>R22__coassemble_1171_pt1 | contig 13842 bp, 8 predicted proteins | sample R22__metabat2_high_PE_007 | metagenome-assembled genome bin R22
CCCGTTACCACCACCATTCCAGCCTCCTTGTACAATCTGCCCTACAATTCCAACTTTGCCAGAACCTCCAACAGATATATATATACTATTAGAAAGATATAACATTATTTTTCCATAAGAATAGCCTCCCTTTCCACCTTTACCTCTACTCTCAATAGTACCAACATCTCCAGAATTTCCACCCTGTGCACCCCATACTTCAAGCTTATACGTAGCGGCATATGGTGCGGTGAAAGTCTGTACACTTCCCGTGTAACTGTACGCCCTTGCCATGAAGATTACGGTGGAGTCACTTTGTACGGTTGCGCCGCCCATTATACCCTTTGCGGTGGATGCGGTGGTAACAGGATTGTTAGCCCAACCGTTAGCGATTCCTGATGCACATTTGAACTGCTGGGAGGTGTTAGCAGGCTTGATAAATGCGTAGTAATAGTCGCCAGTACCCTTGTAGTATGGCTTTATACCGCCACCATTGAAGTTGGCGGCAGCCTTTACGGTTTTGTTACCACTATCAGAATAATCGGTAGTACTGTTTGCGACATATGTACGTGTAAAAGGAATACTCTTTGAACCTAATGTGATTCGGTAAGCAGCCATTTCATGAGCCATAGTGAAACTTAGCGTTGCAGCATCAGATGCAGATACTGTTCCTCTTGATGTTTGCAAGTCGGTATTGTTAATTGTGGCTAAAGCGGTTTGGTCGGTGGGGATAGTCCAATTAGAAATACCTGTTGCAAAGAACTGTGCAGATGTAGAGGCTGCTGCACGGGAGTTCATCTTAGCACCTGCAGTTGCAGTGTGATCTAATCCACTTGTAGAATATGGATAATATACGTAATACTCATACTTTGGAGTGTAAACGATCTTGGTATTTTCTGGAAGGCTCCATTTACCGGTGGAAGTTGAGTATGTTAATCTTACGTTAGTATATTTTACTGTACCTGTAGCAGATTCTACGGCATAGAGGCCTACAGCATCGCCATTAGCCCATGCTGTCTTAGGAAGTTCAGAAAGACCTGTTGCGAATGTGATAGAACCTAACTTCAGCTCGGTTACAGCAGAAGAGTTAATGCAATATGTTACTGCCTTGCCTGCTGTCCATGATGTTCCCTGAAGATTATATACTAAAGTATATCTTTGGTATCCATCGTTATACACAACTTCTATTTTCTGTGCCTGGTCAGAGAAATTCTGTGGCATCAAAAGTGTATTTGTGTTGTAAGGAACTGTGAAATCTCCACGAGTCTTACCCGTGAAATCCCATGTGCCAGCAAATGTGAGTTTACCAGCTGTATAGATATTCTTGAAAGTAATGGTTTCAACTGTACCTAACATATCTTCACCAAGAACAAACTTAACTGTTGTGAGGTGATGATTGAATGTAAGAGGCACACCTGTGTTTGCAGCACTAAGGTCTTGTGCTAAGGCCTTAGCTGTAACGAGGTCAACCTGCAGACTTGCATCAGGATTAACCACAAACTCCATTGTAGGAACACCTGAGGTACTTTCAGAAGAAAGTGTGATATTTGCATTATTATATGGCGCATAAGCATAGAAATCAAGCTTATCGCTATTTACTGGCCAATAGTATTTGTTTACTGATGACCACTTTGTTCCATTCTTTTGGAACTCTGAGTTATATAGGAAGTTTGGTGTTGTGGCAGAGCCTGTAGATGCATATCTGTAAGCAAGAACACCAAAGTTTGTGATATCAGAAGCAGCAGTGTATTGTGTTGCTCTTGAAGCCTGTGCTGATGTGTCAGGAACAGACGAAATCAATGTATGCAGATACATTGGCTTTGGATAATCTGATACTGCCTTGATAGGATCAAGGAAGCCATCCTGTACTGTTGAATAATCAGCACGTCCCTCCTGCCCTACTGGTGTTACTTCTGTAGTACCAGGGGTAGCAGTAGTTACCTTGAATGAAATTTCTTTGTCTGACAACGCACCGGTATAGTTAGGCTCATAGTCTGAAACACAGCCGCCGAATACAGCAGCTATATAGAGTGACGATAGTATATTATACTTTTTCATAGCGGATAATATTTTAATGTTTGACCTCTCCCCCAGCCTCCCCACACGCATTGCAAGCAATGCTAATGAATAAAGAATATTTTTCTATTACTTTAAAGTATGCTGGGATCGAAATTCTATTATTATTTTAATTAAATACTAGCTATATTGTTTTTTATATTTTTTTTAATTGGAACGCTTGAGCGTGGAATCGTTACTACGAAATAACGCTTCAGCGTGATTATTTGGAAGGACGCTTGAGCGTAAATTTGAACGCTTCAGCGTGGATTGAGATGCTTGAGCGTGGATTAAGACGCTTGAGCGTGGATAAGACGCTTGAGAAGCCTCTCCCCGACCCTCTCCAGACGCATTGTAAGCAATGCTAATGAACAAAGAATAATGAATAATTATCTATTCATATTACTTTGGGAGGGAGATGTTAAAGGATGGTGTGCGAATCGGAATCTACATCCCTTTGTTCAGCAGACCATGGGGTAAGTTCAAGTGTTGCATTCATATTGTTATAGTGTCCTGTACGATAATCGTTTTCAAGATAATCAGACACTGTGATGTTCAGATAATAGTCATGATTACGGAATATACTGAACTCTGATGGTGTAGCTACTCCACTTGAATTTACTCCACCCAGATATACTCTGTAGCGATATACCAATTCTGGGTTGCTAACAGGGCTACCCTTTATATCGAGATAAGCAGCATTCTCGGGAGCTTTACTGTCTGTACGATCTCTTTGAACAGTAATATTAGTTTTTGATGCTTTATATGACTTCATTCCATAATATGTTACACCTTCTGCAGAAATGGTGTTTTCAGCAAACAGATGTTCAATAGTGTTAGTATATACAACATCTGTCATATTTGTTTCGTTACCGAGGATAAAGTCGGTAGATGGAATATTATAGAACTGATAGCTCAAGAGATTAATGTCGTTACCATAGAGGTTGAGTACGAACTTTGGAACCAATCGAGTGAGTTTCAATGTAGCTGTAATACCACTATAGTTTAATCTTGCGTGATAGCTTGAAAGTTTCTGTGAAACAAGCAAAGCATGAGTTTCATCTGAAACCGGAGCCAACACATCACCATTAGCTTTGCATAAGCTATAAGTACCAGCTGTCATCTTATCAGCATCATCAGTTCTTATATAAAGGCTTTCAAAATCGCTCATTGTGAGAGCATGATCATCAAAAATTTTTGGATTACCAATATTAGCAATAGCATATATAGCCACGTACATATCCTGTGTACCAGAAATGGCGAGTTTACACGTCATGTTTGACTTATTGTCAACAGTGGTGTATCCATTGCTGAGCATCGCACCAGTAGTCCAGTCGAATGCCAAAATATGAATATTACTAATCTTATTCTCGTTCTCATCTGTAAGAGCACGAGATTTTCCAAAGCTCATCGGGTTGTCGACATTAATGTTCACAGTAATCTCATTTGATATTGTAGGCTTGTTTTCTTCATCAGATGAACAAGCTGTAAACATCAAAGTTGATAGTGCCATTGCAGTTAACACCATGCGATGTAAAGTGCGAGAAACAAATATATTCATCATAATCATGCTAAATTGTCTGTTCTTAGTTTTCAACTAATTTTCTCCACACGTGGATCACCAGTGCCATCACCAGCAATCTTTACGGTGAGATAGTATTCATAGTTGCGCAAGAGAGTGAAATACTCATATCGAATAACATTCTCTGTGTCAACGTCACCCAAATATACACGATATCTGTATCTTCCAGTATATCCATCAGGAGTACCTATAATATCTACAAAAGTAGCATTCGCTGGTACATTTCCTGTAAATCTATCCGTCTGTTTAATAACAGTTGACGAGATAGCGTTATAGTTTTCAAACACATGGAAAGACTGCTTAGAAATCGTCTTTGCTTGATCTTCCTCAGGAACTTCTACAGAAGGCAAATCCTGATATTCTACATCAGCAACATTATGTCCTTGTGAGAAGAGATATGAAATCTTTGGAATTTTACATATTTTGTATTCCAATATCTTCATCTTCTGAGGAACAATATTTAAAGTTATCTTAGTGTCTTGACGAATGAATCTCAATACAGCCGAAGTAAGACCGTTGTTAGCTACAGTAACTGATATAGGTCCTGTAACCATGATAGGGCTCTGTGAATTACTTACAACAGCCAACTCTGTACCTCCACCAGATTTGAGTACGAAGTTTCCCTTACCGATATTTGAAACGATATCTTGATAAGGTCTCACGTTAAGCTGCTCAAATTCTGCTCGTGTATAATTGCCACCATTATAATTGGTAGTAAACAAATCAGCATGTCCCACGTTAGCGATTGCATATAGTGTAACTGTCTGTCCCTTATATGCTTCACCAAGGTTTAACAGGGTTGTATATGGATTATCAGCATACATTGGAGAATATATGTGATAAATCTTATTTCCATCAGAATCGAAAGCCACAACGTGCAAATCATTGATAGAATTCTCGTATTCGGCAGTAATAGCACGTGATACGCCACTTCTGTCACCCTCAAGCAAAGTGTTCATAGGAACCACTTCTGCTTTAAGAGCAATAACTCCTGTCTGGTCGTTGGTTTTCACCTGCTCTTCATCGTTGCTGCAAGATGTAACCATCATACCTGCAACTATCATAGCCGTTAGTAATAATATCTTTTTCATATCTCGAATTTTTTCTTTTTATCAAGAATTAGAGAATTTAAGAATTTTAAGCGCTGTGCGCTTCATTATTCAATATTCAATATTAATTATTCATTAGCATTGCTTGCAATGCGATAACTCCTATCTCCAAACTCCACATTGCGAAGCTTGCTTCGCGCATGGTGAGGCTGTTATGGATTGTCCCACGAGAACCTCGGGTCGGTATCATCGATATCATTGAGGTTAATGGTGACATAATAGTCATAGCCTCTCAAAATGTTGTAATAGTTAAACTTTGAAGACGTGATGTCTGTTGTAAGATTACCTAAATAATATCTATACTTACCTGTTCTTCCTTCCAAATTAGCCACATACACTTCGATATAAGTAGCATGTGCAGGAGCATGATCTGCAGTACGTTCTTTTACACTTGTAGCAGGATTTACTAGAACTTCGCCCTGATGGCTTTCATTCATGTAATATGTGAAATGAACCACTGTTGAATCGCCTGTTAAGTTCACTCTTGGATAGTTTCCATAAGTTCCTTCTGGAGCCTCGAAAGCAGATTCTGGTTCTATACCATTGTAACGATTGTCAAGATATCCCGACAAAGGCACCATACATAATTGATAACCTTTTAAACGGAATCCATTAATAGCGTCACCCATTTCTGCATTGATAGTGAACTTTATCTTTGCGCTCTGGCTATACAGTTTCAAACGGAAAGGAACAACACCATCAGTAACCTTTACCTTTGTACCAACAGTGGTCATAACCTGTCCGTTAGTAGTTAGGTCAGTATAACCAAGTGTACTATTACCAATCTTTATATTACCATCAACCAGATCCTGAGGCATTGCAAACGACAAGAACATGCTATGGAACTGGTCATAGTTCTGAATGTTATCAAACAGATTAGGATTATTTGTGTTAGCAATAGCATACACAATACAACTGTCACCTCTGTTGGTTGAAAGTCCCACTTGCATATCAAATCTTGCCACACCACCAGAAATAGCTTCATAACCCTTACCAGAAATATTTCCATCAAGGTCGAAAGTAAGAATAGTACAGTCGTATATGGTGCTGTCGGCAGCCAGATCTATACTACGAGAATTCTGGTTTGGCTCAGCTGTAAGACTAAACTTCAGAACAGCTTTTTCTGAATTCTCTTGTGTAGTGACAACCTCTTCATTAGAGCAAGCTGCCAACACCAATGCGCTGATAAATAATATCAAATATCTTTTCATCGTTCCGAATTTTAATTGTTAGAAAGCAATGATTGGACGAACTCTGCAAGTAGCTGTTTTTGCTTTATTAGTAGCAAAGAGCATAGAGCCATCATTTGCAAAGCTAACAGCAAGAGCATCGTCATTACTATGTTCTGTTGATGTCCAGTAGAAGATGCTTGAACCAGTAGCTTCGACTATTTCGAAAGGATCATAGCTACCTGCTGGGAGAACACTCAAACGGTTGTTTATAGAGTGAGCTACACGAGCAGAAATCATATTTTCTGTTGTTCCATGCCAACCATCATAGCTGATACCTGTTGTTGTTAGGCTACCGAGGTTAGAGATAATATCGAACCACTGACCTGCAGCAGGCAAGAACCATCCACTTGTACCTGTTGATGGAGCTGCAACAGAATAAGAATTCTTAGCAGCATAAGAAGCTGCAAAACTTGTACCAGATTCATACGATCTGTTCATATAGCCCTCTCTGTCTAATCTATCGGTATAAGAATCTGTACCATTATAGTTTTTCAAAGATGAATTATCCATCTGACCACCCCATGCATAAGTTGATGTCATATCCTTCAGAGCCAAAGCATATCCATGAGTATATGACTGAGATTTATCATAATCAGTAGGATTAGTGCTGAAGATGATAGCTATTGGGGTCTTACCTGGATTATTAGGAATACTACCATACGAACCATCGCTGAATAGGAAGTTACCTATAGACAGATCGTTAAGGAAGTCATAGTTCTCTTGAGAGTTAGCAATGTCAGGACCATTAACAGTTATGTTTCCAGGCACCTGTTGAGTACCAGATGTTTCTGTCTGATTCAAACGGTCGTTCTGTTGGAACTGAGCATTGATAGACTGCAGCACACCAAAGGTGTAATCCTCTGTAACCTTGATATAATACTGATAGTCAACACCAGGAGTTGGTTCTACATCACTAATAGAAGCATTCTTGATAAACAAGTCCACACTATAGTTATAGTTAGGATAAAGCTGCTTGATGTAAGGACCACCATTAGGAACCACATTACTATTGGTGTTGTGATTCAGATAGATTGAATACTTCACAGTCTTTGACTCTGTAGTATTTGCTGGCTTATAAACACCCTTGACAACCAACATTGTTGGAGTAGCAGGGTTATTAGGCATTGTATAGAATACCATAGCAGGAGCATTCTCGTGCCATGAAGATGCAGTACGAGTCAATGTTGGATTTGTTGGTTGGAAACCACCAAGATTAACACCGCTACCTAAGTAAGCCTTAAAGAATTCACCATTTATAGGCTCACCCTGATAGAAATTACCACCCTCGTTATTATAGAATCTATAATCTTGAGCAGCAGCTGATGTAGCTGTTTCAAGATACAGATAAGGAGGCACATTCTTGAGAAAGACCTCAGTAGGAGTAAACTCAGCATCACCTTCGAGTGAAGCAGTGATAGTGTTCAAAGTAACCTTAGCCAACATGTGGTTAACAGGAACTGTAGCTCTATACACATCAGTCTCGTTAGGCACAGCCTCAAGATTACCCTTACCAAACATAGGAGCATCACCTGGGTTAGCGATAGTCTTATCAGTTGCATCACCCAAGATAGCACGATCAATATCTATAGTTGTCTCTTCGAAATCAGCCAGACGAGCTACAGAAGAGAAAACACTTGCTGGCACATTAATAGCAAGATACACCTTATCACCTGCAGCGAGGTTAGGCACACGAGTATTAATGAGCTGATCTTTTGGTTCTACCTCCTGAATACTTTTGGCTACGCCATTTGAACCAAAGATAAGCAATGTTGTTGTGTTAATTTGGTTTTCCACAGCAATACCTGGGTCAGTTAGAGCAACTGCACGACCATTATAAGTACTTGAGGTCGTACCTATGTACACAACCAAGTTATTACCATCAGTTGGCCTCAATCCACCGTCATCGGTGATTGTTGCATCTGATGAAGAACATGATACTGTGAACATAGCCATAAGCCCTGCAAGAATCAATGTCATCAAAGTTGATTGCTTCATATAATTTTTTCTGTTCATATCTTTGTATTTAAACCTCTCCCCCTGCCCTCCCCCAAGTGGGAGGGAGACCTCAGCCTGCTGAGGGAAAGAGAAAACATTAATATTTCAAATTCTATATAATCGAAATGCCTTAGGCATTATTTAATTTTCACACAGCGCACAGCTCTCTGCCTGTTGGTTAGCCCCCTCCTACCGGAGGGGGATGGGGGAGGCTTCTATAGCGTTGTTTTCTGAGGAGCATCCTTATAGCTAACAATAGTAATTGTAACGTTGAAAGTTAGCTCCTTATCTTCTTCTTCAAGTTGAATTTCTGAAACCTGGTTAGCAATAGTATATCCACCTACTGTGAAATTAATCTGTGCATGAGAACCGTGTGGCACTTCACCACTTGTTGTCTTGGCTCCCTCACCTGATATCGACAGGTCGAGCAGATAACTCTTGTTTGCCTCCAGTTTAGAGTCATCGGCATAGGTTGTTGCATCAGTATATGATGTGTTGCCTACTTCTACCGTATTATATACATGGTTCAGAATTACTGGATAGTAAGTCACAGATTCTTCACCATAACTATCAGTATATATACCCTTGAGCACCATTCTTGTAGGATTAGTTGCATCATGTGGGAATACATAGAAATACAGCCATGTGCTTCTATCGTTACTTACAGGTAAAGTCATATCTCCATATCCACTGGTCAAACCAGGAAGACTGCCTGTAATGCTTGTCTCGCCTGTAGCGCCCTTGATGATGATGGAACCATCCTGAAGATCAATGAAATCAGAATAAGAATAACCATCCCATGGGTTAGCTATCGAGCTGTCATAAAGTGCATGCTTATCATTTGCTCTGCATACAAATATCTCCTTTGGAACAAACGATTCGCTTGAAGGAATGTTCACAGAGATGTTTTTCACACCTACACGTGCCAGCAAACGTTTCAGCGATACAGTTGCCGAGAATTCATTTCCCGTGATACTAATGATAACTCGTCCTATCATTGGTATTGCGGAATAATCATTAGCCTTAAGGCTTAGAATAGACTTGTTTGTTAATTCGTCTTTAGAATTAATCTCACGAAGGATATTTGCATCAACATTAGCAACAATGAGCATTTCGTAAGCATCATCGGTAGTTGAGAAACGATACTCCTTGCCTTCTTCATAACCAGCAGAATGACGTGTAACAAGTTCGCCTGCAGCATTAAAGATAAGGAAGCTTACCTGCTCTATCTTTGAGTCATAGCGTAAACTTGTCTCATCTGTAGCGTTAGGATCGCCCATCACACGAGCCATAGTAGCCCTATCGAGACGGATAGTAATAATCACGCCCTTGTTGCCTGTTTCATCAGATGAAGCAACATCTTTTGAACAGGAAGCAAAGATAGCAACCATTGCTACGATACCGATTATGTAGAAAAACAATCTTTTCATTTCGTTTTCTTTGAATTTATTTCTTTCCTTTTCTTATCGAAAGTTTTTAAAGATGCTGCGGAGGAACGGTGCCTCCGCAAGCACCTACTTTCTATAGTTATATCCGATAAAAAAGTAACCTTAATAAGTAACGTTCTGAACAATATCAGCTGCCCAGTCTGCAACAGTAATTGTCAACTCAACATTATTTTGTCCCAGAGGATTTGGATCAATATCTGTAGCAACCTCATCTGGAGTCAATGGCTCTTGAGTACCGTCTGATCCATCAGTAACCTTTATCTCAAGAGAGTATTTACGGTTTGCTGCTATTGTACCTGAACCGGCATCAGATGTTGAACCTGGTGCATATGTAATTTTATCGCCATCAGGAACAGCATTTACTACACATACGTAATAACGTGTTATTGGTGTAGCACCAGATTCTGAAACATATTGTCCTTTGATTACAAGCTGTGTCTTATTAGCAAAAGCAGAAGCTGTATTTGGGAACACATAGAAGTAAGCAGGTTCTTCGCCATTCCAACCTGAAGCATAAGAACTTAAGAGATAAGAAGCTACGCTTGGGTTTCGAGCACTAGGATCATTAGATGGAACTAAGAAGCCATCATGAGAAGCACCAACAGTAGGACTACCGTTCATTGTAGCCTTAGCAGCATCAGCAGCAATCTGCTCATGCAAGAAGCTTGAAGTAGTATTTACATTCTTCAGGAACACATCTGTAACTGTAAAACTTCTGCCAGCTGCACCTTTAAAATCTGTTGTAAACTTTGTCAGTGCAATACGCGATACCATACGATAAAGGGTTATGTCTGCAGCAAAATCAGTTGTAACACCTGCATTAGGCTGTGTAAGGGTGGTAGTAGAACCCACCATTGGCAAGTTAGTAGGAACCTGTGAAGTACCTGCAGCATCGCCAGTAATAGATGTAACATTCAAAGAAGCATAAAGAGCCTTGAAAGCCTCCATGTTCTGACCTACAACAGCATCCAAAGCATTCAAAGGCACATTAGCCACAGCAAACACAGAAGGTTGAGTTGTTTTAAAATAAACCTTTTCTGTTATTTTACCACCAGGTGCTGAAGGATTGACAAACTTATTTGCTGGTTCAAACTTATTATTTACATTGTCATATACAATAACAATCAAATTGTTAATAGTAGCCTCGTTGCCACCTACCAGTAAAGGGGTACCTTCTTCAGTACTGAACGAGCCAATATTACGACCTGCCATAGCATGTGCACCAGTGATGTTAATGGTCAAGGTCTTAGTACCAGAAACCAATTTAGTATCAGCATTAGTCGTGTTGTCATCGCTGCTGCTGCAAGATGCCATCAGACCAAGAGCGAGAACGCTCATTAAGATTAAACTTAATTTCTTCATAATCTGCATGTTTTAATTTATAATGTATTTATATATTCTTAACCTCACCCCGCCCCTCTCCAAAGGAGAGGGAGAGCAAACTGCTCGAGGGTGTTTATATTGTTTAACTCTAAAACTCTTAACACGAATCGTGCGAATAACACGAATAACCATCCACAATGGAAGATGCAAAAATTGAAAGAATGAAAGATGCAAAGATCTTATCGGCGTAGCCGACCAATTTTACTTCCTTCGCCTTTATGTTTGCACCAGCTACGCTGACAGCAAGCGCTCAGTCAGTGATATTTCTTCCCGTTGGTCAGAGGAACTTTTCAATATTCAATCTTCAATTACGCAAGCGTTTCGCAGCCAGTTAATCCTCCCTTCCCTACTGGGGAGGGTCGGGGAGAGGCTACTTACAGTACATATTGCCCCGTAATATCTACCCAATCGGCAACACTCATGGTGACTGTCATTTGATTTGCACCGAACTTCATATTGTATTGATAGTTTTTGCCACCATTAAATGTTTGATCACCAGAAGCTGGAATTGCGTATTCATATACCTGTCCATCTGATAGAGTAACCACAATGAACGTATCGCCAGAAGAGATTGTCTGTGGTGGAATAAGTCCACTTACAGTTGTTTCATCAGCAGAAGCAACACTGGCTATAAGAACATCAGCTGGAGTGCTTGCTGTTCCAAGCGAACCATCTACGAGGTTGAAAGGAACCTTTGTTGCCACCTGTTTCAATGTTACCTGAGCACCTACGAGAGCTTCAGCTGTTAAAGGAGCCACAGGCTGCAGTATTAGAGTAACCTTACTTAACAGATGGTGGAAGGTGAGCTTCACATTCTGCTTTTTCTGTGCAGGGTCGTGAGTTGGAACATGGTGCACAGGGTTTCCAGCTGTTGGCAATCCATACATCAAGTCGCTATTCAAATAGCCGGCTGTGGTACTCTGGTCAGCCTGTACGTCGAAATCGTATGTAACCAAGCGTCCATAACTTGAAGTGAATGGAGCATAAGCCTTTACATCAACATCAACACTATTTTCTACTAACAACGGGAAATAGATAGGAGTTGAAGGTATCAGCTTTGCAACATTTTCTTCTACAGTACTCGTGCATGCTTTATTATACTGTCCATAATCAGCTTCACCATTGCTTTTGAAAACAAAGACGCCAATCATAGCAGAAGCATCAAACACAGTGCCCTGAAGATTTGAAGCAGCACGACTTCCGCCCATATCATAAGTCAACTCCATGCTGACATCACCAAGTTTACTTTCTGTAGCCTGATTCTCGTCATTATTATTACATGATTGAGTTGCGAATAATATTAGACTCAGAAAACCATATGTTATAAATTTCTTCATGCTAATGCGATTTATATTTTTCCCTAATTGGTTCGTTCAGCTTCAATGTCTTGTGGAGTTTCATTCACCCAATCAACTATTTGTATGTCGTTGAGTGTAAATTCACTCGCATCCCTGTCCACCACTACATCTATGTTAAAGACGTATGATTTTCCAGGTAAAAAAGTATATGTTGTTGGCATTATGCCATAAACTTTTTCTTTGGTTAGCAGCTCTATCTCTATGAAACGAGTGTTAGCACTTACAATTTGCGGAAGAATAATTCCGCTGCTTGCTGTTCGACCATCGTTCGAGATGAGTACGGGATCCGTTTTAGATCCTGATACTGATGTGATGACTCCTTCTGCTGCATCAATATGTGCCTCACGTGCAAGATTCAACAACTTTATTTTGCTATAACTCAAACTTATTCCTGATTGAGTTGTTGACAAATTAACAGTTATCTTACTTGCAAGATGCTTGAATGTCAATGTCAAAGGTGCACTTTCGTCTCTACCTGTTACAGTAGCAGCCATCAGGTCACATGCCTCATATTCTGTTCTTGACACCTGAGAAGTTCCAATAGTGTATATACCTGTAGGTGTAATAGCTGCATAAGGGAAGAAAGCATTGATCTCTACATCATGACCATTAACAGGATAATATGGGTCTTTACCTGAAAGACGGGTCATCTTACCACTTGTATTAGTAATGCGATATTCTATCGGCTGTGGATAAGTAACTGATGGAGATGGCTCTGATGTAACCTCATTGATATATACTCCAATACGGTTGTTGGCAGAGAAGTTGGTTTGCAAAACATTCGATGCAGCACGACTCTCCAACTCTATACCAGCCGAAAGACTTATCAGCTTTGGCTCAGTATTAATAGCTGTATCATTATCGTTATTTGAACATGATGTCAAACCAACGATCATTACCCAAGTCAATATGTATATTTTAATCTTCATCTTCCTTTCCTTTCTTCTCACACTACTGTTTACTTAATAGCCAGAAGTCCAATTAAAAGTTTCTCCATCTTCCCAAGGCTCTATCGTTGCCTCTAAGGTTAACCTATGTAGAGAGTTTATCTTTATGTTATATGTAACTATCTTTCCTGCCTGCCATTCTTTTCCATCAAGCGATGATGTTAAGGTTAGAGCCTGATCATCGTCAAACACGATTTTCACTTGCGACTGATCATTCAAGAACTGAGGCATCATCAAGAACACTTCATCATCATTCAGCTCAACCTTGCTTCCTGTGCCTGTTCTGATGTTTCGTTCAAGCTCATAATTAGCTAAAATAGTATTTGGAGCCCAATCCAAAGAGCCATCAAATGTATATCTACCACCACTTGTAACACCTTCTATTGATATCTTTCTAATATATCCTTCTGGAACAGATTCGTCTATTGTAAAACGAACAGCTGTAAGCAGATGATAGAAGTGCAAAGGAATGTGCTCCTTAGCTATCAGCCTGTCGGTTGTGAATGGTGTCTTTGCCACCATCAAGTCCACCTGATCAGCCAAATTTGTTGGAATCACAAAATCAAAGAACGGTGCCCCTCTATGCAATTCATCATTTTCATTAAATGTCAGGAACTGCAACGTTTCTGTTGGATCCTGGTATGGATAATATGCATAACAAATCATTTCGAGGCCTACAGAAGGCATATTATATGAAGATACTGTTTGCCATCCATCAGCACCCTCACCACATTCCTCGTTATACATATAGTTC
>R22__coassemble_1234_pt1 | contig 13382 bp, 9 predicted proteins | sample R22__metabat2_high_PE_007 | metagenome-assembled genome bin R22
ATGAAGAAGATACATATATATAATACGATTATAGTCATTATCACGACGCTTATGATGCAGTCGTGTTCGTGGTTTGATGTAGGCTCACAGTCTGACAGAAACGAAGACGAGATGTATGAAACAGCCGAAGGCTACTACACATCGCTGACAGGTTTATACATCAATATGGGTACAACAAAACTCTACGGAGGCAATCTGCCTTTGCTTGCCCTTGAGCCATTATCACAACAATACACTATCAGCGATGATGAGCCCGAACGTCTTGCATGGTCAAAGTTCAACTATGCCACCGAATACGGCGAGACAACAGTCAGCGATATATGGCAAACAATGTATAACACCATTGTCAACGACAACCTATTACTTAGCAAGATGGGCAGTCAGGCTAACGATATGCTGGGCGAAGATGTAGCACAGATAATGAATGGTGAAGCATTAGGTTTGCGAGCATTTATGTATTTCGACCTGATAAGAATGTTCAATGCAAGCTGGGACGTAAACAGCCAATCGTCGAACGTACCTTTCAAAACCGATTTCGGCTTTGCTCTTGGCAAGAAAGTCTCAACCGAGGAAGTGCTCGACTCGCTTAGCAACAACCTTATCATGGCTCGTAATCTGTTGAAGCACGACCCAATCTGTGGTAACAACCCATATAACAACAAATATCTGAACTACAACCGTAATGAGCGAATGAACTACTATGCTTGTACTGCCTTGCTTGCACGCATAGAGCTTTATCGACAGAACTATCAACAGGCAGCCAACTACGCCATGGAGGTAATAAACTCAGGTAAGTTCAGATTCATAGACGAAACAGAGATTCTAAAGACCAATATCTATGGTGTTGAAGAAGAGGTTGATAGACTCTTCATGCCAGAGATGATCTTTGCTCTTTACAACGAAAACATACTGGTAGCATCTCGAACGCATCTCGAAGGGCTCTCGAAGGATTTCATAAAGAGCACCGATGCATATTCCGAAAGTGATGTGCGCCAGAACTGGTTCTTTAAGAACCCAAGTGCCAACAATAAGATTAATCTCATTCGTTATCAACGAAGCACGCTGAGCAGCGACAGTTATAAATACAAGAATCCTGTTGTGCCTATGCTGAAACTCAGCGAGATGTATCTTATTGCTGCTGAATGCTCACTCATGGGCGTAACCTCATGTCCTTCAGCAATAGAATTGCTTAACACCATCAAGGAGGCACGCAAAGCCATTAAGCTAAATGCTTTAGCCACCCAACAAGAGATATGGCAAGAGATTACCCACGAGTATATCTGCGATTTCAAAGGCGAAGGTCAGCTGTTCTATTACTACAAGAGGCGAAACATGCCTACTGTTGACGACGGCTACTACGGTGGAAACACTATTGCCATTAGTCCATTGCAATACACTCTGCCTCTGCCGGAATATGAAAAGCAGTTTGGAAGCCCATCCCCTACCATTCCCGAAGGAGACAGCCTCTCCCCTGCCCTCTCCAAAAGGAGAGGGAGTACTAACTGGTAAAAATTAGGTTTTTCAGTGACTGAGCGGAAGTAAAGATGGAAAGATTGAGATAATGAAAGATGGAAATATTTAATAAACTATAAACTTATGAACTTTAAAATAGGAATAAGCACGATATTGGCGACTACACTAATGGCATTAAGCCTGGTGGCGTGTAGCGAAGACAAGCTGGAGGTTTACAACACTTCATATACAGCTTTGAATATTGCCAAGGGATCGGTCTTTGGCGATAAAGAGCAATATCCTGAGGAATACTCATTCAACGCCTATTTCTTAGGAGGAAACATAATTGACTATACGCTTCTTATCCCTGTGCGTCTGCAAGGCACCATAGATAATAATAACGACCGTCATTATCAGGTAACACTCGTTGATAGCGCATCAAAAGGAATAACTGAAGAGCTTTATACTATGCCTGCAATGCAGACTTTCAGAAAAGGACTGGCTCAAGACACGTTGAGAATGACAATACATACCGACCGCATGAACACCACCCAAGACTACAAGGCACGCATTGCCCTTGTTCCCGGTGATGACTTCAAGGCTGGACTTCCAGAATATCAATATGTTGATATATCATTCACTAAGAACCTGTCTATAGCCCCTAACTTCTGGAACAACAACAGTAAATTGCGTAAGATAGCCTACTCTGCACGCAAATGTGCTGTATTCCTGCAGATTAGCGGACTAACAGACCCCGACTGGACAGACGATGGAAGTAGCGTTATCCTCGACTACTGGATATCACTATGTCAGCAATGGTTTCTCACTCACGAGGAATATGATGAAAACGGTAATAGAATATATTTTAATTAAAGAATGAAAAAGATATACCTTCTGTTGCTAACGATAATACCTCTTCTCTACTCATGCTATGGTGGAGAAGACAGCACTGATATTACCAACATACAACAGGTAACAGCAGTATCGGGAATAAGCAACGACACATACAAACTCTATCAGGGCGATACGCTGAAGCTGTCGCCTACCCTTTCGTTCTCAGAAGGAGCCGACACCACACTATACACCTATCGTTGGCTGATAGGCAAAAGCGAGGTGATAAGCAATAGCCGTAACCTGACATGGCCTGTCTGTCTGCCTAACGGCTACAGTATGGCTGGCAATATCCCTGGTGTGTTCGTAGTACAGAACAAAGAAAACGGACTGGAGTTCCGACAAACATTCACCTTTCAGGTGTATAGTAACTACACACCATCTTGCGTTGTTGTATATGAGAAAGACGATAACACCATAGAATGGATGTCGTTACAAGGCGAACCAGCTGATTTCACACGTTACTTCGACAATATGATACAGCGCATCAACCCTGAAGAACCAGTAAAGGGCAAATACACAGGTGCACTGTATTCAACCAATGAGCTTGCTATATTCACCAATAACCATCCCGACTACGGTAAATGTATTAGCATGCGAAATGCCGACCCTGATAATGGCTATCTGTATAATGTAGGCGAATACACAGGTAACGTGTATGGAAAGATGTATATGGGTGCAACACCATCGCTGAACATACACAACTGCGTCTTTGGCTATGGTGCATCGAAATACTTCATCTGTAATGACATTCTTCATGTGTTCAATGGTCTTGACCGCAAGCTGCCAGTATTCAACGAAAGCACTTTCGTGAAGAGCACAGAGGTGAAGCAAGCACTATCAAGCAAACAGTTTCAACGTTACAAGAAAGCAACATTCGTACTGCATAAAGACGGACATGTGGGTTGTTACCATGTGTATGACGATGTAATGGAAAACGTGAAGATAGATGGTAAGCCTTTTGTCCTCGACTCACTATATGGTTGTTTTACTGAAGCAACAGGAATGGGTTCAAACAAACCTTATAGCGTGTATCTCTTAGGCAGCAAGGATGGTGAATTCAACCTCTACCGTTTCTACGTTAACTATATCAACCGTGTGGTGCAACCCCTTACCTTAGGAGCCAAGATGCCTGTTGATGCCACCTTTGCTAAAACAACAAAGTTCTGGTGGGGCTCTTTCGGTGAGAGCTACGGCTTCTACACTATAGACAACAGCATCTATCGCTTTGACTATTATGAGATGAACTCATTTGAACCATCTCAGGCAAAGAAGCTCATCACCTTTGATGCCGACGAAGAGATAATAGATGTGTTCCCTCTCATACCTGGTATGGGCTTACGCGATGAAGACGACTGCACTGTTGTGTTGCTATATAAAAAAGCCACCAACACCAGCAGTCTGTATGTTTACGACACCGTGACAGGAAGAAAAATAAAAGAATATAAAAATATAATCCCCGGCAAAGCCGTTTATTTCACAAAATGCTTATGAAGAAAATTCTACTCCTCAGCACCTTGGTTATGGGTGCCACTCTGGCAAGCAACTCTTTCCCATCAACAGTAATGAAAAAGACCACTATTATTGTTCCGGAAGGAGCCGAGAATACTTATAAAGATTACGGATTTGAAAAGGCTACCGCTACCACAACTGGTATCAATAGCCTTATCATTAATAATAAAAAGAATGGTAACATCTATACCATTGACGGCAAAAAAGTATCAAATGCCAACCACGGCCTCTTCATCGTCAATGGCAAGAAGGTATTCATAAAATAATTACATTCCAGAAGGACGATCATTAGCGGAACTGCCGCTGAGTTGCGGCATTCCGCTTAATGCTATTCTTATCTGCATGAGAAGGTCGGCGTAGTGAGCACGAGTATCAGCATCAGTGGTACGGGCTTTCTGCAATCGACCTTTTATCATGTTCAGACCAGCCAAAGCATAAGGTTTCTGCTCGTCAACCATATTAACACGCCAAGCCTTAGCTAAATTAGCCACCACCTTACGCTGTATGTGTTTTGTCCATAAAGACGTTTTCTTACCACTAACAGTAGAGCTAAACACATAGTTAACCAAATCAGTAATATACTCCATTGGCTTGTAACCATCAGGCATATAGCTATGCTTGCTAACCAAGTTAATGGTCATTGCACTTGTAAGCTTATCAACAACCTCATCAGCAATACCGAAAATCATATTCTCAGGCACACGGTTAAGGCGTCGTACATAAGGCTCACTCACTAACCATGTAGGCTCGGTGAACACATTAGCATTGATCCAAGCCAAGGCACGTTTCTGTGTAGCACGGCTAACAGGAGTATATACCACACCATCCTGTTCAGCGCTCTTGAAATCATGATAGCAACCACTGATATTCTGAGCCACATGACGCATATAACGTCCCATCTGAGCCACTACATTCTTATAGGCATATTTCAGTTGCACATCAACATCACCCTCCTTGTAGTTCCACTCAGGAATCTTCTTCACAATACGCTTTAGGTTCTTAATACCATAATCGCTTGCCTTCATAGCATCATCACCCAGATCTTCGGTCTGAGCATGTGGGTCATTGTCTGAGCCTTCACCACCAAACCAATATCGAGGACTCTCCTTTAACTTGGCAATGGTCATCTTGTTCAATATCAAACGCTCCTCTTCAGCATCTTTAGCATCAGGGAAATAACGATAACCCCAGTTGATAGCCCATTTATCATAGTCGTTGATACGTGGGAAGATACCCTTTTCTGAGATATTATCCTCAGGCTGAGCAACATAGTTAAAACGGGCATAGTCCATAATAGAAGCAGTATGTCCATGCTCTTCAACCCAAGCCTTATCACGCAGTTTCTCTACAGGAGTAGCTGAGCTGGCACCCATATTATGACGCAAGCCAAGAGTGTGTCCTATCTCGTGTGAGGAAACAAAACGAATGAGCTGTCCCATCAGCTCGTCATCAAACTCAGCTTTCTGTGCTCTCTTATCAACACATCCTGCCTGCACCTGATACCAGCTATGCAACAACTGCATCACATTATGATACCATCCCACATGACTTTCAAGAATCTCACCTGTACGTGGGTCACTACAATGTGGTCCGTAGGCATTAGGAATATCACTTGCCAAATAACGAATAACAGAATAGCGGGCATCCTCAAGGCTCATAGTTGAATCGTTTGGCCAGTCCTTTGCAGCAATAGCATTCTTGAAGCCTGCAGCCTCAAAAGCCACGTTCCAGTCTTCAACACCAGCCTTTAGGTAAGGACGCCACTTAGCAGGTGTTGCAGGATCAATATAATAAACTATCTGCTTTACAGGCTCTACCAGTTCGCCACGTTTATAAGCCTCTATATCCTTAGGAACCAAACGGTAACGTGTCACCACCTTTTTACGTTCCACCTCCTGCTGCTTATCACTAAACTCAGTAAACTCCTCTGTAAAATATCCCACTCGTGGATCAAAGGTTCTGAAAGGCATAGGATCTTTTGGCAGCAACACAAACGAAGTATTCATCTTCAGCGTTACACATCCTGTAGCTTGTCCTGCAGGAAGTTTAGTTAAAGGCTTTGAACCGTATGTTCTCACCGTTACCACTTCAGTATTAATAGGGAACGTATGTATATAGTCGATATATGATAGATCTTTCTTGTAGTTGGTTATTCCCAATCGTGATTTCATGTTGCCAGCAACAGCAAACACCTCTATATCCGAATTGAATAAACCAGTCACCTCTACACTATAGAGTTTAGCACCAGCAGAATCAGTAACAGTAGAATCTATCTTTGTACTGAACACTATAGGATCTTGTGTTGAATTCTTCACAGCCAAGGCAATAGCATCTGCAGAATCAGTACGTGTGTCATAGAGGTTAGCACGCAGATACAGTTGTTTGCCTCGTTTCTCCCAGTACAGCACCTGACTATTTGCAAGTTCACCTCCATAAACACCAGCATCGACAGGAGTAGATACGAAACGGGTGTTCACCATCAACAGTCTGCCAAGCAAACTATCAGGAATCTGAAAATAATACTTATCCTTATGAAACTGCACGTTGAACAATCCCTTCTTAGCAGGTGTTCTCACTTCGCTTTTCACAGGAGCAGCACTATTTTTTTTCTTCTTTGCCTCTGCAGGAGCAGCCATAATAACGGCAGCAAGGGCAAGCATAAAAATCTTCTTCATGTTATTCGTATTTCCAATTTGTGCACGAAGATAATTAAAAGATTTGGAATAAAAAAGTATTTGCTGTATGATTGAATAATTTTATACCATTCGTAAACATATAACTTAGCACTCATAAACCATATATTAACCTTGCATAAACCATATACTTACAACTCATAAGTATATAGTTTAATTCTCCAATTCTTGATTAATATTTTTTTCTCGACGTATAATTACCGCAAATTCTCGTCAATTTATCTCTGCATGTTGAATAGCCCTTCCTCAATGCATTCTGTAAATAAATTAAGTTTCTCATATTTATTTTTTATCAAGAATAAACATTCACTTGAGAAAGTTCAGTTATTAAAAAAGAAAAAGAGATAAAAAAGGACAAAATAATGGCATGCCTTTTGCAAGGAATAAAAGAAAAAGACTATTTTTGCAGAGTATAAAAACAAAAGTGATCATAAAAAAAAACAAGAATATGGATTTAAAAGATTTAGAAAAACAAGTATTTCAGCAGGAATTAGGTAACGGCTTTGCTGTGTCTGAGGCTTTTCCTGCATTAATGCGTAAGGTGTATGTATGGATGACTATGGCATTAGCCATTAGTGGAGTTACGGCCTATGGTGTAGCAAACTCTCCTAACCTCCTTAATCTTATCTATAGCAACCAAATATTGTTCTATGGAATAATCATCGCTGAGCTGGTACTGGTATGGAAGATATCATCAAGTGTATGGAAGCCTAACCGCTCACTCACTACAACAACAATGATGTTTATCATCTTCTCTATGTTGAATGGTGCTACATTAGCGTATATCTTCGTATTGTTTGCTCCAGAAGCAATAGTAAAAACATTCTTCGTTACTGCTGGTACTTTTGGTGCAACAGCATTATACGGCTACACAACAAAGAAAGACCTTGTTAGCTTCGGCAGTTTCTTTATGATGGGTCTTATCGGTTTGATTATTGCAGGTGTAGTAAACATGTTCCTTCATAGCAGTATGTTTGATTTCATCATCAGCATTGTTGGTGTTGCCTTGTTTATTGGCATTACTGCATGGGATAGTCAACAGATAAAGAGAGAACTGGCTGTGATGCCTGACCTTAGCGAGTCAAGTCAGAAAGTGGCTCTGTCAGGAGCATTGAGCTTGTATCTCGACTTCATCAACCTCTTCATATACCTATTGCGTATCTTTGGAAGAGAAAAATAAATTTGAATTACGAATTTTGAACCAACGGTCACTGACCGAAGGAAAGTAATTTTGAGTTTTGAGTTAGTTGCCCTACGGGCTATTATAAATTAGTATTTTTTTACTAAAACAGAACTAAATCAGTTCAGAAGATAGAAGAAGTTAAAGGGAGTTATGACGCTTTTTGCGTCGGAGATAGAGGACAATTGTCTTTTATCTTCTTCTATCTCCATCTAACTTCTTCTAACTCCTTAGCAAGCTTTGCTTGCAAACTTGAATAATTACTATAAAAGAATGAAAAAAGTAAGTTTAGCTGCACTTTCTGCAGTATTTGTATTGAGCAGTTGTGGTATCACAACAAATGGAACAACAGGTAATGATGCTGGAAATATTGTTAGTGGTGTCTTGGGTTCTATCTCAAACACTAATAATATTGGTAATGTGCTTTCCAGCGTATTAGGTATTGACAAGCCAACAGTTAACGACATCTACGGCACATGGTATTATGCCACACCTGGTGTTGCCTTTACCAGCGAGAACACATTGGCAAAGGCTGGTGGTGAGGTTGTAGCAAGTCAGATCAAGGAAAAGCTGACAACCTACTACAATAGTGTTGGACTAAAGAAGAGCAATACCTCACTTACCTTCAACAAGAACAATTCTTTCTCTGGAATGATTGACGGTAAGAGTATCAGTGGTACATGGACCTATGATGCCAACAATCAGAAGATAACTTTGAAAACCCTTCTTTTCACCATTCCTGTATATGCTAAGAAAACAAGCAACGGCATGAGCTTCCTCATGGAATCAAAGAAGTTGCTTACTGTTCTGCAAACAGCTGCTGCCCTCACAGGCAACAGTAACCTTCAGACTATTGGCGAGTTGAGCAAGAACTACGATGGCGTGAGAATGGGATTTGACATGAAGAAATAAAAGTCTCCTCCCCTTCATTTTATAAGGGGAGGAGTAATTCTCCTTCTTTTTCTATCATTTCATGGGTGATATAATTGTGAGGGTAGTCGCTGCCATTGTAAGTGATGCGAGGTTGTGCATTGCTTGACTGCTTTTTGGAGATAGTAAGATTACCAATACGAACCTTATCAAATGAAGGAGTACCCAACAGATAATGATCTGATGCAGGAATAGGATAGAATCCTAATGCAGAGAATATATTCCATGCATCACTATCCGGAGTATTTTTTTCAATATATTCTTTACTCTCTACGGCTTTCTTCCAATTAGAAGAACGCTTAAGCAAGAGTTTGTAATCATCATCCTTACCCAATTTCTTAGCAAGCTGAGCCAAGCTATAGGCTGCTAAATCATTAACATCGTTTCCTTTTGTATAAGGTGTTGCAAGAATGCTTTTGCGCATAGCCTCATAAGCCTTTTCCGTCTTTATACTTCTAACACCTTTTATCAAAGCATCAGATAATACGATAGTGGCATAATGAGTATCAGACTCAGATGCATAGTTATTCCATGCTGGAAAATCAGGAAGACTGCCACCTTGTTCATACATATCAACAAGATTTTGCATCATAGTGCCATACTGTGGTTCGATAATAGCATTCAAAGGATTCTGTGCTCTATAGGTATAAGCTAAAGGATAGTCCATATAGGTACGACGATAAAGAGCCTTACCTGCTATCTTTCCCCATGAATAAACCATAATACTATCTGTGTGAGAGAAAGCCGGGAAACGACCATCCTTATCGCTAAAGGCACGAGGAAGGAAACTATTACGATAGATTGCGCTATAGAACTTATCAACGGCAGAGGTGTCACTACTTTCTACATCAATACGACTAAGACGACGAATCCACGACTCAGCTACTCTACAGCGAGTATCATAGAACTCCCAATGTGGTATCTCCTCCTGCATGTTGTTCCATGCACCCTTCATATCAACAAAACTGGTGGCAGCCTTAACCAACAGTTCATCGTTATTCACAACATCAAAAGCCACCCATGCATATTGGACAGAATCAACGGTTTCTATCCCCCATGAAGATATCTGATCCTGAAAAGCAACAACGAAATAGCCATTGACACCTGCCTTTTCTCCTTGTTTATGGAATATACGATTAACAGGATTGCAACCATAAACGATATTCCTTACTGTATCAACCTTCAGCCATCCCTCATGTTTATCGCTATTGCCCTGAACAACGAAATAAGCACGACCATCTTTCTGATATTTGAAACGGAAGAAAGCGCTATGGCTCATACCCGTCATCTCAGCCTTCAGGTTTTCATCAGGCAGAACAACAGAATAATAATCAGGGCGACTAACCTCATTCTGATGAGAATAGCGAGAAGCACGTGCTGATGGTTGCAAGCGCAAGCTATCCATCAAAGGCATAAGAGTGAAAGAGCCATAATCCTGAGCCTTTACTCCATTAAGCCAATGACTGGCACGGAAACCTTGAAAGAGTGTGTTTTTGTAATTATAAGGAGAAAGACCTTGGTGCTCGCCTTCTACATTCTGAGCCGTCCATGAGTTCATACCAAAAGGTTCAAGAACAGCAGGGATGCAGAGAGCAGATGTATCAGCAGGATTCATTGTGTTGATGCGCTGAAGCAAACCGAGTTTCTCGGCCCTGTTGATACGCTTACGCATATATTTCTTAACCTGACTCCATGTATAAAAACCATTCTTATCCTGCTCACGGAAGAGTTTTACCTGTTGCTCATTGTGCAATATCTGCACAATAACATTCTTACCATTACTATAGAACACCATCTGCAGATTGGCAGCCATAGGAATAGCCTTGTCCATATCATCAAAGCGTTCATCACTCAAACTGCTTACACCCATCAAAGAAAGAAGACGATAAAGACTGCTATCGTGACCAAAACGAAGAGTAGCACCATGGAGATTATGTGAAATATATCTGTCGGCTTCAGTCTCTATATTTGTCCAAAGACTCACTGCTGAACGCTGAGGGATACCATAGTTATCAGGCGACTGTCCGTTGACAACCCACATACGTTCATTAGCCTCTTCATACAGGCTACGCAATTCGTCCTCTGTGAAATAGACAAAGAGGTTAACTTTAAGATTAGTGTTTTGAATATCAGAAGCGATAGTATAGAACTCACGCATAAACCTTACAGGATTATCCACACGAGAAACATCCTTGAAGAACTGAGCAACAAACCTATCAGCATCTATACTATTATCATAACGATAGTTTTTTATCAGTTTCTCTTCCTCTGCGCTGCTATATGCTATCCAACTCATATCAATCTCATCTTTTCTCTCAGAAAGAGTCATGTGACCATCGGCATTATGAGAACGCAACACATTAAAGAAAGAAGACATGCTGTTATAACAACGAGACATCATACTGCTATAGCCCTCTATGCGGGCATTGGCAGCAAACACCTCAGGGAAAGCATCCATCATTCTGTTAGCAATACCCTCATGTTGAGAAACACCAACAGAAGTCATTTCACCTATATTCCCCTGAGCATCATGCCATACCATGTTTAATGCCTTTTGCACTTTCTTACCTATAGAAGTAAGATTATATTTATCAGCAAACGCATCAATGACACCCTTGTATTGTCCCTCGGTAGCCAACCAACGACTACCATGACGTGCATAATGAGAAACAAATATTGGTTTGTACCCCTCAGGAGCAACAACAGCCCCACTATGTGCAGGAGCAGGATAAGCATAATAAACACCACCCATCTGTTCATTGGTCTTTTGAGCAAACGATGTCATTGTAACAAATAGTGCCAATAATATAAAAATAAGTTTATGAGTTTGGGAGTTCATGAATTTACAGTTTATAAGTTTATAGTTTATTAGTTTGAGAGTTCAGTAAACCATTTCAGTTTCGCTTCGCTTGCTCAGTAGATAGAAGAAGTTAGATGAAGATGGAATACTAAACCTGCGAGTAAAATATTAATGTGGCAAAGATAAGAAAAAAAACAATAATATCTAATTTAAAGCATAAAAATTCATTAAGTACAAATTAATCAAAAAACACAAGAAAAAGAACAATTTTACGAATAATTATACCTAAAATTACATATACCATTTACATTTTTACTAAAATACAAGCATTTTGTTAACAGATAATTTGGCTATATATACAAAAAGTTGTAATTTTGCATCCGTAAGTTGAATAAAAATACAGAATTATGAAGATCAAAAACAGCAGAATGGAAGCTCTGAAGATGCTTATATCAAGCAAAGAATTAGGTTCACAGGAAGAAGTTCTTCAGGCTCTTAAGAAAGAGGGATTTAAACTTACTCAAGCTACATTAAGCCGCGATTTAAAACAATTAAAAGTTGCCAAGGCAGCCTCTATGAATGGTAAATATGTGTATGTGTTGCCTAATGAAACAATGTACAAGCGCATCCACAAACCAATTTCTGCCTTAGAGATGATGAACACCCCAGGATTTATTTCTATCAATTTCTCTGGCAACATGGGTGTTATCAAGACACGTCCAGGATACGCAAGCAGTATTGCTTACAACATTGACAATAGCGATATTCCTGAGATCATGGGAACAATCGCTGGCGACGACACCATTTTTATTGTAGTAAAGGAAGGAGCAGACAAAAACAACATTATAGAAGGTCTCAACGGTATTATACCAAACATATAAAAGAATGGAAGAAATTAAGGTAATGGTTGCCGACGAATCACATATTAAATATGTCGGAACCATACTGCAGACAATTGCTGACGCAGCCAAGGTTCGTGGCACAGGTATAGCCAAGCGCTCACCAGAATACGTCGCAACAAAGATGAAAGAAGCTAAAGCCGTCATTGCCCTGCAGGGTGATAAATTTGCAGGTTTCAGCTACATAGAAACATGGGGTAACAAGCATTATGTGACTACATCAGGACTTATCGTTCATCCTGACTTCAGAGGTCTCGGACTTGCCAAGAGAATTAAGAACGTTACGTTCACCTTAGCACGAAAGCGATGGCCAAATGCTAAGATATTCTCGCTAACATCAGGTTCTGCCGTGATGAAAATGAACACTCAACTGGGATATCATCCCGTTACCTTCGCCGACCTTACTGACGACGAAAGCTTTTGGAAAGGATGTGAAGGTTGTGTGAACCACGATGTATTGGTAAGAACAGGACAGAAATACTGCATCTGCACAGCAATGCTCTTCGACCCAGAGGAACACCTTCCTGCAAAACTTCCACAGGAGGTGATAGAGAGAATAAACAGAATAGACGGAAGCAATAAATAAACCACACAAAATAAATTATTATGGCAAAGAAAAAAGTAGTCGTAGCCTTTTCTGGTGGTCTCGACACATCATATACAGTAATGAAACTCGCCCAGGAAGGTTGGGATGTTTATGCTGCATGTGCTAACACTGGTGGCTTTAGCGAAGAACAGCTAAAGACAAACGAAGAGAATGCCTACAAGTTGGGCGCTGTAGAGTATGCTACTCTTGATGTTACCCAGGAATATTACGAGAAGAGTTTGAAATATATGATCTTCGGAAATGTTCTACGTAACAACTGTTACCCTATCTCGGTTAGTTCAGAGAGAATATTCCAGGCTATTGCCATAGCACGCTATGCGAAAGAGATTGGTGCTGACGCCATTGCTCATGGTTCTACAGGAGCAGGCAACGACCAGATTCGTTTCGACATGACATTCCTCGTTATGGCTCCAGGTGT
>R22__coassemble_1238_pt1 | contig 13353 bp, 9 predicted proteins | sample R22__metabat2_high_PE_007 | metagenome-assembled genome bin R22
GATGTCGATGTTCGCATTCACTTCATGTAAAGGTGACTATGACGATTGGGCTGCTCCACAGACAAATGCTCAGGAAGATGCAGTAACCATTCCTGGTTACACAGCTACATCTACTGGCGACATTGACCTTAACAACGAAGGAGCTACCGTAAGGTTGGCAACACTCTCTGCGGCTACACTTCCTGAAGGAAGCACCATTGAGAACAACCGTGTGAAGCTCACTCCTATTGGCGATGACGTTAAAGATGCTCTTCCAAAGACCTTTGACCTCACTACCGACTGTTTAGCCGACAGCGCAGCCTTACAGGCTTTTGTTGAGAACGCTTTCGGTAAGCGTCCTGTAGCTCGCCCTTTCAAGGCTCACGTGTATTCAAACGTAAACTATAAGGGTGATGATGTGTATGTTGATGCAGGTGAAATCGACATTAATATCACTCCAGCCGCTCCAATTATCGAACCCGTTTATTACTACTACGGTGAACTTGACAAAGGTAAAAAGTATGCTTTCAAAAATAGCGGTGCCGATCCATACGACGACCCTGTATATCATTGCGTAATACCTGCTTCTACTGCAGATTGGCACTGGTTTAAGATTGGTCCTGCATCGGCTTACGATGAAGATGATAATATGGCCAACGAAAAAAGTTGTCTGTGTCCTACGAAGAACAACGAAACTGCTACTGATGGCCGTTTCACCATTGGTAAGAATTCTTGGCACCTCACACAGGAAGATGGTGCTCCAATGTACGACCTTGCAATCAATGTGCTCACCAACGAATACAAGTTCACACCTATTCAGGGTGAAGCTAAGTTCGACACTAACCCACAGCTCTACTTTACAAGCAACAAATTAGGAGCCGACAAGTGGGTGGCTCTCGTACCTGTTCACAGCGATGCAACAATGTCGTGGATTATCACCTATCTACATGAAGGCGAAGAATTCAAGTTTGCTCCTCAGGCATCTTCAACAAATGAGTTTGGTGCAACAGCACAGGTAAACGATGAAGCAAACATGAACCCATCAACAAGCAATGGCTGCATTAAGACAGGTAATGCTGGCTGGTATATGCTTCAGGTCATCAACGATGGTGCTAACAAAACAGTAAACATCCTCACTCCAAAGGTTTACCTCATGGGTAATACCAGTCCTGCAGGTTGGAATACAGAAACAAATGGTCTCTTTACCATTCCAACAACCGAAGACGGAGTATTTGTTTCACCTGCATTCATTGCATCAGACAATGTTCGTATGTGCGTAAAACTTGATGGTGTTGACTGGTGGAAGACAGAGTTCGTTATCAAGACAGATGGTCAGCTCGACTATCGCGCAGGCGGTAACGATCAGACAGGAGTAAAAGTAACACAAAACCAGAAGTGCTTCATCAACTTCACATACTCTTACGGTTACTATCAATAATATTTTAATACTGAAGATAGAGGAAGATAGAGATTTGGCTTTTATCTTCTTCTATCTTCTTTTATCTTCCTCTTAATTCTAAGCAAGCAAAGCTTGCAAATATCACCAAGCAATTATGAAGCGCATCTTTTCTTTTTTACTTCTTGCCATCATCAGCATAAACACTTTTGCACAGGGATGGCCTGCAAACTATAGTGGTGTGATGTTACAAGGCTTCTACTGGGACTCCTATGAACAGTCAAACTGGAACACCCTTACAGCACAGGCTGACGAGTTGTCTCAGTTTTTCGATCTTATCTGGGTTACCAATTCAGGAAAGACATCTGATTGGCATTACAACAAGCGCAACACCATGGGTTACGATCCTTGTTTCTGGCTTGACCACAATTCATGCTGGGGCACAGAAAGTGAGTTGCGCAACATGATTTCTACTTTCAAAAGCAAAGGAACAGACATCATCGAAGATGTGGTTATCAATCACAAGAACGGCGATGGCAGCTGGGTATATTTCCCTAACGAGAGCGTCACAGGAACGGTAACAAACAAAACCTACTCGCTAACGTGGGACAACACCAACTACACACAGATATGCAGCAACGACGAGGCCAACACAAATGCCGCATCTGGTGTTAAAGGCAAGATAAAAGGTAATGCTGATACTGGCGACAACTTCGACGGCTATCGTGACCTCGACCACACCAATGCCACAACACAGGCTAATGTGAACACCTATCTCGATTTCCTACTTAACGAACTTGGTTATGCGGGATTTCGCTACGATATGGTGAAAGGTTTCAGTGCATCATACGTAGGGCAATATAATAAGCAGGCAAATCCTACCTTCTCTGTAGGCGAATATTGGGATGGAAACAAATCAAAAGTCGTAAGCTGGATTAATGGCACAAAGAAAGACAATATCATCCAAAGTGCAGCCTTCGACTTCCCAATGAAATACAATATCAACGATGCTTTCAATAATGGCAAATGGAGCAGCCTTTACAACGATTGTCTATCAAACGACAACAACTACTCTCGCTATAGTGTTTCTTTTGTTGACAATCACGACACAGGTCGTTACAACGACAATGGCAAAGCTCCAGTATATGGTTATGTAGAGGCTGCAAATGCCTATATCTTGGCCATGCCTGGCACACCATGCGTATGGATGTATCACTGGCTGAAACACAAGGCTGCAATAAAGAAGCTCATCCTTGCACGTAAGGCAGCTGGCATTACCAACCAAAGCAACATCATAAATAGTCAGGCACAAACCAACGGTTTCATTCTGCAGGTGCAAGGCAGCAACGGCAATGTGTTGCTTCTTCTCGGTTCAACAACAGGTGCCGACACCAACGGCTACAAACTGGCTGTAGAGGGCGAAGGTTTCAAATATTATGTTAGTAATTCTGTTGACATATCAACTCTTAACACCATCACCGACCAGCAATACACCTTCACAATGCCTGCATTCTGCACAGTAAACAGTGGCGAACGCTGTGCCTTCTTTGAAGTACCGGCATCATGGAATGCAACAAACATATACTGCTGGAATTGGGACAAAACAACCAACTACACCACAGGCACATGGCCAGGCAAGCAATGCACTCTCGTAGGCACAAACAACGGCAACAAGGTGTATAAGTGGACAATGGCAGCTGCCGACACCCACTCATCATCGGGCACCAACTCTGGCATTATCTTCAATGCAGGCAACAACAAGCCACAAACCGGAGACATGCCATTCTTCAACGGCGGCTACTACACTCTCGAAGGTGTGCAGTCAACCTCATTTGTACCAACAGGAATCAATAAGCCAAAGATCACTTCTACCCTCTCCAACTCCGCCACCTACAACCTCTCTGGCCAGAGAGTAGGTAAAAACTACCGCGGAATAGTTATAAGCAACGGAAAGAAGAGGATCCTACCCGACCTCCCTTGAAAGGGAGGAGTACTAAATCTCGAACGCATTTCGAAGGCATCTCGAAGGCTCGATAAAGTCAGTTGCATCTTAAAGGCACCCCCTCCTTTACCATCACAAGTGCAAAGATACAAAGAATATTCATTGCTACTTTTACGTACAAAACCATTTGAAAACATTACGTTTCCAGACGACTTAAGGGAAAATATCACAGTAAATATAGTAGATACGAATGAAATCTGGGTGGAGTTGGAAATACGTTGAAAGTTGAATAATTGGTGATAATTAATGTTGATTTTTATTTAGAAGCACCGGCAAGATGACAGTATCCGTTCAATCTGTGACCTACGATCCAACGTTCCACGTTTATTGTCTTTTCTTGAGTTAAATGATCAAAATATAGTTAATTTAAATTAAATACAAAAAGTTTGTGAGGTATGGTTATTTTTCTCATAAATAAAATATGTACCTTTGCAGTCCGATTGTGAGGTGATACTTAGTAACCTTGCAGCTACAGTTGTGTTAATAGTCATTTCTTTGGCCGGACTTGACAGTTAGTGAATCGGCTGTGGCATCAGAGAGAATGCTGTGGATGGTCTCTTTTAGACTGGAGGCGCCGCGAGGTCTCTGTTATCATAATAATGTATAATTAAGTTTTTTAGTAGTAAATTAAAAATTTAAAATGAACACTTTAAGTTACAAGACTATTTCCGCAAACAAGGAAACAGCTAAGAAGGAGTGGGTTGTAGTTGATGCTACCGATCAGGTTGTAGGTCGCCTCTGCTCTAAAGTTGCTAAGTTGATCCGCGGAAAGTACAAACCAAACTTCACACCTAATGTAGATTGTGGAGACAACGTAATCATTATCAACGCCGAGAAGGTAGTCTTCACTGGTAAGAAGGAGACTGATAAGGTTTACACACGTTATACTGGTTACCCAGGTGGTCAGCGTTTCAACACACCAGCAGAGCTTCGTACTCGCAAGGACGGTGTTGACAAGATTATTCGTCACGCTGTAAAGGGTATGCTCCCTAAGGGTCGTCTGGGCCGTAAGCTCATGACTAACCTCTATGTATTTGAAGGTGCAGAGCACGATAAGGCAGCTCAGCAGCCAAAGACAATTGATATTAACCAGTATAAGTAATTAGAAGATGGAATTAATTAATGCAATTGGTCGCCGCAAGAGCGCTGTAGCTCGTGTTTACCTTTCAGAGGGTACAGGCAAGATCACAATCAACAAGAAAGATATTGAGACATATTTCCCATCAGCAATTCTGCAGTATGTTGTTAAGCAGCCTCTGCAGTTGCTCGAAGCTGAGGGCAAGTATGATATTAAGGTAAACCTCGACGGTGGTGGTTACACAGGTCAGAGCCAGGCTCTTCGCCTTGCTATTGCTCGTGCACTCGTTAAGGTTAATGCTGATGACAAGAAGGTGCTGAAGGATGCAGGCTTCCTCACACGTGACAGCCGTGCTGTTGAGCGTAAGAAGCCAGGTCAGCCAAAGGCTCGTCGTCGCTTCCAGTTCAGTAAGCGTTAATATTTGGCGCAAGCTGATTAGTTTAGTATCTAAACTGGCAAGACCCACCATATGGTTACTTGCCAGCTGATTCTAACAAACACGGTTGCGGTTGTGTAAGCAATCGCAGCTATAGAATTAAAAAGAAAGTAAACAATTAAAAAAAGAAAAAAAATGGCAAGAACAAATTTTGACCAGTTACTTCAGGCAGGTTGCCACTTCGGTCACCTCAAGCGAAAATGGAACCCAGCAATGGCTCCTTATATCTTCATGGAGCGCAATGGTATTCACATCATTGACCTTAACAAGACTGTAGCTAAGATTGACGAGGCTGCTGAAGCTCTTAAGGGTATTGCTAAGTCAGGCAAGAAGGTATTGTTTGTCGCTACTAAAAAACAGGCCAAGGAAGTTGTAGCTGAGAAGGCTGCTTCTGTAAATATGCCTTATGTTAACGAGCGTTGGGCTGGTGGTATGTTGACCAACTTCCCTACTATCCGTAAGGCTGTTAAGAAAATGACAAACATCGACAAGCTGATGAATGATGGTACATTCTCTAACCTTTCAAAGCGCGAGCTGCTTCAGATTAGCCGTCAGCGTGCTAAGTTGGAGAAGAACCTTGGTTCTATCGCTGACTTGACACGTCTTCCAAGCGCACTCTTCGTTGTTGACGTAATGAAGGAGCACATCGCTGTTAAGGAGGCTGTTCGTCTTGGTATTCCAGTATTCGGTATCGTTGATACAAACTCTGATCCAAAGAACGTTGACTACATCATCCCAGCTAACGATGATGCTAAGGACTCTGTAGAGGCTATCCTCTCAGCTGTTTGCGGCGCTATCGCTGAGGGTCTTGAGGAGCGTAAGGCAGAAAAGGCTGACGAGAAGGCTGCTGCTGAGCAGAAGGAAGAGGCTACTGAGAAGCCAAAGCGTGCTCGTAAGGCTCGCAAGGACGAGGAAGCTGCTCCTGCAGAGGAGGCACCAGCTGCTGAGTAATCATTAGAAATCATAAGTGGGATTTCGTGAGAACTCATTCAGTATGAGGTCCCACGCAATCCCATTCTTTTATTTATAATATCCAAATAAAAAAAATAAAAAATGGCTGTTTCAATTGAAGATATCAAGAAACTGCGCGCTATGACCGGTGCTGGTCTCGCAGATGTAAAGAAAGCTCTCACAGAGGCTGAAGGTGATTTCGATAAGGCTAAGGACTTGCTCCGCGAGCGTGGTCTGGCTATCGCTGCTAAGCGTTCTGACCGTGAGACTTCTAATGGTTGTGTACTCGTTAAGAAGGAAGGTAACTTCGCTGCTATGGTTGCAGTTAAGTGTGAGACTGACTTCGTTGCTAACGGTGCCGACTTCATCGCTATGGTTCAGCAGATTCTCGACGCAGCTGTTGCTGCTAAGGCTCAGAGCCTCGACGAGGTTAAGGCTTTGAAGATTGGTGATCAGGATGCTGCTGCTGTTGTAACACAGCGTTCAGGTATCACTGGTGAGAAGATGGAAATCGATGGTTACAACTTCATCGAGGGTGAGAACGTAGAGGTTTACGACCACATGAACAAGCACACCTTGGCTACTATGGTTCAGCTCAACCAGAACAACGCTGAGGCAGGTCACAAGGTTGCTATGCAGGTAGCTGCTATGAAGCCAGTAGCTCTTAACGAGGAGTCTGTATCTCAGGCTACTAAGGACGAGGAGCTCAAAGTTGCTATCGAGAAGACCAAGGAGGAGCAGATTGCTCGTCAGGTAAACGTAGCTTTGAAGAAGGCTGGTATCAACCCTGCACACGTAGATTCTGAGGATCATATCGAGTCTAACACTAAGAAGGGCTGGCTCACAGAGGAGCAGGCAGCTCAGGCTCGCGAGATCATCAAGACTGAAGGTGAGAAGGCTGCAGCTAACTTGAAGGACCAGATGATTCAGAACATCGCTAAGGGTCGTATGGCTAAGTTCTTCAAGGAGAACTGTCTCGTTGACCAGGAATTCCAGTTCTCAGACGGTGACAAGATCAGCGTTAAGGATTGGTTGAAGGCTCAGGACAAGGATCTCGCTATTGTAGCTTACAAGCGTTTCACTCTTGTTGCTGACTAATTAAGAATTATCTAAATTCTAAAATAGAAGCGTCTGTTTTTCTAAAGAAACAGGCGCTTTTCTTTTCCCGCAGAGCGAGAAAAGAAAAGCTATTGAATAATGAACATCGAAGCGCACAGCGCTTTAGAGTTAGAAATTAGTAGATAAGAGTTAGTAGTTGAAATGCCGTAGGCATTCTTAATTCTTCATTGAATAATTTTTATCGCACGAAGTGCGACTAATTCAAAATTACTTCCCTTCGGTCAGTGACCGTTGGTTACAAATTCATAATTCCAAATTCTTTTCTATGAAGATATTTGCAGTTGGTATGAACTACTCGGAGCACAATAAAGCGCTTCATGGTACGTTATCTAAAACAGAAGAACCTGTTATTTTCACTAAAGCAGACTCTGCTCTGCTGAAGGATCATAAACCATTCTTCATTCCTGACCACATGGGAAGGATTGAATACGAAACAGAACTCGTAGTGCGCATATGTAAATTAGGAAAGACTATTCCTCAACGCTTTGCTCATCGTTACTATGACGCTGTTACCGTAGGTATTGACTTTACTGCTCGCGAATTGCAGTCTAAGTTAAAAGCAGCAGGACGCCCTTGGGAATTGGCAAAGGGCTTTGATGGTTCTGCTGCTATTGGCGAATGGGTGGATATTCACAAGTTCCGCGATATTCAAGCCATACACTTCCATCTTGATATAAACGGCAAGACTGTTCAAGAAGGCTGTTCAAGTGCTATGCTGTATAAGGTGGATGAATTAATTAGCTATATCAGTCAGTATTTCACTCTGAAAACAGGTGATTTGCTTTACACTGGTTGCCCATCTGGATGTGGTCCAGTAAGCATTGACGATCATCTGGAAGGTTATCTGGAAGAAAGAAAAGTGCTCGATTTTAACTGTAAATAAGTATGACAAGAAACAGAATACTATTTCCACTTGTATTGCTTATGTTGCTTTTACCGTTCAAGGTGAAAGCAGCAGAAAGGTTCTTTAACCTTACTTACGAACAGGTGAAGATAGATTCTGTATTGCCAAACTTTTCTTATAATATTCCGTTGTCGGGAAAATATCAGGACTCTATTTATACTGTTACACTACTATATCCTGAGTTTATTGATATGTCGAAAAATGACATTACCCGATATAACGAACTATCAGGTACTGCCCTACCGAAATTACCTGCCGTTTCACAGAAAATCATATTAAATAGAAAACAGCCCTCATTACAAGTAAGCTTTATGCCGTTGGTGTTTCGCGACGGCAAATACAAGGTTCTTGTAAGCTTTATGCTGAAAGTAGAATCGAAGGCGCTGAAGCAGTCACAAATTCTTTCACGTGCTTCATCACGTGTGGCATCAAACGAGCGTTATACACGTAATTCGATACTCGCACAAGGCAGATGGGCAAAGATAAGAGTTTCGTCTTCTGGCGTATATGAGTTGACTGAATCTCTTATTAAAAAGGCAGGCTTTACTGACGTGAGCAAAGTAAAGGTGTATGGCTATGGAGGAAACCTGCAAAACGAGGAACTTGTTGCAGAAGAGCTAATAAAATATGATGATTTAAAAGAGTTGGCTACCTGCAACATTAATGGTCGCCGACTTTTCTATGCTCGTGGACCTGTGTCGTGGGAGTCGAACTCGGCTTACGTTCGCACGCGAAATCCTTATTCTGATTATGGTTATTATCTGATTACTCAGGATGATAGTGAACCAACATTTGTTGACTCTACCACATTCATAAACTCGTTCTATCCCAGTTTAGATGACTATCACTCTTTATATGAGGTTGATGGATATAGCTGGTTTAATGGTGGCCGTAATCTTTTTGACCCTGAGGCTATAAATGCAGGCAGTAGCAAAACAATTATATTGAAGCATCCTGCGGGCGCTACAGAGGGGAAACTATATGTGAGCATAACGGCTGGGACAAACAGTGAAGCCGAAGTATACTTAAATAATAATCTACTTAGTACACAGAGCATAACGCTACGTGATGAATACGACAAGGCTAATATAAGTAACAAGGTTTATGCTTTTAACTCTACTCTATTAGCTGACACCATAAGAATAGCCACTAAGACAGGCGGGCCTATACGCCTTGATTATGTGTCTATAGCTTGGAACAAGCCTTTTGCTGCTCCAGACTTAAAAGATGGCATATTTGATAGTCCAGAATATGTATATAATATAACTAATCAAAACCATCATGCCGACCCACAGGCTGATATGGTGATAATTATTCCTACGAGTTTGAAACTACGTGAACAGGCAGAACGCCTGAAGAAACATCATGAGCAGCACGACTCTTTAAGAGTGAATATTGTTCCTGCCGACGAACTGTATAATGAGTTTGCAAGCGGAACTCCTGATGCTAATGCCTATCGCCGCTACATGAAGATGCTATATGACCGCGCTTCAGATAGCAACGATATGCCTAAGTATCTCTTGTTGATGGGCGATTGCGTGTGGGACAATAGAATGTTGACACAGAACTGCAGAAGCTTTAATCCTGACGATTATCTTTTGTGCTTCGAGAGTGATGACTCTTTCAACAAAACTAAATGTTATGTTGACGATGGATTCTTTGGACTGTTAGACGATGGCGAAGGTTTAAGACCAAAGACTAATGATCAACTTGATTTGGCTATAGGTAGATTCCCTGTTACTACTGCTGCAGAGGCAAAGATAATGGTTGATAAGACTATCAACTATGCCAAGAACGACAATGTGGGGACATGGCAAAACACACTTATGTTCATGGGTGATGACGGTAATCAGAATCTGCATATGGAGGACGCAGACGATGCTGCAGAGCAGACAATGAGTATGCATCCTGGATATGTGGTTAAGAAGGTTATATGGGACTCATATGAGAGAATAAGCACTTCAACGGGAAACACCTATCCTGAGGTAACAAACATTATAAAACAGCAACAGAATGCTGGCGCTCTTGTGATGGACTATGCAGGACATGGTGCAGAGACTCAGTTGTCACACGAAACAATATTACGTCTAAGCGACTATGCCGAGTTCAATAATAAAAATCTACCGTTATGGATCACTGCATCGTGTGACATTATGCCTTTTGATGGTACAGCACCTACTATTGGTGAAACTGCAGTACTAAACAGTAAGGGAGGTGCTGTGGCATTCTTTGGCACTACCCGAACTGTGTATGCTAACTATAATAAGGTGCTTAATATGGCTTTCTTGCGTCATGTACTTAATGTTGAGGACGGAAAGGCAATAACTATTGGTGAAGCACAACGAAGAGCTAAGAACGAAATGATTACCACAGGTAGCGACTTGAGTACAAACAAACTGCAATATTCGCTGCTTGGTGACCCTGCCCTTGCATTACATCTGCCTGAGCTTAAACTTGAAATAGATTCTATTAATGGTATCTCCGTTTCGGAAGAAAAACTTCCAGAACTGCATGCTGGCTCAATAGCTCGTTTTGTTGGGCATGTTGTTGATAATCCCAATTTTACCGGTACGATAACGGCTATAGTAAGAGACTCGCGCGAGCTTATAGTGTGTAAGCATAACGATAAGACAGAAACCGACAAACCATTTGAATATTACGACCGAACAAAGAAACTGTTCTCTGGAACTGACAGCATACGTAATGGTAAGTTTGCCTTTACCTTTGCTGTTCCTAAAGACCTTAACTATTCTAACGGCACAGGCTTGGTAAATGTGTTTGCTGTAAACAGCGAACATACACTTTCTGCTCATGGTGCATCAGAACATTTCACAGTTGGAGGTTCTGATATTATGAGCAATGATTCTATTGGCCCATCAATATATTGCTATTTGAACAGTCCGTCGTTTGCTAACGGTGGCGATGTTAATACAACCCCATTCTTTGTAGCACAGATATCTGACAAGGATGGTATAAATGCTTCTGGTAGTGGTATTGGACACAATATGCAACTTGTCATTGATGGACGAACAGACATGACATATAATCTGAATGATAACTTCAGCTATGACTTTGGTAGTTATACTTCGGGTTATACATACTATAGTTTGCCTGCACTATCAGAAGGTAAACATAAGCTGTTATTCCGTGCCTGGGACATTCAGAATAATTCTTCAACAACAGTGCTTGATTTCAATGTTGTCAGATCGCTTGAACCTACACTATTTAGTGTTGATGTTTCAAGAAATCCAGCAAAGACCACCACTACATTTATCATAAACCACGATCGCACCGGAAGCAATATGGATGTGATTATTGAGGTATATGACACAAGTGGACGAATTCTATGGAAGCACTCAGAAAGTGGAGTTTCTACATCAAATGCATATACCGTTGACTGGGATCTAACATCAAACAACGGCAATAGACTTGAAACAGGTGTCTATATCTATAGGGTAAAGATTGCGTGTGATGGCAGTAATCAGGCAAGCATGGCTAAGAAACTTATTGTTGTTAGCAATAAATAAGGGCAAATCTCGTTTTCTAAATGAAAACGATTATTCCTCAAATAAAAAAGAATGAAGAAACGAATCTATATCATATTGTTATTGTTGCTTGTGCTGACACCATATACTCTGTTGGCACAAGACAAAGCAAGTATGTTTAATCCTATAAGGAATTCGGTCACCTCGCAGACAATAGCTCCTGATGCACGTGCTGCTGGTATGGGAGATGTTGGTGCTGCCACCGACCCAGATGTGAACTCACAATATTGGAATCCTGCAAAATATCCGTTTGCTGTTAGTCGTGCAGGTGTGTCACTAAACTACACTCCTTGGCTTCGCCAGTTGGTAAACGATATGGATTTGGCATATATGTCGGGCTATTATCGCATAGGTGATTATAGTGCTGTTTCTGCTTCATTGCGTTATTTCTCTTTAGGTGAAGTGATTACCAATAGCGGTGAGTCTAACGACAACACAATGACAATAAAGCCTTATGAGATGTCGCTTGATGTTGCTTACTCATTAATGTTAAGTGAGAAATTCTCTATTGCTGCTGCTTTAAGATGGATTTATTCTGATCTTACTTATGACTACACAGAAGACACATCGCCGGGTAGTGCTTTCGCTGCTGACATTGCTGCATACTATCAGAACTATGTAACGTTAGGCCAACGTGAGTGTCAGTTGGGCTTTGGTTTGAACATCTCAAATATAGGTAGTAAAATTAGTTTTGGAGGTGATGAGCATAGCGAGTTTATCCCAACAAACTTACGTCTTGGAGGTTCGCTGATGATTCCTATTGATGAGTTCAGCAAGTTCACTATTGCCGCTGATGCAAATAAACTTCTTGTGCCTACCTATCCAAAGCAACGTGCGGACGAATCGTCTGAAGACTATAACACCCGAGTGCAAAAAGAATACTACGATATTTCAAGTATCAGCGGTATATTCAAGAGTTTTTCGGATGCACCTAACGGTTTTAAGGAAGAACTTGAAGAAATACAATGGAGTGTAGGTGGAGAATACACATATAATGATAAGTTCTCTATCAGAGCTGGTTACCATCATGAAAGCGAAAACAAGGGAAACAGAAAGTATTTCACTGTTGGTGCTGGTTTTAAGATGAATGTTTTTTCTCTTGATGCCGGATATGTAATTGCAACAGCCAAGAGCAATCCACTTGATCAGACTTTGCGTGTGTCGCTCACCTTTGATATGGACGGAATAAAAGATTTGTTTAACAGAAGATAAGTATAGGATATGAATATTAGAGTTGGAATGGGTTACGATGTTCATAAACTTGTTGAAGGTCGTGACCTATGGCTTGGAGGAATAAAGATAGAACATTGTCTTGGTTTATTGGGACATAGCGATGCCGATGTGCTTATACATGCTATTTGTGATGCACTTCTTGGTGCTGCTAACATGCGTGATATAGGTTATCATTTCCCTGATACTGCAGCAGAAACACTTGATGTGGATTCAAAGATTCTTTTAAAGAAAACTATCGACCTTATTGCTACTAAAGGTTATAAGGTAGGTAATATAGATGCAACTGTTTGTGCAGAACGTCCAAAGCTTAATCCTCATGTGCCAGCCATGAAGGCTTGTCTTGCACAGGTTATTGGTTGTGATGAGGATACTATCAGCATTAAGGCTACAACAACTGAGAAGCTTGGCTTTACAGGACGCGAGGAAGGTATTTCTGCCTATGCTGTTTGCTTGATAGAGAAATAGTAATTTGGATGTTTGGCTAAACTATATCAGGTTTATCTTTGTTAGCTTATTTCAACTTGATATAAATCAATAATTTGCATGTATATTCTTGTTTCTTGTAATAAATTAATACGAGGAACAAAAATGTCGTACTTTTGTATGCAGCGAAAAATAAGTGCAGATATTGCCTTTAATTGACATATAAAGTAAATAACCTTAATTCCGCAACACTATAATTTAACTTTATTTATAAGTTCCTGAGCAAC
>R22__coassemble_1254_pt1 | contig 13241 bp, 13 predicted proteins | sample R22__metabat2_high_PE_007 | metagenome-assembled genome bin R22
CGTTTGTTCTTAGCATTATATGTGGCTTTATTTCATTTCCTATGATTATAAACTTCTGTAAGAAAAAAAAGTTATATGACAAACCTGATTTAAGAAAAATCCACAAAAATCCTATACCTCGTTTAGGAGGAATATGCTTTGTGCCAAGTATGGTATTATCTTTTGTTATTGCTATGCTTGTCCAGAACTATCAATTAGAAAATAAAATTATAACTACAAATACGTGGACAATATATGTAATATTTAGTTTGCTTCTTATATATTGTTTAGGTATTGTTGATGATCTTATAGGTCTTAATGCTAAAATAAAATTCACAGTACAAATAATGGCTGCATCAGCTTTACCATTATCTGGATTATATATTAATAACCTATATGGTCTTTTCGGTATATATGAAATCCCTTTTTTTATAGGCTGTCCTCTTACCATATTAATAATAGTATTCATTAGTAATGCTATGAATCTCATTGATGGTATAGATGGTTTATGTGCATCGCTTTCTTTTCTTGCACTTGCTGGTTTCTTATATGCATTAATTAAAGAAGGAATATATGAATACTGTATCCTAATCGCAGGATTGATGGGTGTTCTTATACCTTATTTTTTCTTTAATATGTTTGGCAAAATAGAAAAAGGTCATAAAATATTCATGGGGGATTCTGGAAGTCTAACTTTAGGTTTTATACTTGGTTTCCTTTTGGTAAAACTATCCATGCAAACTCCTATTGAATTAGCGCATCAGAACAACAAATTGTTTTTTGCAATGTCTCTACTTATGATTCCCTCACTAGATGTAGTGAGAGTAACTTTATATAGACTATATCATCATAAACCAGTATTTGATTCCGACAAGAATCACATTCACCATAAACTCATGAAATCAGGACTGAATCAACATTCCGCCCTATCAATTATTCTCACATTTGCTGCATTTTATATCATCATCAATCATACAATATTGCATGTTACCAACGCAAATATAATGGTAATTGCCGATATAATTATATATTCTTGCTTTCATCTGATTTTAAATTACTTCATCAAAAAAAACAATAATGAGTAAAGATAGTCCTTTAATTATTCAAATGAATAATAATACGCTATTCATTTTAGATGGAATGAACAAATTTGAACAGACAATTAAACGCACTAGTGACTGTATAATAGCATTGGTGTGTCTTATTGTTTTCTCTCCTCTATTTCTAATGATCTACATTATGGTAAAAAGCGATCATAATGGACCAGCCATATACAAACAGGAAAGAATAGGACTTAATGGTAAACCTTTCTATATCTTCAAATTTCGCTCAATGAAAATTGACTCTGAAGAAAACGAACCATTATTACTTACCGAAGAACGTAAGCATTTAATTACAAGAAAAGGAGCATTCCTCCGCAGACACCATCTTGACGAGCTGCCCCAGCTTTGGAATGTGCTGATTGGTGATATGTCGTTTGTTGGTCCACGACCAGAAAGAAAGTTCTATATTGATCAGATTATAAAGGAAGACACCAGATATCCATATCTCTATCAGATTAGACCAGGAGTAACATCGTATGCCACTCTTTATAATGGTTATACCGACACTATGGAGAAGATGTTACATCGTTTGGAACTCGACCTTTATTATCTTGAGCATCGTTCATGGTGGTTTGACGTAAAGATATTGGTAAAGACCTTCGTAAATATTATGTTCGGTAAGATTTTTTAGACTATAATATTGAAATAAAACACAAAGAGCGATTTAAATATTTAACTTTATCACTTCTTTGAGAAAAACTAAAATTTTTACTCCCCAGTTAGAGAAATATTTTTTCCTAACTGGGGAGTAAAAATTTGGTAGTTAAAGTCTTTTGTTGATTGTGATTTTATTAAATTGTTAAAAGCTGCATTCCTACATTTTTCTGAAAGAAATTCTTATGATTCCATCATTAAGAACCATACGATCTCTATTAATACTCTCAATAGTGTAAACAACAGGAATTGTGTTTACTCCATAGGGTTGAATCTGTCTATAATCAGTAATTAAGGAATCTCCTATTGTACGATCATCAAAATAGGCATCTGTAAGCTGCAAAGTCTGTCCGTCACTATTGAAATGGAAAACATATATTTGTCGTTCATCTGAATCGTAATTGCGAATTTGCAACAGATGGGCTTGAATAGACCATGTTACTCGTGCTTCTCGCAAATCTGCATGCCCTCCTGTAGCTATAGTATCTATCTGCTCTATATGCCAATAGCCATCAAGTTTATCATTATGAGGCGATTCTATTTGACAAGAAGAGAAAAGCAATATCGCTACAATAAAAACTGATATATAATGAGTGATTTTGTTCATAACATGGGTGATTTAAAAAATACCTGATTTGGAAATGGTTACCTGACCTCCATAGTTATTACCTAATATTTTACCGTGATCAAGGGCAAAGGCTCCCTTTACGTTCCAGTTATGACGAAAACGATAACCCAATTCTATCATCATACTGAAATTATAACGAGGAGCAGTATATGGCATAGCATAAGTGCCATAACCTGTTTGATAGGTAGCAAGAACACGATAATCAAGGTTTTCCAACGGACTGCCATCAAAACCTAAGTGCCAAGCTACAAAACGGTTATTCATTATCTCAATATTTCCATCTTCATTATATATTGGAGAAAGATATAGCGGATTGCCTATAACCTGTCCCCAGTGTTGCCAACCGCTATAGATATAATGATTATAATAATTGTCTTGACCACTAATATGATTACTTATTGACATGGTGTGATCATGATAGACTGGTCCACTCTGGTATTTGGTATAAACATATTCCAGAACCACATCACGAAGCCAACGTCCATTTTTAAGGTTTAGCTCAACACCCAACATCCAGTCCTTAAAATCATACAGGAAGAAACGACGTTCTTTCTTCACATTCCATTCTTCGCCCGAACCATAACCATCATAATCGAGCTGAAACATAGAAGAATGGTCTTCAAAGAACTTATCAGCATAAGCACTCAATCGCCATGTTTCTGCATCATAGTTAATGCGCATAAGCCATGAGCCAAGCATATCGCCCTCGTTGTTCTGATAAACGGTTCCTTTTTCGGGTTGTTCACTTCCACCTCCAATAAATGCGCGGGCAAAAGCACCAAAGCCTGTACCACCTTTGGCAAAGAGCTGCATCTTTCCATCAACAAAGTCATACGAACTTCCGCCAAAGAGTGTGGCTGTTTCAAGTCCTAACTCCACAGAAAGAGGATAAAAGCCATCAGGATTACCAATCATCAAATAGCCTGCCTTTGAGTGATAAAGAGTGTTGTCGGCATATTTATGCTGGTTGTTTGTAAACTCATGCTGCCAGTTGTCGTCAGTTAGCTTACCATAAGCAATATGTCCTTTCAGTCGCAACCAATTATTACCAAAAGGCAGAGTCCAGTATTCAGGAAGGGCAATACGTACTTGTGGAACAGGCCGAGCATTAATACCCAAGGTTTGTGAACCACTACTAAGGGTATTATTCTTCAATTCCATGGGATACTGCTTTGCTCCTACAGAAAGAACACCATGCAACCAGCGAGCCTCAACAAAAGCCTGCTGAACTATTGGTTTACTGGTGTAATGATAGGCTGCAGCCACATCCAAACCATAGCCTATGCCCCATCTGCGGGCAGAGTCGGTTTGCAAAGGTCGAATAACAGAAGCCCTCACATACCCGTTTTTTTTCTCAAGTGATGACAATCCATATTTGTTGGCATTAAGCCATAAAGGAGTCTTATCATTTGAGAATGAAGCTTGTGCCTCTACATTATAATGAATGTTAGCCCCCAGATCCAGTTTGCCAGGCATAACATCATCCTGCCATGCATACTGAGCCGAAGCCTGACTTGCAAACATAAGGGCTAAAAAAGTTAATACTGATACTTTCATATTTTTCTTGCGCATTATATATATAACGTATCAGTATTAACTTTATTATAACTGTTAGTTTTTAAAATACATATCCTGCTGTAAGCCAGAAAGAACGATGATGTGGATTTATATCATCTGTAAGTCCGTAATCCCTTGGATTCTCAAAGACACCAATAAAGCCTGCCTGACAACCCAAAGATACCAACAGATGATAATAACGCCACGACACTTCCATATCAATACCAACATCACCTCTCGTCAAGCCAATAGTGTTTGTATAAATACCAACCTTTTGACCTCCAAGAGAAGCATTTCCAGTAAGTCCATAAGCACCATATAAACCCATTGCAACTCGCATAGAAGTGTCTTCTGTGAAAGGCAATTCTCCTGTAATATTAAGAGGAATCTCAATAGTAGTCTGATTAATATCCATCTTTCCACTAAAGCCAGACCCTGATGCAGGAATTCTTGCGCCCTTATCAATGAGCTTTATTGACGGCTGAAATCCCCAAAGCCTACTACGGAAAGGAATCATTGCTCCAGCCTCAACAGTATATCCCCAATGACTACTAACTTCCTGAACATCCTTATGCACAAAATCGCTTGCAGCAACACCAGCACGCACAAAATATTTAACTTTAGGACTAATTCGAGACGCTAACTCGTCATTTTGGTTATCAACACTTTGACGAGGAGTAAAAACCACTTGAGCCGACATCTGTACCACAGAAAGTACCATGACAGCAAATAGAATAATTTTCTTCATTTTATTTATAGATATTTGTTAAGATCTTGAACTATAAGTTGCTTTCCAACAGACATAATCAACTTGCCAGCACGCAAGTCAATACAGTTTACAGGTAGTTCGATATGCATGATAGGAGTACCATCTGCATAAACAAGCCAAAGCTTGTCGTTTTCTGTAGGAGAACCAACAAGACGAAGATTGCCGCTTCTTGCCAAAACATCATAGCTATTCTTGAAAGGATACTCGTCAACGACATTCAAATCCTTGTCGAGCAACAATAGTTTATCTTTATCTGTCAGAACAAGAATTCTATCTGAATTTGGATAAATTGGAGTGAGCTTTCCTACAGGATTTGTAAACACGTAAAGTGTATCGCTAAATGCTCCTGTCAAAGTACCATGAATAGCAGGATCTAAAATCTGTGTTTCTGTTATCTCGCCTGTTGAAATATCAAAATTAGAGATAAAAGGCTTACCGCATACCTCTCTCGCACTTCCTCCCTTTAGTCCATATCCGTAATTAATCATACAAAGTTTATCTCCAAGCATCTGCAAATGAGCACAAGCAGCAAAATCACTTTTAAATGTATGATTCCATATCTTATTGCCAGCAGTATCAAGACACATCAAGCCTCTCTTGTCAGAAAAGAACAAGCGTTCGTCACGATAAACAATGTTTGAACAGGTATGAGCTATAACATTGGGTCCTACATAAGGCACATAAGTGGTAGCAAAACCTGTAAATGCGCCAGTAAAAGCACCTAAGGCAATACCTCCTAATGCTGCAGCAAAAATAGCCCCCTTATCAACATAACCATTATAAGCCTTTATATAGTGAAGGTCACCTGTTTTGGGATTCAAGAAATCAAGATTGTTGTTTGCTACAACAATAAGCGAGTCAGAAAGCATACGTTTCTCATTCCAGCCCCAGTTCTTATTACATGGTACTGATTTTTCCCACAACACCTTACCAGTTGAGAATTCCAATCCTCTTAATTTCATTGATTCCTGTGTTTTGTATCCAATAATAAAATTAAGCGAATCATTAACAAGAATAGGATCGACACGTTCTTCCCACACAAGAGTTTCAGGATTGGCAAGCGAATAACAACGTGTGAGTGTTCCTGTACGATAAAGGAATGATGTATTGGTAAGATAAGTATATGCGCTCATATATGACAACTCCTGCTTGATAACAGACTTATTATCCAACAAGGAATACACATACAGCAAACCACCATCATTAAGTTTCCATTTTCCTTTCTTGTTAACATCACACATCTTAATGGCAATGGTATTGGCATCAGGTGAAAGACAGAAAGAATAGATTGGTTTTTCAAACTCAAGTGGTACTGCTTTCAAGGCTTTGCCTTCCACATCATAGGCATAGACTACCGAATCCTTCTGCGCATACATTCCCATTGACATGAGAAGGAATACAGATACAAGTAATTCTTTCATTATAAATTTACGTTAATTTGGGGTTTATTTGTTTTCGCTTACTGCAAAGGTACATATTTTCTTACAAACAGTCAAAAGATATGTAATCAAACACAAAAAAGCTCATCTCCATTTCTGAAGATGAGCCAGATATTCAATAACTCTCTTAATTTATTTTATGCGCTTACCCTGAACAACCTTTTTACTATATATATTGAAAAACAGCTTATACTAATTTTATCTATGTCCACCGAAGTGTCCACCACCATTGCTGCCGTGAGAACCACCTCCACTACGTGAACCACCTCCAGGAGAGAAGGTACGAGCAGGAGAACTGCTTCGTGAGCCACCGAATGAACTGCCGTGAGAACCGAAATTACTCTGAGAACGACCAACTGTTTCACGAGTGCTACTACCACGAGAGCTACCGAAAACGTTGTTGTTGCTACGAGAACCTCCGAACACATTATTGTTACGCTCTACAGAACGGCTACCACCAAACACGCGGCTACCATTTGAATGAGAACGATTATTATCAAATCCCACTTCTGAATGACGCTTGTTGCCGAAGACTCTATCGCCTACTCTACGGTTGCCATAATCGCCACGAGAGAATCCATCACGCATACCAAAATGCTTGCGACCAGAATGATGAACAAATGTGCGACCATGATACCAACTACGACCACCATTCACACGCCAGCTATGTCCACCACGATAAACGGTATAGAAATGTGGACGGCCAAAATAGAAGTAATCACGATGTGGGTAGCGAGCATATATACGGAAATGCCAGAAACCAGCCTCCCAATATAATGGACGATAGAAGTATAATGCATCAAGGAATGAGCGATACTGCCAATCCAGAAGTATATATTGCAGATCGAGATTACGCTGCTGCCAATATACTCCATAGAGGTCACTATGATGATTGATATTCATCAAATAGTCAAGGTTCACCTCAAAAGCTGCCTCGTACTGCTCATCTGTGAGATTCAGTTCATACGCCATCTTATCCGTAAGGAAAAGAGCCTGTTCACGTGCCTGTTCGTAACTCATGGCGTTGGCAGAAACTGTTATTGTAAACAGTGCTACAAAGGCTAATATAAACTTTTTCATAATCGTATTGTTTTAATTGTTATTACTATGTTCTTAATGTGAACACTAGGATGATTACATCTTGAATATCCTTATCTTCACATTGCAAATGTATAACAATTATACAAGCTATTATGAGGTTTTTCCCTAAAGTGGGAGGGGAATTTCCCTATAAAAGTAATCCTCTGCCCTTGAGCAGAGGATTATATGTGAAAAACTGTTTTCTTAATTTGACGATGACGATTCATCTTTTACCTCGGTAGCAGTATAAGATGTATGCAGAACATCATGAGACTCATGCCATTGCTTACGGCAACGATGAATCTTCAATGTGTTTATACATTCTACAACACCATATACCATCATACACCAACCTATAATATAAAGAGGTGTTCCTGCTGCCTCCATTGGCTGAAACATCAGATATATACTAATAAGGAACAGAATACTTGGAAGTATCCACCAAACAATACCGATACGTGCAAACTTCAAAGCTGCAGACAAAGCTACAAACATGTTGATTGCTCCAAGTATAAGGATTGCTCCAAGAATGTACATCAACCATGTGACAAAGCTGGCAGGCATCAGGGTAAGAATAACACCAAGAATTACGCTTCCAATGCCTACTATAGGAAATGTAGGGCGCTCACCTGCAAGAACATTGCCTTGCGCATCGGTAACAGTTACATTACTCAAGCTTTCATAATGACGCTTTGCACCATAATATGTGGTAATAGAAATAACACCTGAAAGGAAAAACAATATACCAATGGCAATAGTAATCCATGTGACTGTTTGCTCACGATATTGAATGAGCAACACTCCTACAACAATGGCGCAAAGAGCACGAAAAAGGGCACTACGTAATACTTTCATATTTTTATTAGGTTGATTTCAGGAACAAAGATAATAAGATATTTTTATTTTTTATACCTTTGCAAAGGATTTTAATTCAAGGATACAATAAAAATGACAACATTATATTTGGTTCGCCACGGTGAAACGGTTGATAACGCAGCTCAGATTCTGCAAGGACAGATGCAGGGCGAGCTTAATGAGACTGGTATCAAACAGGCTTATGAAACCAGTAGAAAACTGGCTAACGAACATATTGATGTTTTTGTGTCGAGCGATCTTAAACGTTCTATCGACACCTGCAAGATTATTGCCCAGACACATGGTGTAACAAAAATAGAGACTACCCCACTTCTTAGAGAACGCGACTGGGGAAGTTTTACAGGAAAATTCATTCCTGATATTCAAGATGTAGAATGGCCTGATGATATTGAAACTTTAGAAAGAATGATCGCAAGAGCACGCAATTTCATCACATGGCTAAAAATAACATGGCCCGACAAAACCATTCTGGCTGTCGGGCATGGTATAATCAACAAAGCTATTCAGGCAGCATACTATAACAAACCCATGAATCAAATTCACAAAATGGATAATGCAGAAGTACGCGTGCTGATCCTTTGATTTCTATTCCTCTGTTGGGAAAACATTCACAAGTCCTTCAATATAGTTTCGAAGGATTGACACTCCCTTAATGTTCTGTCCGCCTTCTGGAATGATTAGGTCGGCATAACGCTTGGTAGGCTCGATAAACTGTTCGTGCATAGGCTTCAGAACAGCCAAATAACGATCAACAACCATGCTTACCGTACGTCCACGATCAATAGTATCACGCTGAATATTACGAATGAGACGCTCGTCTGGATCACAATCAACAAAGATTTTAAGATCCATCATCTCACGAAGACGAGGATCAAGAAGAGTCATAATTCCTTCGATAATGATTACAGGTTTAGGCTCTACATGAATCGTTTCTGGTAAACGATTGCTAAGAATATAAGAATATGTTGGTTGCTCTATGGCACGTCCTTCACGTAATTCGTTTACCTGCTTGATAAGCAAATCCCAATCAAAGGCATCTGGATGATCGAAGTTAATAGCCTTACGGTCTTCATCCGTCATACCAGTTGTATCATTATAATAGCTGTCGAGCGGTACTACAGCAACATAATGAGGAGGCAATGCCTCTACAATCTTCTTTACTACGGTGGTCTTGCCGCTTCCTGTTCCGCCAGCAATACCAATAATTGTTATTTTCTTTTCGTCCATATATGGTTGTTGTTTATTCTATATAATGCTTACTAAATGTCTAAATCGTTAAACATAATCTGATAATAATCAGCTTTCTTTTCCGTTGCCATAGGATATGCTCGAGAACTACTCGGCATACGATAGAGACGAAGCGTGCGGTTTTCAAACTGAAATTCCACATAACCTCCCATCTTCATCTTTTTGGCATCCCTGATATTAAAATGCTGAGTGAATATTGTTGTGGCAAGCTGACCCGCGCACACCACTCCCCTGCAATCGGGCAAAGCTCGAAGCATACCATCAAGGTCGGCCTTCGAGATGACTTCGAGATCCTTATCAGATGCCGTACCCGTGGTTCTACGAATACTCATGCACGTATCGAAAATGGCAACATGATGACGTTTTAGAAAAGATTTCAACTCATTGAGATGATAGCTTTTGCGCTCAAGGTCAACAAAATGATTGCGATCATCATAAAAACAAATCCCCATGATGCGCCACATATCATTCTGAAAATTGGGATAATACCAATCCATGCACCACCGCTTTGGGGCTGGAGGAAACGTTCCCAACATCAACAAACGCGCATCCTTGGGCAACCAAGGCTCAAAAGGATGAATTTCTATATCGTTCATACCCTGTTACTCATTATTCTAACCGACAAATATAGTGAAAATTAGTAAAATATCCATTATATATACGTAAAAAGTTGTGCTACAAAGCAAAAAGGGGCTGAATAATTTGCTATATTGGGGAAATCTTTGTAATTTTGCAGCCGATTACACTCCGCGGGCAACAAAAGCCCTTTATGAGTTGAAAATATTAATAACAAATAACAATAGATTAAAATGAAAAAAGGTATTCATCCAGAAAACTATCGCCCCGTCGTATTTAAGGATATGTCCAACGGCGATATGTTCCTTACAAAGTCTACATGCAAGGCTAATGATACAGTAGAGTTTGAAGGCGAGACTTATCCAGTAGTAAAGGTCGAAATCTCAAGCACCTCTCACCCATTCTACACAGGTAAGAGCAAGCTTGTTGATACAGCTGGTCGTGTTGACCGCTTCATGAGCCGTTACGCTAAGCTGAAGAAGTAAATTATATACCTTTTTGAATTAAGGATATATTTACCTATCAACGGAATACAGATAAACGTAGTTGCATATGCGTTTATCTGTATTTTTTTTGTGAGTTTTTGAGTTGCTAAGTTTATTAGTATTTAAGTCTATCAGTTTTTAATTTGGTTAGTTCTTGAGTTCTAATAAAAAATATGAGTTCATGAGTAACTCCTAAAGAGTTAAAACTCAAGAACTCATAAACTCAATAGCCTTAATGCTCTATAATCTTCTTTACCGTAGCTGCAGTAGGAGCCTCAACATTAGCATTCTGTCCAAACTGACGAGACTTTCCACTTGAAGCAGCACGTGCCTTAACAGCATCGAGGTTGATATATATCATATCCTTATTATTACGACCTAACATATAACCTTCGAAGAAATCATTTTCTTTCAGCTTATATCCATACTTACGAGCATCAGCATCCATAACAAAAGTCTTACCGCTTCCTACATAAGTAATATATATATCACCTGTTCTATCATCAAGATACCAATTAAACTCCAAAGACTGACTTGCTTCTCCATCATAATCGATTTCAACACCAGTTCCCTTTATCGCATAACGATTATTCTGAACAAAAGTCATGGAAACATCCCAAGAATACATCTGACCCGATTCACCATCCTTATATTGCATGCTACCTGACCATGTACCAGAGAGAACCTCAGCCAAATCAAGAGCATTTAGTTCATCGTCATAATATCCACCACCACAATAGTTGTCCTCATACCAGTCAACTTCACAACTTGTGAGCGAAAATGATACAAAAGCTAACGCTAACATCATTAAATATGTACTATAACGTTTCATAATCGTATGTTTTAAATTGTTAAACATGTTTCTTTTTTACACTGGCAAAGATAATATAAGATCGCAATACAAATAAAAACTTTTTCCCTACACCTGAATAGGAATTTCCCCATTTATGATAGAAACATCCCTAAAGTGTACTTTGTGTACACAAAAACAATAACAAACTACAAGTAATATTGCTATTATAATTACTATTTAAAATTAAACACACATAAAGTATAGCGTTTTAAAATTATTTTTGTAATTTTGTAATCACTTGTAGATTTAAACAACAACAACCATGAATAGAAAGAAATACATTCTCGAAGAAAACCAAATTCCAGACAAATGGTACAACATCCAGGCAGATATGCCTAACAAACCACTTCCTCCGCTTAACCCGGAAACAAAAAAGCCATTAAAGGCTGAAGATTTAGCACATATTTTTAGTCTGGAATGTGCAAAACAGGAACTTGATACCGAAAACGCATGGATTCCTATACCAGAGGAAGTGCGCGAAAAATATACTTACTATCGCTCAACACCATTGGTACGTGCTTATGCTTTAGAAAAAGCACTTAACACCAAAGCGCATATATATTTCAAAAACGAATCAACCAATCCATTAGGATCTCACAAAATAAACTCAGCAATTCCACAATGCTACTATTGTAAAGAGGAAGGCGACACTAACGTCACAACAGAAACAGGCGCCGGTCAATGGGGCATGGCCCTAAGCTATGCCGCAAAACTATACGGACTTGAAGCTGCGGTATATCAGGTAAAGATAACTCTACAACAAAAGCCATATCGCTCTATCGTGATGAAAACCTTTGGAGCAACAGTAGAAGGCTCACCCTCCATGTCAACGCGTGCAGGCAAAAACATCATAACCAAAGACCCACATCACCCAGGTTCACTTGGTACTGCTATTTCTGAAGCAATAGAGTTAGCCACAACAACACCAGGTTGTAAATACACATTAGGTTCGGTACTCAATCATGTTGCCTTGCATCAAAGCATTATTGGATTAGAGGCCGAAAAACAGATGGAGATGGCTGGCGAATATCCCGACAAAATTATAGCATGCTTCGGAGGCGGAAGTAACTTTGGCGGATTAGCATTCCCATTCATGCGACACATTTTCGACGGTACACATCCAAATACAGAGTTTATTGCAGCCGAACCTGCAAGTTGCCCAAAACTCACAAGAGGTAAATTTGAATACGACTTTGGAGACGAAGCTGGTTACACACCACTTCTTCCTATGTATACCTTAGGTCACGATTTCAAACCTGCAAATATTCATGCAGGAGGCCTAAGATATCATGGAGCAGGTGTCATCATAAGTCAGCTTCTAAAAGATGGATACATGCGTGGTGTTGACATTCAGCAACTCGAAACTTTCGAAGCAGGCATGCTATTTGCACAAACAGAAGGAATAATCCCGGCTCCAGAAAGTACACACGCAATAGCTGCTGCCATACGCGAAGCAAAAAAAGCAAACGAAGAAGGAACAGCCCCCGTCATCTTATTCTGCCTGAGTGGACATGGCCTCATAGATATGCCATCATACGATGCATATATTAATGGAGATTTAAGAAATTACGAGGTCACAAACGATGAGATAAATAAATATCTTGCAAACGTACCACAGGTAGATATGAATAATATATAATTATTCATCAAATCATGCTTTTGATGACAAAATAAAACATATTTGTTACAAATGATAATATTTTGGTATCAAATTATAAAATATTGTATCAAAAATAAATGTATATTTGCAACTGAATATAAGGATATCATGCAACTATTTTGTACTCGAGCTTAAATTAACATGCTAAAAAACAATAGAAGTCCTCGGTCAATTGGCTGAGGACTTTAATTTTCATCCTTGCAAAGTTACATAAACGACTAATAATCAACCTCTTAGAATAAAAAGTGTCTTCCACTTCCAGTTCTTCCAATTATTTTTCAACACATGCATTTTTTTTAAAATTTCAAAACTTAGAGTTCCAACCATATATAAC
>R22__coassemble_1269_pt1 | contig 13118 bp, 11 predicted proteins | sample R22__metabat2_high_PE_007 | metagenome-assembled genome bin R22
ATCCTTAACCGTTGATGCCCAGCAGATGCTGGTTGGTGCTTTTAATATCAGATATAAAAACTCTGGTGACAGCATTAACGGTGAGGTATGGTCGAAACGATGTCAGGTGATGTGTGATCAGATAAACTTCCTTGCGCCCGAGATATGGGGCGCACAGGAAGTGCTGCACACACAATTACTCGATTTATTAAAAGGTCTCGATGGGTATGATTATATAGGTGTAGGTCGTGATGATGGAAAGACCGATGGCGAATATGCTGCTATATTCTATAAGAAAGACAAGTTACGCTTGCTTGATCAGGGACATTTCTGGTTGAATGAAACACCTGACAAACCTGTTAAGGGCTGGGATGCTGCTTGTGTGCGTATCTGCACATGGGGAAAGTTCCAGGCTAAGAAGCAAAAACCATTCTATTTCTTTAATCTACACATGGATCACGTTGGAATAATAGCTCGTAGAGAGGCTGCTAAGCTTGTTGTTGCCAAGATTAAGGAGGTTATTGCTGCCGACAAGAAGAGTAAGCAACCTTTAGTTATTCTCACAGGCGATTTCAATGTTGACCAGTACAACGAAATTTATAATATCTTCACTGAATCAGGTGTGCTGAAAGACAGTTATCATGCAGCACGTATTCGTTTTGCTGAGAATGGTACTTGTCACGGATTCAAGAGCGATAACTTTACTACAAGTCGTATAGACCATGTGTTTGTGTCGCCTTCTGCTGATGTTGAGGCTTATGGTGTTTTCACTGATAGCTATTGGACTCCAGACACCTCGTCAATGGAAACAAAACAAGGCAAGGATATGCCTAAGGAAGTTTCGTTTAAACGATATATCCGTCGCCAGGCATCAGATCATTATCCGGTACTTGTAAAGATAAAAAGGTAAAAGAGTAAAAAAGGAAAAGAAATTAAAAGGTAAGAAATAAAAAAATGCTGAAAATTAAACATCTAACAATTTGTTGTTGTCTATTCGTACTTGCAAATGGCAGTATGATTGCACAGAAAACTACACGTGCTGATTACAAGATTATTCCATCAGTAAAAAGCATACAGATGGATACCTCTAAGGTGTTTACACTTAAAGAGGGCATGACTGTTGCCTATGATGCCAATAATCAGGAAATGAAGCGCATTGCTGGCTTTCTGTGTCAATGGGTGGAACTGCAGACTGGTGTTAAACTTAATTCTACTACCTGCAAAAAGAATGCTGCTATTCAGCTGAATATTGCTACTCCTATTGGTAAGAAGAAATCAAAGGTGGCACTGACAAAGCAACAGGAAGAAGCCTATTCTATTACCATTAACAAGAAAGGTATTGATATTAGAGCCTATAAGCCTGTAGGGCTTTTCCGTGGTGCAGAAACATTGCGTAAGAGTATTTCTACATCTGCTCTTGTGTTGCCTTATGCGCAGATAAGTGATGAACCTCGTTTTGAATATCGTGGTTTGCACCTTGATTGCTCACGTCATTTCTTTACTGTTGACTTCATCAAGCAGTATATTGATGTGATGGCTCTTCATGGCTGCAACCAGTTCCACTGGCACCTCACCGATAATCAGGGATGGCGCTTCGAGGTTAAAGCTTTGCCTGAGCTTGCTGTTAAAGGAAGTGTGAGAAAGCAGAGTATGATAGGAAGAAATTCTGGAATATATGACGGCACTCCTTATGGCGGTTACTATACTCAGGAAGAATGCAAAGAGCTTGTTCGCTATGCTGCAGAGAGATATATCAATATCATTCCTGAGATAGACCTTCCTGGTCACTCACAGGCTGCTCTTCATGTGTATCCTAACCTTGGTTGCACTGGCGGTCCCTACCCTGTTGTAACTCATTGGGGTGGTTCACACGAGATATTCTGTGCAGGAAATCCTGAAACAATGAAATTCCTCAAGACCGTTATGAGTGAGCTGTGTGATGTATTCCCTTCAAAATACGTGCATATCGGTGGTGACGAGTGCCCAAAGGATCGCTGGAAGAAATGTCCTAAGTGTCAGGCAAAGATTAAGGAACTGGGATTGAAAAATGATGGTAAGCATAGTGTAGAAAACCAGTTGCAGACATGGATGAACCACGAGATAGAATCGTTCTTGGCAAAACGTGGTCGCAACATCATTGGATGGGACGAGGTGCTTGAAGGCGGACTTACTGCTGATGGTCTTGTGATGTCGTGGCGAGGTGTTGAAGGTGGTGTTGAGGCTGCCAAACAGCATCATGGTGTCATCATGACTCCTACCTCACATTGCTATTTCGACTATTACCAGCTTAAGGATCGTGACAGACAGCCTGTAGCTCTTGGTAATTACTTGCCTTTGTCAAAGGTTTATTCTTTCGAACCATTACAGCCAAATGCTCTTAACGAAGAAGAACAGAAATTTATTCTTGGTGTGCAGGCAAACCTATGGACTGAATATGTGGGCTATCCTCAGCATGTTTACTATATGCTCTTGCCTCGTCTCGATGCTATCAGTGAGGTGCAATGGTGCCAGCCTGAGCAGAAAGATTTCGAGAGTTTCAAGAAGCGTATGCCAAATATGAAACGTCTGTATGATAAGTTGGGAATAAACTATTGTAGAGATTCCGAATAATTAGAGATTAAACAACTAATAAGCAATAATTAAAAACAGAATTATGTATCGTAAACTATTCTTTGCAATGATGTTGGCGGTATTATCCCTCAACACTTATGCCCAGAAAAACTGGACAGACTACAAGCGCTATGAAAAAGCAAATGTTGCTGACAAGCAGTTGCCACAGAGCCAAAGAAAAGTGGTGTTCATGGGAAACAGCATTACTGATAACTGGTATTCTATGCATACCGATTTCTTTAAGAGCAATGGATATATAGGTCGTGGTATTAGTGGTCAGACAAGTCATCAGATGCTTGTTCGTTTCCACGAGGATGTTGTGAACCTGCATCCAAAGGCTGTTGTCATCAATAGCGGTACTAACGATATTGCAGAGAACAACCACGATTATGTAGAAGATCGTACTTATGAGAATATCATTGCTATGGTTGAGATTGCTCAGGCAAACAAGATCAAGGTTATCCTTACAACCATAACCCCATGTGATAAATATCGCTGGCGTCCACAGCTTACTGATGTAGTGGCAAAGATTAAGCACCTTAATGACAGACTGCGTGCTTATGCCAAGACTCACAAGTGCCTCTTTGTTGACTACTGGTCAGCTATGGCAGGTGAGAATGGTGGTATGCTTCCTGGTATCTCAAGCGATGGCTGCCACCCTACTTTAGAGGGATATGCTATCATGGAACCAATGATTAAAGCTGCTATAGAGAAAGCGACAAAATAGAAGATTGAAATGAACTTATTTATCAGAAAGATATATCAGAGATCGTTGCCAATTGCAATTGGTCTCATGATTCCTATGTGCATGTTGGCAAAGACAACACGTGTTACTTCGCCTAATGGAAAACTCGTTGTTGTGCTCAACACCGCAAAGGGCAACATTGGCTATCAGGTGCTGCAAAACAATAAGCTTGTTTATACCCTTGATAGCATTAGTATGACTATTGATGGACGCAACATCTCTGTTGCAAATCCTAAGGTAGGAAAGGTGGTAAAAGTAAGCAATACCATCCGCCCTACTGTTCCTCTGAAATTTTCAACTATCAACGATTGTTATAACCAAGTCATCGTCTCTTTGGGAAACCATCAGTTGGAGTTGCGAGTGATGAACAATGCCGTAGCTTATCGTTTTTTAAGTAACCAACACAATAAATATATAGAGGTCTTTGATGACCATTTCGTGCTACGTGCAGCCAATAATTTTACTGTTCATCGTCAAACATCACCCGACAACTTTAACACAAGTTACGAAGAGAAGTATGTGCATAGTAATATCAACGAATGGGCGCAGTCTAACCGACGTGTGTCAACAAGTCCGCTATTGCTTTCTCGTGATGATGACACACAGTTGCTGATTGGCGAAAGTGATGTCGATGACTATCCACACCAGTTCCTTCTTCCACGTAATGGAGCTATCGTTCCCACTTATCCAAAGATGCCATTGAAATGGGAACCTTCTGGCGATCGTGGTGAGAAAATCACAAAAGAAGCTGCTTTCATTGCTAAGAAAGAGGGAAAGTGCACATTCCCTTGGCGCTGGGTGGTTGTTACCGACTCAAAGGGACTTATCGAACAGACTGTTCCTGTGCAGCTTGCACGTAAGTCGGTGTTGAATGATGTCAGCTGGATTCGTCCTGGAAAGGTAAGCTGGGAATGGTGGAACGGCAGTTCGCCTTATGGTCCCGATGTAAACTTCAAGATAGGATGTAACTACGATACATACGCTTACTATGCTGATTTTGCAGCTAAGTATGGTATTCAGTATATCCTGCTTGATGAAGGTTGGGCTACCAGCACCCGTGATCCATTCAACGCCAACGACCAGATGCGTCTTAAAGAGCTTATCTCTTACTGTAAGAGCAAGGGCGTAGGTATCTTTCTGTGGCTGTCATGGCTTACAGTAGAACAGCACTTCGACCTCTTTAAGAAATATGCAGAATGGGGCATCGAAGGTGTTAAGATTGACTTTATGGATCATGCCGACCAGTGGATGACTAACTACTACAAGCGTGTTGCTAAGGAAGCTGCCAAGTATCATCTTATGGTTGATTTCCACGGAGCATTCACTCCTGCAGGCTTGGAGTACGAATATCCTAACGTAATGTCATACGAAGGAGTTCTTGGACTCGAGCAGATGGAAAACTGTAAGCCTGAGAACACTCTCTATCTCCCATTCATTCGCAATGCTGTTGGAGCTGCCGACTTCACTCCAGGTGGTATGATTAATATGCAGCCAGATCGTTATCGTGGCTGTCGTCCTAACTCTGCAGCCTTGGGTACTCGTGCTTTCCAGATGGCACTCTATGTGGTGTTGGAGAGTGGTATTCAGATGCTTGCTGATAGTCCTACTCGCTATTATCAGGAAGACGATTGCACCAGCTATATTGCCAGTGTGCCAACAACATGGGATGAGACTCGTGCTCTCGCTGCTTGTGCAGGTAAATATCTTATTGTAGCACGTAGAAAAGGTAACGAGTGGTTTATCGGTGGTATCTGTGATGGCGAGAAAGACCAACGCACTTTCCAAGTACCTCTCGACTTCCTGAAGGGCAACTATGACCTTACCGCCTACCAAGACGGAGTAAACGCTAATTATCAAGCCATGCACTATAATAAGACTTCAAAGACAGTATCAGGAAAAGATGTGCTGAACATCACCATGATGCGAAATGGAGGTTTTGCTGCAAGGCTCACACCAAAGAAGTAGTTTTTTTAGGGTAATATATAATAATGGATTCAATTAATAATCGCCAGTAAACACAACGTTAATTTAGGTAGAATCCCTCCTATCTCCTCCCCTTAGGGCGGACGGGAGGGATTTTCGTTTTATTGAAATGTTGAAAGAATAAAAAGATAGAGGTGTATCTTACTTTACACTTCCCACAAACATGATAACTCCAGTAGATGCCTCTGTAATTAGATATACAAATGGACGATCAGCATGGAATGTGGCTTTCCTCTTTTCCTCTGGTAGTGAAGTGGTAAAATTCATTTCTGCTACTGTTACGGCAGCAGCCTCAGACCCCTCTTCGTTAACCTTTATAGCTGCTTTCTGTCGCATCTTGTTGATATATAAATTTCCTTCGTTACACATATTAGGAATCTCTGATACATTCTGATCAAAAGCCTCTTTGATACCCAATTTTTTCATTATACCAACTAAATTGCCTTCAAGGTCATCGGTATCTGTGGTTGTTTCAAATCGTGGTATCTTTAAGTCAACTTCGTATGAGTGCATCTTGAAATAAACATCTTTTTGAAAATTGCTTTTAGCTAAACTAGTGATTACATCGTTTGTAGTTTTTCCTTCGTTAGGCAACAGAACAGTCATGTTCCACAAACCATTTCCGTATGGAATGCTTACAGCAGAGAAGATGTCGTTCTTCATGTAGTAGATAAGTACATTTTGATGCATCAGTGGCTGTTGGGTGTTGCCGTTATAGCCATAGAACGTTTCTGTTTTTGTCATCTTAGGGTCAAACTTTGAAGCCCAGTCTGCTTTGAAATAAATAGCATTAAGCAGATAACTAATGGCACCACCTTCTATTCTGTCAAGTATCTTGTCTATCATACCATTGGTTTGGTTGTTAGCCCATGAATTTATTGTTGCAAGGGTTGTGGGCGAATCAAAGTTCAGGTTCTCAGCTTTAGCATTATAGTATTGTAGCATATCCTGCTGATACTGTGGCTTTAGTGTTGCAAGATTCTTGTTGACAAAGATAGCGTTAGCAATGTTTAGAGTTACTTTTTCATCTGTCTTTGGTAAGCCATCAATCAGCTTTTTGCAGTAGTTATTTATAGCTTGAATACCACCCTGATGAAAACCTAATGTCTGTTCTATCTCTTGTTCTGTTTGTCCTGTAGCAGCAGAGTTAACCATACCTAAAACGTAGGTGATGCTGAGAGGAGAATAAATGAAGCTTTTACCGCTGTTATCAGCATCGTTTACTGTTTTCAGGAAGTTTAGAGCAAAATTGTTGTTATCGGTTGCAAACTGCTGTTCTTCTGTTGTCAGTTCAATTGGCTGTCTGGTTGTTGGCAGCAGGTTAATTGTTTTTGGTTCTGGACAGACAATAGTCTCGTCTTTAGACTCAGAGCACGAAACTATCGTGCAACCCATGGCAACAAGTGCCACCATCAATAGATTCTTATTCATATTCATTAGTTTTTTTGTTAATGCCACAATATAGTTTTAGGCTACTTGCGTTTTATATTATTTAAATGCAGCTATATGCTAAATCTTGCATGCACCCCCTTATTTTTTTTACTCTGCAAAGATAATACAGATATTTGCTGTTGCCTAATAAAAAGGATTGTTTGTTGACATTTGTCCAGAAAGTGGTATTACCACCATATACCAATCATTCAATTATACAATTATACATTTATACAATTATACATTTGCTGCTGCACCCCTATTTCATTTTCCCAGTTAGAGAAAAATTTTTGCCTGCCTGGAAAGTTGGAAAAAGCAATTATTTGTATAATGTATAATTGTATAATTGTATAATCGTGTTTTTTGAGTTTATGAGTTTGTAGTTTAGTTTATAAGTTTGTGAGTTCTTGAGTTAGAACTTAAAAACTAATAACTAATAAACTACTTATTTATAACTTCTAACTACTAACTTCTAACTACTAACTCCTAACTTCTAACTACTAACTAATAATATAATAACATACGCGCGCGATATACTATATATATTATTCTTTTACTTTTATACTTTTTACTCTTTTCCTTTTAGACCTTAAATCTTACGATTATACAATTATACATTATACATTTTCACATTTTTGGGACTTTCAACAAAGGGTGTTCTTTGTCATTTATCATTTGTCATTTAGCGCAGCGCTCTTTATATATTCAGTTTGCGTTGCTCTAACGCTTGATTTCATTTTACTTGATAAGAGGTCGTCAACAAACCAATTTCCATGTTCTTTTACCATTGTCAAATGGATTGTGAAATCGTTGAAGTTATGTAGGGTTAGTTCTGTTTCAGCAGTATTACCTTTTAATGAGATAACTCTAACGTTTTTAAAAGATAGTTTGTCATTGTCTTGTGCTTGAATCCAATAGTCGTAGTCCCAAAGTCCTATTTCATCGTTATTCTTTGTGTCTATACTGTCTACTTGTGCAGCTTGTAGTTTCCAGCTATCAGAACAGTATTTTTGTACTATAGTATTGTAAGAAACATTGTTGTCGTAGGCATTGTAGTGTTTACAAATGAAACTGTATATTTCTTCTACTCGCTTTTGAACTTCTTTGTAGGAAAGACTATCGTTGTTCTGCTTGATTATAGTGATAGTATCTGTAGATGTAACATTTTGTGTTGCTACTTGCTGCTTGTTGTTGCATGCAAAGAAAAGGCTTGATGCCAACAGAAATGTGAATGATGCTTTTTTCATGTTATTGTGAGTTTTTTGAGTTCGTGAGTTTGTAAGTTTATAAGTTTTTGAGTTTGTGAATTTTTTGAGTGCCGCACGAAAATTGTTGTATTTTTTCTCCAAGAATGTTTTTCATTATACTATAACTGTGTTCTCCAGTACAATGTCCGGTATAGAAGATTATATCAGGAAAATTGTCATTAAGTGTTTGAGCTAACGCTTGTAATTCGTTGTCAGTCTCGTAGTGTTCATTAAGATGACTATCAAGCAAGTGAAGTCCTCCAATACAAATCTTTGGCATATTGTCAATACTATTCAGGATGTTTAGAATACCATGATGTGCACATCCTGTAAACAAAAAATCACTTGTTTGCAGCACAAGTTCATGATGAAATTCGTCGGCAATATACTCTTGGTTGAGTTTTAGATATAGATTTTTGTTTCCTTGTGGCAATGGGTATTCGTGAGATAAAGACTGATAAATCTTTAAATCATCAATAGTGCAGTTTGAATCAACAAAGATAAAGCGGTTGTTATAATCTTCAAAATTAGTGTCTCCTGTGATGCTATGCAGATATTTTCGCTTTGAAAAATACTGCTGTTGTGGTACAAGAGATGATACTATAACCTTTGCTTTTTTATTTATCTGCAAAAAGAAAGGTAATCCACCTATATGGTCGTTATGTCCATGGGAAATGAAAACATAATCAACATCTTCCAGATGAATGCCCAGTTTTTGAGCATTCATAAGGAATATGTTTGACTTACCCGTATCAAGCAATAGTTTGTGGTTTTCGGTTTCTACATATACCGATAAGCCGTGTTCCGAAAGCAGTTCGGTATTGTTTGATCGGTTGTCGGTAAGGACAACGAATTCTTTCATTATTTTATTGAAGGAATAGTGAACACTGGTTTCTCATCGTGATGATTGCAATCGTGATGGTCGCATGCTTCGAGAGAGTCCTTTAAGTCGCCTTTCTGATATGCAGCAAGAACGTCCTCCACCTTGCCGTGACAACCTCTTATTACGCTTATTCCGTGAGCAGAAAGCTTGTTGTATGCTCCCATACCCATGTTACCTGCCAACATCAAGGTGATATTCATTTCTTGCATTACAGAAGCGATATTTGACTTGCAACCACATCCTTCAGGTGAGTCAAGGCGCTCTGTAGATTCAACGTCATTGTTGTCGTTAAGGGTTATTACTGTGTAATAAGCACAATGGCCGAAATGATCGTCAACCATTCCATCGCGTGTAGGAATTGCTATTTTCTTCATATATGTGAGTTGGTGAATTATTGAGTTTATGAGTTGGTGAGTTTTTGTGTTAGAACTTAAAAACTTACACAACTAAAAACTATTAAACTTAAAACTAAAAAACTTGTAAAGCAAAAAAGTCTCCACTAAGAATAGTGAAGACTTTCTGCGGTGCGTACGAGACTCGAACTCGTGACCTCCTGCGTGACAGGCAGGCATTCTAACCAACTGAACTAACGCACCATTTAGGTTGCTTTCTTGATTGCGAGTGCAAAGGTAGGTATTATTTTTTATTCCACCAAATGTTTACCCGTATTTTTTACAAAAAAAATTGCATCATTATTGCGTCTTTATAGGCTTTTCCATCGTATAACCAATGGGGCAGTCGAACTACTTCGCTGAAATTCAGGTCGTTAAAGAGTTTTATGGATGAAATATTATCGCTGGCAACAATTCCGTAAATTTGGTGCAGATGGATAACATTTCTGCAATATTCAATGATTTTTGTGATGATTGCCTTACCAAAACCTTGTTTTTGTCGCTCTTTAAGTACCGCTATCCCGAGTTCGGCCCGTTGATGTTGCGGTGAAAAATTAACCAAATCAACAATTCCTACCGTTTCTCCCCTATCGTCGATGGCTATCATGCGCACTTGTTTGTCGGTATATATGTCGTTTGTGGCATTGGCGATATACTGATGAAGCACGTATTTTGAATATGGAACGTTAGTTGTGCTGACGTTCCACATTTCTTTGTCGTTCTCTATTTTATATAATGTGTCAAGATCTTCAGGCTCCATGGCTCTGAGTTTTACAAAGGGAAGGGCTGAATCTTTCATCGTAATGTTTCGTTAGGGGTCATGATAATATTGCGTTCTGGATGATACGTTCCAATTTTTACGTGTGGTTGTGGTTGCGCCTGCATGAAAGCAAACACATGTCGATAGGCAAAAACAGATGTGTCGTAAACAACACACACGGATGCGGCTTTCTTGCTAATATCACATGTAACGTGGCCTTGTGGCATAGTGTCTTCGCTGGCCTCTGTTATCTCGGCTGAAATGCCGTTTCGTTTTACAAGCTCCTGACAACGTTCTAAATTGTCTTTGCTACAGAAAAGAATGTATAGCGGTTCTTCTGTCTTGCGTCGGCAAAAGAATCCCAATGACTTAATAATGCCATTATATACATTATTTATTAAAGCAAGAGAAGCTTTTATGAATATAGCAAGATGAACAGGAATGTTCAGCCAACGTGATGCACTTGCAAAATGCTTGCGATAGAAGATGTACATTGCACCATAGAAAACATGTACGTATCTGAAGCTTGTCTTCTGGGTGCTCTCGCCTTTGTAATGCAGTATTTCTACAGGCAGATACCAGTTGGTGTAGCCTGCTTTCTGAATGCGATAGCTGAGATCTATGTCTTCGCCATACATGAAATAGTCTTCATCGAGAAGTCCTACCTTCTCGATAACCTCACGTTTCAGCATGCAGAAGGCTCCGCTGACAATGTCAATCTTGTGTGGTTCGTCCCATGAGAGATAGCTCATGTAGTAACGGGCAAACTTACGATTGTTTGGATAGCGTTTCCATAGTCCAGTAAACTTGTAGAATGCTGTCATTGGGGTTGGCACTCCCCTACGGCTTTCCATAGCATAGGTGCCATCGGTATTAAGCATCTTAACGCCTAATGTGCCGCTTCCAGGGTGCATGTCGAGGAAATTGACAGCGCGTGAAATGGTTTGCTCTCCTACTATAGTGTCAGGATTAAGTAATAGAATGTATTCGCCTTTTGCTTGGCGTATGGCTTTGTTGTTTGCTTTGGCAAAACCATCGTTATGGTTGTTCTCAATATAGCGAACGTTAGGATAAATGGCTCGCAGATATTCAACGCTATTGTCGCGAGAATGATTATCTACGACGATAATCTCAGACTCAATGCCATAGAGGGCTTTCTCGAGCGAATGAAGGCATTGCGCGAGATAGTATTTCACATTGTAGTTTACTATGATAACAGATAGTTTCATGCTTCGCTTTCTGTTACTTCGGCTTCACATCTCTTTAATGTAGGAACAATGAAGAGACTGCTCAGGAATAATACTATAGCCATGTATCCAAAGCCTGGAACCATGAAGAAATAATAAAGCACAAGGTTTATTATCATAGGCAGATGAAGCATGTCCATGCGCAACATACCATAAACAAGCAGTTTGGTGTGGTTGGGTGTTTCATCGTTGATGATTTCATCGTGAATCTTGCGAAACTTAAAGAGGCGGAGTGCCAAAGGAATCAAGGCCAGAGTGCCTATCTGAAATACTATCTGGCAGATGAAAAGCATTTCTGTTTCATTTTGCCATTGACCAACGAAAACAGGTGCTTGGAATTCGCAAATAGCTACCCATGCAAGTGCTAATGTCATCATACCTATATAAACAGCCATCAAGGCACGTTGTGTTTGCTTTAATCCTTGTTTTTTTTCCATTGTATTTATATTATAATCTTGATAATTGTGGTTATCTTGTGAAGAGTGTTCTGTTTACGATACTTCTTCCCAATGTTACTTCATCAGTATATTCGAGTTCATCGCCAACAGAGATACCACGAGCAATAACCGAGAGTTTTACATCATAATCTGATAGTTTTCGTGATATATAGAAGTTTGTTGCATCGCCTTCCATGGTGGAACTGAGAGCAAGAATAACTTCTTGTATGCCACCTTCTTTAACACGTTCAACAAGTGATTCAATCTCAATGTCGGAAGGGCCAATACCATCCATAGGCGAAATTATTCCGCCTAATACATGATAAAGACCATTAAACTGCTGGGTGTTCTCTACAGCCATTACATCCTGTATGTTCTCAACAACACATATAGTTGATTTGTCACGTCGTTCGTCAGAACATATAGGACATATATCAGTATCGCTGATATTATGACACACTTTGCAATACTTCACATCGTGTTTCACATTGTGAATGGCTTCAGTAAATGCATCAACTTCTTCTGTGTCGCGCTTTAGCATAGCCAAAACAAGGCGCAAAGCTGTTTTGCGACCTATGCCAGGAAGAGTTGAGAATTCCTGAACAGCCTTTTCTAATAACCTTGATGGATAATGTTGTTCCATGCTGCAAAGATATGAAAAATATAACAATATCCAAAAGGTTTGAGTTAACTATGAGTTTTTGAATTCTTTAGTTTTTTAGTTTTGGGGCTGATAGTTTAGTGGATTAGAACTCAAAAACTCATTAATTCGAAAACTCACAAACGTAAAAACTTGCACGCTTGTACCAAACGTAGAACCATACGCAAGCTACTATAAGAACTGCAACACCAAGATAATAGCCTGTTTCTCCGAGATTGAATGCCTGTGGAGAAACAAATATGAAGGTAGAGCATACAGTTGTCATGAAGAGCGCTGGAATAAGCGACACAAGGAAAGGCTTGTGTTTCAGACAGAGATATGCTGTAATAGTCCAAAGCGTGAACACACTCAAAGCCTGGTTAGACCAGCCGAAATATTGCCATATTACGTTGAAACCATCAGGATTCTCCATCTGCCAGATGAGTATGCCTAAGGAAACGGTAAAAACAGGAAGGGCAATAATTAAACGCTTTTTAATTGTTTTCTGTGATATATGCAAGCTGTCGGCAATGATAAGTCGAGCGCTGCGAAGGGCTGTGTCGCCACTTGTGATAGGCGCAGCAACAACACCAAACATAGCAAGAATACCACCAAAAACGCCTAACCAAGAGCTGCAAATGAGTTTTACCACCGTTGGTGCATCAAAATATTGTACTAATGTTTTGCCGCCTTCGGTGCCAGCTTGCTGCATGAAAGCATTTAGTGTGTTGGCATCAACACACTCCTTCCAGCCACCATAATAG
>R22__coassemble_1276_pt1 | contig 13091 bp, 7 predicted proteins | sample R22__metabat2_high_PE_007 | metagenome-assembled genome bin R22
ATATTCCTTCTCACGAGTTAGAGAATATGTACACTTCGCTCAAATTCCCTAATATTGCTTATCGTGGTGAGTTTTGATAATCATCCCATGCAATTAATAAAATCATCGATAAAATGAAGACAATTTTAATTACAGGCGCATCTTCCGGTATTGGCAGAGCTACGGCAAAAATTTTCGCAAGTCGCGGTTGGCAGGTTGTTGCAACCATGCGATCGCCCGAAAAAGAAACTGAACTGACTAAGAATGATAATATTCTTGTTCTGCCACTCGATGTAACTAAGCCTGAAACCATAGCTAAGGCGGTAAAAACTGCCGTTGACCGCTTTGGAAGCATTGATGTGCTTGTAAACAACGCTGGATTCTATGCCGTTGGCGCACTTGAATCGTTCTCAGAAGAGGACATAGTAAGACAGATAGACACTAACCTTATAGGACTAATTCGTGTAACAAAAGCGGTTCTGCCTTACATGCGACAGAGACGAAATGGCAAAATCGTGAATGTTTCATCGATTGCAGGACGAATGACAGTTCCTATTCAATCGCTCTATCATGCAACGAAATGGGGCGTTGAAGGCTTTACCGAGGCGTTGCAATTCGAAGTGAAGCCTTTCGGTATCGATGTTTCTCTTGTTGAACCGGGTGTAATAAACACCGATTTCTATGGAAGGTCGATGAACTGTGCCATGCCCGACAACGAGTACAAAAACTATGTTATGGCAGTGCATGACAATCTTGTAAAAAGCGGCGGTCAAGGCTCTGCTCCCGAAATAATAGGCGAGTCAATATTTAAGATTGCCGAAAGTCGAAAGCCAAAGTTGCGCTATCTTGTCGGCAAATCGACATTCATAGTATTTATGCATAAAATTCTGCCTCGCTCTGTTTACATGTTCTTGGTAAACAAGGTTATGGCAAAGTAACAGCAAAGCAATCACAATTTGTTTATTCTCAAAAGGCTGAACCGTGATTCTACGGTTCAGTTTTTTATTGCTATTTGTCACAAAAGATGGCTGTTTATCCCAGAAGTTAGGAGGTAATGAATAAACAGCATATCTTTGCATCAAAAATTTAAATTAACTGAAAATGAAAATAAGAAGTATTGTTGGACTTGCACTTGCAGTTTTTGCTTGTTTCAAGATTGTTGATCTATTAGGTGCCTGGCATTTTGAGTGGTTGTTTAATCAGCCTTGGACAGAATATATAGCACCTTGCATTATGTTTTATGTTGGTGTTGGAATGTTCTTCTCTGGATTATTCCATGATCGTGACCAATGGCTTTCACGTACCATTCCTGACACCGAAGAAGGCAAACGCATTCATTGCTCTGTGAGCTTTGGTGGCGACGAATATATTTATAACGGCGAGCATTTCCATGGTGCAACGCTCGATGCCACTTTTGGTGGTATCCGTATTGATCTTCGCAATGCAGTTATTGATGAAGACGAAGAAATAGATATTCGTACTTGTTTTGGTGGCGTAGAACTTTATGTTCCTGCCAATGTTAATGTGAAGGTTAAATCACGTAATTTCTTTGGTGGTGTAGGTAATAAAACATTCCGACCAGAGCGACAAGACATTCCAACAGTTTTTATTGTTGCAAGCAATATGTTTGGTGGGGTGGATATAAAATATTAAACAGAAGATAAAGGAAGATAAAAGAAGATATAAGCCAATAGTTTTAAAGCAGAGTATTATTCCACAATACATTTGGCTTTATCTTCTAAGAGCGAAGGGGTATATTCTTTAATTCTAAAAAAAGTTGAGCTTGCGAAATGTGTATAAAAATATTTGCAAGTAATTGTTTTCTTTTATAATTTTGTAGCGTAAATGAAATCTTGAATGCGAATCATGAAATTCAATTTTAACCAAATTGCTTTATTTTTTGTTGTAGCTTTACTTTCAGCGTGCGGACAATCAGACAAACGATTGATTTCTGAAGCAGAATCTTTGATAGAAGAACATCCTGACAGTGCCCTTGAATTATTGAACAAGGTGGAGAGTGCCGATCGCTTGCCGAAAGAGTGGGTGGCTCGTTATTGGATAGCCACAGCTGAGGCTCATGCAGCTAATGATGAATCGCTTTCTGAGGATTCTGCTGTTGTTTTCGCCCTTGATTATTACAAGAATCATCATCCTATTGATAGTGTTATGCTTGGCAAGGCACGCACCGTTGTTTCATCTTATTATTGGTGGAAAGAGCAGCCTGCTAAGGCTAAGGCTATAATGGTTGAGGCGCTTGCCGACAGTAAGAAAGCTGGTAATAAGGCAGAAACAAAAAAGATTCTGTATTCTTTGGCTGAGCTTGCTTTTAGAATTCACGACCTTAAAGATGCTACTTATTATACCGAGCAACTTGTGAAACATGATGGTGGCGACTATGGCCACTCTGACCTTCTCGACGGCCTTGCCATGGGATATTATTATCATGGTAACAACAAACTGTCGTCGGCTTATTCCGAGCGTGCAATAGCTAATATAGAAACAGCCCCCGATTCAACATTCGCATGGATGCACTCATTGCCTAACTATGCCGATGTGCTTATCGAACAAGGGCAGCTCGACAAGGCAATAGGCATATACGAACGTGTGTTGAAACACTATCGCCAGTGTAAAGACTATGAAGAATATGTAATGTTACCTATATTTAGTCTTTCTCACGCATGGCTTTTAAAAGGTGACAAGCAAAAGGCTAAATACTATATGGACATGTTGCCAAAGAACACCTTTGACGACTATCATTATGATGAGTTCCGTTTCTGCTTGATAGGCCATAAGATGGTTCTCGACTATGCCCTTACTGGTAAGTATAATGTTACCGATATGTCGGAATACGTTAATGGTATAGGCAAACGCTTCGATAAGAATAATTCTGTGGCTGCAGCAAAGGAAAACTCAATACACAAACTGCATGAGCACCAACTGAACATGCAGATTGCTCGTCAGCAACAGTTCATCTTCTTCCTCTTGCTGACCATTGGTTTGATAATAGTTATTATAAGCATGTTAACCTTCCTTCGTCGTCGTAAGCGTCTGATAAAGGAAATGGAAGAAGAAACACGTATGCTCAACAAACAACTCGGCAAGCTGCAGAAGGAAATAGAGAAAAAGGCTTCTGCTGGCGATAAGCAAGAGAATGCTTCACCTTGTCAGTCAACAGTTGTACTTACAGGAAACACCAGCGACACCATAACTCTTCATCTGCCTGATGTGCTTTATATGGAAGCAGTAGGCAACTATGTAAAGGTGTATCAGTTGAAAGAGGGTAGGGTATGCAACGATATGCTTCGTGCAACCCTTAAACAGGTAACCGAGCAGTTGAGAGAATGTCAAATGATTGTTCGTTGTCACCGTGCCTTCTTAGTGAACCTGCAACAGGTTGACCATATCAGCAGTAAGGCTGGCTCTACCCAGCTATACATAAAACACTGCCACGAAACCCTGCCAGTATCACGTAGCAATATGGCGCAGGTGAAAGACGCAATCAAGCAATAGTTATTGCTTGATCGCTATTGAATAATCTTTCCATCTTCAATTTTTCCATCTTTCCATCTTTCCATCTTTCAATATTCTTACAGATTTCGTAATTAAGAAGGTTTCATTCGTCACAAAAACATGCCGTCTATCCCAAATTCGTTAGGGATAGGCGTTTTCTATATACTTTTGCAACCGGATTTACGTCTATTCGTAAGTAACCAAAGTTCAAAAGTAAAATGAAAAGATTAATTGCATTTTTTGCCTTGATGTTGATAGTCGGCATGTTAAAGGCAGACAACATTTCTGATTTAAAAGGAAAGGTGATAGACGAAAAGGGACAACCTCTTGAGTTTGTCAGCGTGGCTCTGCTTTCTGCAGACTCAACCTATATTCAAGGTGCTACCAGCGACGAGAACGGTACGTTCTTTATCAAGACACCAGCTGAGAATGGTATTCTCCGACTATCTTATGTTGGTTATCAAACAAAATATATAAGAGTGAAGGATGCTATGGTTGGCTCTATAATGATGAACGACGATACCAAGCTATTGCAGGAAGTAACCGTAAAGGCACAGATGCCTAAGACAAAGCTTACAGGTAACTCTATGATTACCACTATTCAAGGAACAGTACTCGGACATTCGGGCACAGCTCAGGAGATGCTTGGCAAGGTTCCTGGTATGACCGTTAAGGACGAAGATATAGAGGTGTTAGGTAAAGGAAAACCTGTTATATATATTAATGGTAGAAAGATGCAGGATGCTGACGAGCTGAAACGTCTTCGTTCTGAAGAGATAGAGAGCGTTGAGGTAATCACCAACCCTGGTGCACGTTATGATGTTACTGTTTCTTCTGTGGTACGTATTAAGACAATACGTCACCAGGGCGATGGCTTTGGCTTCGATGTAAACACAGGTCTTTCACAAGACCTTGCTTATGGATACACAGCTCCAAGTGGTACTCTTAATCTTCGTTATAGCCATAATAATTTCGATATCTTTGGCTTAGTAAATTACTGGCAGTTTTATAATACCAATGATATGGTGAACTGGGCAGATACTTATGTTACTAAGAATGGCAGAGTGAAGCATATTCATGAAGATGTAAACACCGTTGACAAATGGAATGGCGAAGGAATGAACTATAATCTTGGTTTCAACTGGCAACCAGCTAAAAACCATTCATTAGGTATGCGCATAGAGAACCACCAGCGTATAAAGGCAAACAACACTCTTTTGACCGAGACATTCCTGCAGCAGCAATATTTTGATGAGCAGACTCCGTTCTATACCGAGCACAGCTTCTCTACGCAGGATCAACCACAGCACATGCCTTACAACTGGGACGGTAATGCTTATTATATTGGACAGTTTGGTAAGCTCAATGTTGATCTGAATATCGACTTCGTGATGCAGAAATATAAAGATGAAACAACAGTTTACGAAGTGAAAGACGATAACGACAAGAAACAAATCGACCAGACAAGCGAAAACGCTACAAAGATGTGGGCAGGCAAACTCGTGCTTACCTATCCAGTGTGGAAGGGTAATGTTGAGGCTGGTACCGAGATGAGCTTTGTACGCCGCAACTCTTCAAACACCATCTTAGGCTACCCTCTGCCTTCAACCAGTTCAAAGGTAAAGGAAAACAATGTGGCTGCTTTCATTCAGTATAATGCCAACCTTGATAAGTATGGTATGTTTTCTGCAGGCGTACGCTATGAGCATGTAGGCTTCGACTATATCGACAAACTAAATGACGACAATTCAATGAAACGTTATCAGGATGAGTTCTTCCCAACCTTCTCGTGGGCAAAACAGTGGGGTAGAGTACAGGCCTCTTTGGCTTACACTCTGAAGACCATACGTCCAAACTTTGAAGCTCTCAGTGATAGAGTGGTTTATATAAACAGTTACTCACTCATACAGGGTGATTCGCAACTGAAGAACCAACTTATGCAGGAAGTAAGTGCCAACGTGCGTTATAGTTGGCTGAATCTCTTTGTTGCTTACGAGAAGCGCGAGAACACTCTCACACAGTGGACAACGGTGTATAACGATAATGGCGTGATATTGGTGAAAAACAGCAACCTGCCTGAGCCAACACGTAATCTGGCTGCTTTCCTGTCTGCCAACCCTACCTTTGGCGTGTATAGCCCTAACTGGACAATAGGTGCGCAGAAATTCTGGTATAAGATGACTCTCGACGACCCACGTGAGGCAACAGGCACACGTGAGCTGAACTGCAACAGACCAATATTCTTCTTCGACCTTAACAATGCTTTCCGATTCAAGCATAGCTGGCAGATAGAGGCAAATATGAATATCAACACTAAGGGACAGATAGCACAGACCACCATGCAATCAGCGTCTTACAACCTACGCTTTGCCTTACAGAAATGTTGGCTTAAGAACGATGCTCTCTGTGCCCGTGTATCAGTAAACAATGTTCTTCGCCGTAATGTGCAGGACATAGAAATTGATTGCGGTCCAAACATCACAGGTCAGAAAACAAAACGAGGCTCCCGCCTTGAATTCTCTTTGCGCTACACCTTCAATGCTTCAAAGAGCAAGTACAAAGGCACAGGTGCAGGTAAAGCGGAGCAGGAACGCCCTGCGAAATAAGCGCTTCGCAAGCAAAGCTGATATACTTGAATAAATAATATTCAATTTTACTAAAATGTTTAATTATTTAGCCCCCTCCCATCGGAGGGGGACGGGGGAGGCTTTTATGAAAAAAATAGTATTTGGTATGATAGCTTGCCTTGGTTGTCTTTCTGCTTTTGCGCAGAAGGCAAGCCAAGAACAAGATTCTTTGAATGCTGTTGAACAAACAGCCAGTGATGTGATGATAGACAAAATGGTTGAGTTGAGGGAGGTTGTAATAAAAGGCAACCTTCCCCATACTCGCCTGAAAGGTAGTTCGATGATTACCCGCATTGAGGGCACACCTCTTGCCTCATCGGGCACCGCCGACGAGATGCTTATCAAGGTTCCTGGTATGACAGGCTCTGAAGACAAGCTCGAAGTCTTGGGCAAGGGCGAGCCATTAATATATATCAATGGTCGTCTTATGCGCGATGATTCCGAACTCAAACGACTCAAGAGCAGCGAGATTCGTGATGTTGAAGTAATAAATAATCCTGGGGCACAATATGATGCTACGGTAAAGGCTGTAGTGCGTATTCGTACAAAGAAACAAAAGGGCGAAGGACTAAGCCTTGACCTTATGGCTATAACAGAACAGGATTTGCAATACGACTTTAATACTCCACGTGGCAATCTCGGTGTTAACTATCGTAAGAATGGTGTCGATGTGTTCGGCTCAGTCTATTATCGTCATCAAGATTACCGTCAGTATAGCACTCTTGACGACTATTACGAATTGCAGAAGAGCTGCATGCAGACAGGTCCTTACACAATGAAATGGCTTAGCAACACACTTATATATACAGCAGGTGTGAACTGGCAGTTATCTGATAATCATTCTGTTGGTGTACGTGCCGATATGACTCATTTCCTTAACGGCACAAACAAGGTGATATACGATGAGGATGTGATAGAAAACAATGTTCTTGTTGACCATCTCTATTCTGATCAGACAAGCAAGGTGAGTAAACCTATTCAATGGCTCACAAATGCTTATTACAACGGAAATATTGGAAAGCTGAATATTGATTTCAACTTCGATTTCATGACCACAGCCACCAACACCTCTCGCAACAATGTAGAGAAAAGTAATATCAAAGACGATTATGTGTTGAGTGAGTCGGGAACAAACAGTCGACTCTTTGCAAGCAAGCTCGTTCTCTCTTATCCTTTCTGGAAGGGAACTCTCAGTGCTGGTGGCGAAATGACTTTTGTAAAGCGCCACAATACATATTGGATAGAGAAAGAGAATATCAACGATGCCGATGCCGACATAACAGAAAATTCCTTTGCAGGCTTTGCTGAGTATAGTGCCGACTTCGAGAAATACGGTTTGGCTAAGTTAGGTATGCGTTATGAATATGTGCTTTTCAAGAGCAACGACCGTTTAGGTAACGACAACCTGCGTCGTCCTTCAAACGATTTCTTCCCAACAGCGTCATACACCTTGGGCTTAGGACCAGTGCAGACGAGTCTTTCATATAGTGTAAAGATTCAGCGTCCGTCGTTCTTTGCAATGAACGATGCCGTGACCTATATCAGTCGTTATTCCCTTCAGGCAGGAAACTCATGTCTGAAAAACCAGACTATTCACGAGCTGTCGTTTAACTCGTCATGGAAATGGCTCACCCTTACCGCTTCTTACGAACGCAATAAGAATAGCATTGGTCAATGGTCGTTCCTAATGAATGATGCTGTATTGGTAAAGCACATCAATATCGACAAGCCTATAGATGTGTATAGTCTTTATATCTCGGCAACACCTCATGTAGGAATATGGTCGCTGAATGCCACAGCAGGTGTTGACAAGCAAGACTTCTCTCTTGAAGTACAAGATGGCAATGGTAGCAAACGAACAGTGTCTTTCAACACACCCGTTTATACTTTCAATGCCTTTAACACCTTTAGTTTGAAACACGGCTGGAAGATAGATGTGAATTTCATGTTCCGTTCTTTCGGTGACTCATTCAACAGTTACGACGACTATAACAACTGTCGATTAGGTTTTGTTGTTCAGAAGAGTCTGTTAAAAGACAAGGCGCTCACCATCCGTGCCTCTATCGTCGATGTGCTGCATCGCAACCACGCCAACGAATACTGCGACATGGGCGCCTTCTATATCCGTCAGAACAACAAGTTCTCAACAAACAAACTTGCCCTCACCGTATTCTATCGCCTGAACTCAACAAAGAGCAAGTACAAAGGCACAGGAGCTGGTAAAGAAGTGCAGGATAGAATGAGGTAGCGCACAGCGCTGTAATATTGAAGTTTGAACATTGAACATTGAACCGAAGGTCACTGACCGAGTGGATGCTGTCGACAAAGTCGGTGCATCCGAATAAACGAAGGAAGTAACATTGAAGTTTGAAGTTTGAAATTTGACCCCTTGAACCGAAGGTCACTGAACGAGTGGATGTAGTCGCAAAGCAAAGCTTTGCTATTGAATAATGAATATTGAATAATATCACTGACTGAGCGTTTGCTGTCGACGAAGTCGGTGCATCCGTATAAACGAGGGAAGTAACATTGAAGTTTGAAGTTTGAACATTGAACTTTTTGAACCCTTTGCCCCCTTTGACCTGTTAGTTCAATTTTTAAATATTACAAAGTTAAGGATTAAAAAAAAAATCCTTAACTTTGCACTATGAACCCGATATTTATAGTTTTACCAATCCTTACATTATTAATGTTCGACTTGGGTCTAACCCTTAAGCCACAGGATTTTGTGTTTGTAGCAAAGCGTCCAAAGGCAGCACTTGTTGGTCTTATTGGACAGTTAGTAATTTTACCACTTGTAGCCTATCTTCTTGCATCGGCACTCGACCTTCCTGCTTACTATTTCATTGGAATCGTTCTTGTTGCCTGTTGCCCAGGAGGTTCGTCAAGCAACATCTTCTCGCTTCTTGCAAAAGGTGATGTGGCTCTCTCGGTATCTATGACCGCCGTGAGCAGTATCGTTACCCTTTTCACAGTACCAGTAATCATGCAGTACACCACAGCGAGTGTAGGCAATGCCGTTGGCGTAACCCTTCCAGTAGGTAATCTGTTGGCACAGAACTGTGTCACCATGCTTCTGCCTATTGCCTTGGGTATTACCGTTCGTCATTTCTTCACAAAGACAGCCGAGAATATAGAGCGAGTGCTTACCAAGTGTGCTTTCCCTGCTCTTATGCTTGTTGTTGTGCTTTTCTATATTCAGCACAAAGACACTATCATGAGTGCAACAGCCACAACCCTTCTCTCGCCTCTTGCCCTTATCCTCTGTGCTATCACAATAGCAGGAATCATAGGTAAGCTGGTGCGCTTGAACAGTAAAGAGCAGCGCACAATCATTATTGAGGTGGGTATGCAGAATGCTGCTCAGGCAATAGCTATTGCCTCATCACCATTCATCTTCCACAACGACATCATTGCTGTTCCCGCTATCATCTACTCGCTAATGATGAATATTGTGTTGCTGATTTATGTGGCAGCGCTACGCAAGCGCACTTCGTGCTAAATGATAAATTATAAATGACAAATTTAAAAGCCTCTTGTAGAAATATCTGCAAGAGGTTTTTATTATTACTTCTTCAGCCTGCCACGCAGGGATTTTTTAAAAATTATTCACTTACGAAAGTTCAGTTAATTATTCATTGAATAACTCATAATTGCCCGTAGGGCAACTAATTTCACATTCAACATTGCTTTACCTCCCTATCGGGAACAGCCAGCTACGCAGTCATAATTCAAAATTCTTTTTGTATCTATAAATAAGATATAATGCGCTTGACATAAAAAATAAACAAGTTTATTTTGTTCTGCACTCGCTTTTTGGTATCTTTGCAACGATAATTTATTTACTATTCATTAAAAACAAACTCAGCAAGTTTGAAAGCCCCCTCCTGTGGAGGGGGATGGGGGAGGTTTCCTATGAACAGAACAAACTTTGAAATTGAAATATGCGCAAATGGCGTGGAGAGCTGTATAGCTGCCCAAGAGGGCGGAGCTAACCGTGTGGAACTTTGTGCGGGTATTCCTGAAGGCGGAACAACACCGTCGTGGGGTGAGATGGTTGTAGCACGTAAGGTGCTCAACAGCACACGCCTGCATGTTATTATTCGTCCCCGTGGTGGCGATTTCTGTTATACAGAACTCGAACTGCAACGTATGGAACTTGATATTGATGCCGCTAAAAAGGCAGGTGCCGATGGAGTAGTGTTTGGTTGTCTTACCCCTGATGGCGATGTAGATATGGCAGCCAACGCTCGTTTGATGAAGCATTGCGAGGGAATGTCGGTTACCTTCCATCGTGCCTTCGACAGAGCAAGAGATGCCCGCCAAGCATTAGAAGACTGCATCACCTTAGGCTTCAACCGCATACTTACCTCAGGTCAGCAGGCAAACGCCCTCTTAGGTGTTTCCCTTTTGAAACAGTTGCACACGCAGGCAGCAGGCAGAATAATCCTTATGGCTGGATGCGGTGTCAACGAAGAGAATATCGCAGAGATACGTGAGAAGTCGGGAGTAAACAATTTCCATTTCTCAGCAAGAGAGATTAAACCATCAACAATGAAATATATGAACCCAGATGTATTCATGGGCTCACCATCTGCAAAGGAGGATGGAGTGCCTTACACAACCGCAAACAGAGTAAAAAATACTATTGCACAGTTGCTAAAGACAAGCGTTCTTATGTTGGCTATAGCCATGCTCAACGTGTTGCCAGCTAATGCTCAGAACAAAGAGAAAGAGGCTTTGAAGTTCCTGTATTCTTATATGCCTTTAGCCGACAGAACCGACTACCCAGAGAGCTTCTTCTTGCAGAACATCAACATGAGCTACAAGGCACAGGCCGAGATGCCATGGGGAAAAGACATTCCTGAACTGTTGTTCCGTCATTTCGTGTTGCCAATACGTGTGAACAACGAACCATTAGACTCTTCACGTACCGTGTTCTATCGTGAACTTAAAGACCGTGTGAAGAACCTGCCAATGAAAGAGGCTATTCTTGAAGTAAACCACTGGTGCCATGAGCATGTGAACTACGAACCAAGCGATGCTCGCACCTCATCACCATTGCAGAGTCTTAGAACAGCTGCAGGACGATGTGGCGAAGAGAGTACCTTCCTTGTTGCAGCCCTGCGAAGTGTGGGCATCCCTGCCCGTCAGGTATATACACCACGCTGGGCACACACCGACGACAACCATGCCTGGGTAGAAGCGTGGGCTGATGGTAAGTGGTGGTTCCTTGGAGCCTGTGAACCAGAGGCTGTATTGAATCTCGGCTGGTTTAATGCACCGGCAAGTAGAGCTATGCTCATGCACACACGTGCCTTTGGCGATTATCGTGGTCCAGAGGAAGTGATGCTCCGTACCACCAATTTCACAGAAATCAATCTTATCGACAACTACGGTTCTTCAGCACGAGTAGATTTCAAGGTCGTTGATGAGAAAGGACGTGCCGTTAACGATGCACGTGTTGACTTCCAGATATATAACTATGCCGAGTTCTGCACCGTAGCATCAAAATACACCGACAAGGCAGGCAAAACCTTCCTCACTGCAGGTAAGGGCGATATGTTGGTGTGGGCATCAAAGAACGGAGCTTGGGGCTATGCCAAGTCATCATTCGGCAAAGACAAGGTTGTTACTATCAAGCTCACCAAGAAGCACGATATGAACAAGCTCGACGAGATAAACATTGTACCACCACCTGAGCAGGCAAACATGCCTTACGTGTCGCCAGAGGCACAGGAAAACAACAAGCTGCGCCTTGCTAAAGAATACTCAATACGTGCAGCCTATGTATCAACCTTCATCAAGGGCGACAAGGCCTTGCAGTATCCAGAAGACGAGCGTGAGTTCCTTATCAAGGCTCGTGGCAACTGGCGTGTCATCTTGGCTTTCCTCAATAAATACAGAGATCAGCACGAACGCTGCATAGCCCTCTTAAAGACACTGCGTGATAAAGATCTTCGTGATATGCCAATGGAAATTCTCGAAGACAATATGCTTGCACCAAGTAATCAGCTATGCCCACGTGTGGAAGACGAGATGATTACCCGTCCTTTCAAGCAGTTCTTTGCAGGCGTGTTCTCTAAAGACAGTGTAGAGATGTTCCGTCACGACCCATCACTGTTAGTAGAGTGGGTGCGTAAGAACATCAAGATGAACCCCGACAAGAAAGCTCTGAGAATAGCGCAGACACCAATGGGAGTGTGGGAATCACGAATGACCGACACACGCTCACGCGACATCTTCTTCGTTGACCTTGCACGCAGTCTCGACATCGAAGCACAGAAAGATGTAGTAACAGGCAGAGTGCAATATAAATACAATGGTGAGTGGCTTAATGTGAACTTCGATACCGACAAGCAGGAAAAGGCTGCTGCACCAAAGGGAACACTCGTTCTTGCTTTCCAGCCACAGCCATCATTAGACAATCCTAAATACTACTCACAGTTCACTATAGCACGCATTGAGAATGGACGTTCGCAGCTACTCAACTTCGAAGAAGGACAAGTAGATATGGGTGGTGGCACATCATGGGAGAACACATTTAAGAATGGCACTCCTCTCGAAACAGGCACATACATGCTCACCACAGGCAACCGTTTGGCAAGTGGCAGCGTGCTTGCAGCCACAACACTCTTCACCATCGAAGAAGGCAAAACAACAACTGTGCCTCTCGTGATAAGAGAAAACACAGAAGGGGTGAGCGTAATTGGCAATTTCGATAGCGAATCAAAATACCTCACGCTGCCAGCAAAGGGGGAAAAGCAAGTAGAGAAAAGCGTGCTTGCCCAAACAGGCAGAGGCTATTACGTAATAGGTATCCTGGGAACAGGTCAGGAACCAACCAACCACGCCCTTAAAGATATCGTAAAGGTGCGCAAGCAGCTTGAAGAGTGGGGACGTCCATTCGTGTTCCTCTTTGAAAACGAAACCGACGCCAAGCGCTTCAACATTGCCGAGTTTGGAACGCTGCCC
>R22__coassemble_1302_pt1 | contig 12879 bp, 10 predicted proteins | sample R22__metabat2_high_PE_007 | metagenome-assembled genome bin R22
GAAGGTGAAGGCAGAGCAAAAAATGCTTTTGGCTCTGCTGAGGCAAGAGAATCGTTGACTGTAAAGTCAATAGCATCTCGAAGGAAGTTAGATGACTATGCACCCGTATTTTGGGAAATAAAGATTGATCCGAGCAAGAAAGTACTGGTGTACAATGCTAATTGTCCTATGCTGACACAAGAGGAGAAAAAACGTCTAAAAGAGGAAAATAAGTTAACGGAGTTTAATTACGAGGTTAATTTGCTTAATATCTTTTAAATTTAGAAAGAAAATAGCAGTAAGATTTGCAAGTAATGATATAAATCGATACCTTTGCATCGTGTTTTTCATGGTATTAGATTATTAAGGTTAATAAAAGATTGGTTGTCGTGAGACAATCAATTTTTTTTTATAACCATTTTGTGTAGCTATTTATAGCTATCCCGGAATAATGGTTATTTTAATTAAACGAATGCGGCTGCAGTGATGTAGCCGCATTCTTTTTTTACCTTATTTAATAAAGAAAGAACTTTGTTTTTAAGAAATAATCTTCCTTGTTTTCAAATTTATTATTACTTTTGCATCAAAATAACGAAAAATTAATAACCAATGAATCTGAAAATTCGTCTGTCGGTAATGAACTACCTGGAATTTGCTGTCTGGGGTGCTTACCTGACTTGTATGAGTATTTACCTTGGTAATATTGGAATGGCAAGCCATATAGGCTCATTCTTTGCTATGCAAGGCATTGTATCAATCTTTATGCCAGCCCTGATGGGTATTGTAGCCGACCGCTGGGTTCCAGCTCAGCGCCTGTTAGGTTTCTGTCATCTAATTGCTGGTTTGTTTATGTTTGCTACCGCTTGGTACGGACATACAGAAGGAACAAATGCAAGTTTTGCTATTTTGTTTACCTTGTATTCTTTAAGTGTTGCCTTTTATATGCCAACTCTGGCACTATCTAATTCTGTGGCTTATTTCTCTTTGAGTCAGGCTGGAATGGATACCGTGAAAGACTTCCCTCCAATCCGTGTTTTTGGTACAGTAGGTTTTATCTGCACAATGTGGCTCGTTGATATTCTTGGTTTCAAGAGCACAGAGATGCAGTTTGTTGTCAGCGGTATCTTAGGCGTAGTGCTTTTCCTATATACTTTCACATTACCTAATTGCAAGACAAACAGCGGAAAGGTAATGAGCATGCGTGAGGCTCTTGGTCTTGACGCTTTTGCTCTCTTCAAGCAGAAGAAGATGGCTATTTTCTTTATCTTCTCAATGTTGCTTGGTGTGAGCTTGCAGATTACTAACGGATTTGCTACTCCTTTCATCGAGAGCTTTAAGAGTATGCCTGAGTTTGCCGAGTCTTTCGGTGTTCAGCATAGTGTTATTCTCTATTCTCTTTCTCAGGTTAGCGAAACACTCTGTATTCTTATGATACCTTTCTTCATGAAGCGCTATGGTATTAAGAATGTAATGCTTATCGCTATGTTTGCTTGGGTATTACGCTTTGGACTTCTTGGAGTAGGCGACCCAGGAAACATCGGCGTATGGCTATGGGTTCTTTCAATGATAGTATATGGTGTAGCTTTCGACTTCTTCAATATCTCAGGTTCGCTCTTCGTTGACAATTCAACCGATCCAAAGATGCGTTCAAGTGCTCAGGGCTTGTTCATGCTCATGACCAACGGTATTGGTGCAACAGTTGGTTCGCTTGCTGCACAGGAAGTAGTTTCTACAAACACCATTAATGGCGTTACCAACTGGTCAGCATGCTGGTACACCTTTGCTGGTTATGCTCTCTTCGTAGGCATTAGCTTTGCTATTATCTTCCGTCCAAAGAAAACAGAATTACCAACTGAATAATGAAAGAAGAAAGATATTTCTACGTTCCTTCGGCTGAAGAAAACGATGAACTGCCGTTTGCGGAAGTTACTCATGCACTTCGCGTGTTGCGACTTCAGGAAGGCGACGAGATGTTTCTCATGGATGGCAAGGGCACGTTCTATCGTGCCCAGGTGTCTATGGCCACCAATCATCGTTGCTTCTATAATATTCTTGAAAAGTTGCCTCAGGAGAAAACATGGAACGGTAATATTCATGTTGCCGTAGCCCCCACAAAAAATGCCGACCGTATGGAGTGGTTTGTAGAGAAGGCTACCGAGGTGGGCTTTGACGAGGTCTCGCTTATTCATACTAAGTTTACTGAGCGTAAGATAATGAAAGCCACCCGTTTGGCTGCTATTATCACATCGGCAGTAAAGCAGAGTAGGAAGCCTTTTATGCCTTGGATAAACACTATGGTTGATTTCAAGACGTTCATGGAGCAGCCTCGTGAGGGACGTAAGTATATCTGTCATTGTTATAATGAATTTCCCAAGAAAGACTTCTTTACCGAGTTGAAAGACAATGTTTCGCCCGACGAAGATATTACCGTACTCATAGGCCCTGAAGGCGACTTCTCTGTTGATGAAGTAGCATTGGCTATTAAGAACGGATATGAGTCGGTGACACTCGGACAAAGTCGTTTGCGCACAGAAACAGCAGCTCTTATGGCTGTTACCTATGCTAATCTTGCTAAACGAAAAGAATAATCTTTTAATCTGAATATGATGAGACGTATCACATTATACATATTAGGAATGATGACCTTGATTATGTCGTCATGTACTGATAATAGTTACCTTGATGCTATACCAGCTGAGAGCACGGCAATTATAGCTATGGACCCAGGAAAGATGAGTGGCATAAATAATGTTGCTGTACTGAAGTCTCTGCTTAAAATAAGCAATGCTGATAAGACAGGTCTCGACCTTAGTCATAAGGTAATGCTTTTTGAAGCTCCTGACGGTAATCTCGGTGTATGCGTAAAGGTAAATAGTGAAGACGATCTCACAGAAACAATCACCAATCTATATAAGAAAGGTGCTTGTCCAAAGCCTGTTGAACGCAGAGGCTTTCATTTCAATATGCTCAAAGATGCCTGGGTGGCAGGGTGGAGCAGTAGCAGTTTGCTAATCCTTGGTCCTGTAACCATTGACCGACAGGCAGAAATGCAGCAGATGATTGCCCGATACCTGAAACAAGATGAAGAAAATGGTATAACCTCAAGTCGCCTCTATGCTAAACTCGATTCTCTTGATGCTCCAATAACTATGGTTGCGCAGGCTCAGGCTCTGCCTAACCAGTTTGTTGCTCCTTTCACCTTAGGCGCACCAAAAGACAGCGACCCCTCACAGGTACTTGTTGCTGCCGAGATGAAAGTAAGCAAGGGTGTGATGACTATGAAAGGCGAGACCTTCTCTTTCAACAAACGAGTGGATAAGGCCCTAAAGGAAGCTGCAGCCAACTATCGTCCTATACAGGGCAAATATGTTGGTTCGATGCCTCAGGATGCCATGATGGGAATGTTTGTTAATGTTGATGGCACAAAGTTCCTTCCTATGATGCAGAGCAATAAGGGTGTTCAGGCACTTCTTGCAGGTATCAATACAGCTGTCGATATGGATAATATCATTCGTAGTGTTGATGGCGATATGGCTCTTATCACTCCGTCTTATAATGAAAACAGTCTTACAATGTGTATGAGTGCTCAGTTAGGCAATGCAAAATGGATAGAAGATGTTTCTTACTGGAAACAGAGCTGTCCTTCAGGTGGAAAAATCGTCGACTGGCAGAAAAACGCATGGTATTATACCGATAACAAAACAACTTTCTTCTTTGGTGTTACTCCAGATATGCAGTTCTATAGTGGAAGTAGCAAGGACGAAGCTTTAGCGTCTGTAGCAAAAGCGCAAAACCCTTTGAACGATGATATTCAAAAGCTGATAAAAGGCGAGCGTCTTGTTATGATTATCAATATGAACGCTTTCTCTGGCGACAAAGCTGGTGCTGTTACAAGTATGCTGAAGCCAATCTTTGGCAATGTTCAGACTATTGTATATACATTAAAATAAATGGAAACAATAAAGTTTAATTCCGTAGTTCCTCAGGTTTTTTCTTCTCGAACAGAAGAACTTAATTCGGATATATGGAATACCGATGCCACTTTCCAGAAGGGGCATCTCTATCTTGTTGAAGCTGATTCCGGTAAAGGAAAAAGCACTTTTTGCAGTTATGTAGTGGGCTATCGTCACGACTATACAGGAAATGTATTCTTCGATAACGAAAACACAAAGAAATTCAAAGTGAGAAACTGGGTTGACATGCGCCAGCATCATGTTAGTCATCTCTTTCAGGAATTGCGTCTCTTTCCTGAACTCACAGCCTATGAAAACGTTGAAATAAAGAATAAGATAACTGGCTTTAAAAGCCGCGAACAAATAGTAAAATGGTTCGATATGCTTGGCATTGGCGATAAGCTTGATGCTAAGATTGGTCGTATGTCTTTTGGTCAGCAACAGCGTGTGGCAATGATCCGTGCGCTTGTACAGCCTTTCGACTTCATTCTTGCCGACGAGCCTATTTCTCACCTCGATGATAACAACAGCGATATCATGGCTGAGATAATGATGACAGAGGCTAAAGCACAGGGTGCCGGCGTTATCATCACCTCAATAGGCAAGCACATGGATTTGCCTTATGAGAAGGTGTTTAAGCTGTAAAAACAGCATTTCATCGCACGAAGTGCGACTAATTACACATTACACATTACAAATTCGTAATTAATATATGTCACTTGTTTGGAAATTACTTCGTCAACATATTAGTATTCCACAGTTTATTGGCTTTTTCTTTGCCAATCTCTTTGGTATGCTCATCGTTCTTTTAGGTTTTCAGTTCTATCGTGATGTGTTGCCAGTATTCACGGCTGAAGACAGCTTTATGAAGAGCGATTATCTTATCATGAATAAGAAAATAGGTACTGCAAGCACCATTAGTGGAAATAGCAATACCTTTACCATGTCGGATATTGATGACCTTCAGAGTCAGGAATTCATTAGCAGGGTAGGGAAGTTCACCAGTACCGAATACAAGACCGACGCCAACATGAGTGTTAATGGCGTGTCTGTTGTAAACAATAGCGAGATTAGCTTTGAGAGTATTCCTGATGATTTCGTTGATATTCCGTTGAAAGATTGGAAATACAAACCTGGTGACAAGGTTGTGCCTATCATTCTTCCGCGTATCTATCTCACAATGTATAACTTCGGTTTTGCTCAGGCTCATTCTCTTCCAAAGATTTCTGATGGACTTATGGGTATGATTGATTTTCAGATTTTCATTCATGGAAAAGGACATCAGGATCAGTACAAAGGTAAGGTAATTGGTTTCTCAAGCCGATTAAGCTCAATCCTTGTGCCACAGGCATTTATGGATTGGAGTAACAGCTATTATGCAGCTGGCTCAGAAAGCGAACCTACCCGTTTGATTGTTGATGCCAGCAACCCTGCTGACGAGCATATTTCACAGTATATTGAGAAGAAAGGCTACGAGATAGAGGACGCTCAGCTTAATGCTGAAAAAACAACTTATTTCCTAAAGCTGATGGTTACTATGGTAATGATTGTTGGTCTTATCATATCCCTTCTTAGTTTCTATATTCTAATGTTGAGTATTTATCTGCTTGTTCAGAAAAATTCTTCAAAACTCGAGAATCTGCTTCTCATAGGCTACAAGCCAGGACAGGTAGCCCGTCCTTATCAGTTGCTTACTATAGGATTGAACTTTGGTGTGCTTATCATATCATGGATTGTGCTCTATATGGTTCGCCAATACTATATGGATATTATAGAATCTCTGTTCCCTAATATTGAAGATGGCAATATGATGCCAGCTATCTGCATGGGACTTACTCTTTTTGTCCTTGTTTCTATTTGCAACATTATTGCTGTTCGTCAGAAAATAGTACGCATTTGGAAGCGCAAGGAATAATGTGATAATTAATATAAAAGTTTTATTAACAATAAATTTGTAAGATTATGTTTAAGAAAAAAATGAAGTATTCATCAGTGTTCATGAATCTGATGATGGTGTTTGCATTTGCTTTCACATTTGTTGCTTGTAGTAGTGACGATGAAAACACAACTAATCAGTCTGTTATTGACTACGCTAAGCGCCTTGAATTCCCACGTCTTCAGGATCCTTCTGGAAACAGTTTGTATGTTGTTTTGGATGAAGAAACCAATGAGGTTAACTATGCTGTAGAGTATAATCGTGATAGAAGAGCTCAATACTGGAGTTGTTGGGAAATTTACAAAGGCAATATGCGCAAACAGGGTGTTGATAGATATAAACCAAAAGACACTAATCTAAATTATTTACCTTGGGGACCATTGACATCTGATTTTATTAAGAACTCAGGTTATGATCATGGTCATATCTGTCCTTCTGCCGATCGTTTAAATAGTGCAAATCAGAACAAGCAGACTTTCTATTATTTCAATATGCAACCACAGCTGAATAAATTTAACTCAGGTGTTTGGGGTGCTATGGAAAATCAGGTTCGTGACTTGTGCTATGATTATGATAATTTTACATGGAAGGATAATGTAGATACACTTTATGTATGTCGTGGTGGTACTATAGGTGTTCCTGCTACAGGTTCAATCGCTGATCCTATTCGTGAAATTAGATCAAACGGACTTGTTGTTCCAAACTATTATTTCTGTGCGCTTCTTAAAAAGAAGGGAAGTAGCTATGAAGCAATTGGTTTGCTCTTTGAGCATAAAGTAAATAGTGATACAGATATTGCTAAATACTGTGTATCAATTGACGAACTTGAGAGTCGCACAGGTTTCGATTTCTTCTGCAATCTTCCTGATGATATAGAGAAGGATGTAGAAGCAAAGTGCAATCCTGCATCTTTCGGTTTTAAATAATTGTTTTATTTAAAAGAAGTTATAAGTAGTCAGAGGTAGATAGAAGATATATGTCTTTTGTCTCCTTTACAAGCAAGAAAGGCAAGTCATTTTTTTGGCTTGCCTTTCTTTGTTTTTCAAAAGCTATTCCTGAGTTTCGTGCGCAGATGCGCAGATGCGCAGGCATGCGCAAAAGTATCTTTTTTAACACAAATATTGTGATAAAAAAGTATAACTATCTGTGTATAAAAGAATTACATGATATTTGCTTATGATTATGATAGCTTTGCGTTATTTTGCGCATGTCTGCGCAAGTTGCGCAAACTGCGCAAAACTCATTTTTTGATGCATGAATACAATCTGTATATATGCTGTTTGTTGTTCGTAAGTATTATGTTTATGTGTGGTAAGTATATTGTTTATCATTCTTATACTACAGGCATACTATAGCCATACTGTAACCATATTACAACCATACCCTTCCTTCGTTTGTTGTCCGTTTGTTGTTCGATTGTTGTCCGTTTGTTGTCCGTTCATACAACGGACAACAAACGGACTTCAAACGCACATCATTCGAACACAAAACCTTGTTGTAGTATAGTAGTAGCATGGTAGTGACTTGTGAAAGAATAAAAAACAATGAGCGAGGAGATAACTATATAATACTATGTGCGAATATTGCTGCAAAAAGTTACAGATTGCAATAAAAGTACGAGCAAATAAAACATATTGTAACATATTGGATATCAATATGTAAATTGACAGAAAAGCCTTAATATTTTAACACTTTAACGCTATGTTTTTTCGTTTTTTTTAATTAATTTTGCACGCGTAATAAATAATAAGAGGAGAAATCCTCATTAGGTATTAATTAAATTTTTCAAAAAAACTAAGTTATGCAAAGAAAATTGCATTTTCTCCTTGCGCTAATGTTGTTCTGTACAACATCCCTCATGGCGCAAATCACGACTTCAGGTTTGAGTGGTAAGGTTACGGCTGATAACGAAGAAGTTATCGGTGCTACCGTGGAGGCTGTTCACACACCTTCTGGTACACGCTATGTCGCAGTTACCAATGACAAGGGTGTTTATACCATTAACGGTATGCGTCCAGGTGGTCCTTACAAGGTTACCATCAGCTACATTGGTTACAAAGACAAAGTTAGTGACAACATTACTCTCCAGCTCGCACAAACTTCTGTTCTTAACGCAAGTATGACAGAAGATGCTCAGCAGCTTGGTGAAGTCGTAGTTTCAGCAAAGGCAACTAAGTTTACAACTGCTAAGACCGGTGCTTCTACAAACATCGACAATGCAGCAATTGTAAACATGCCTACAGTTAGTCGTTCTATCACAGACTACACTCGTCTATCACCTTATGGTGGTAACGGAATGACATTCGGTGGTTCTGACGGTCGTACAGCTAACTTCACTGTCGATGGTGCTGACTTCAACAACAACTTCGGTCTTAATGCAGGTCTTCCTGGAGGTGGTAGCCCAATCTCTATTGACGCTATCTCTGAAATGCAGATCGTTGTTTCTCCTTTCGATGTTCGTCAGTCAAACTTCATCGGTGGTGGTGTAAACGCTATTACTAAGTCTGGTACTAACACATTCAAGGGTACTGCTTACATCTATCATCAGAATGAGCAGATGCACGGTGACGCTGTAAAGGGCGTACAGATTGAAAACGCTCGTGCTAAGGACCGTGAAACAACATATGGTTTCACTCTTGGTGGTCCTATCCTCAAGGACAAGCTCTTCTTCTTCGTAAATGGTGAAATGACAAAGAAGCCTACTATTGCTAACCGTTGGAGAGGTTCTGAGAATGGCGTTGCTGATGAAACAAACTATATTTCACGTACAAAGCTTGAGGATTTGCAGACTGTTAAGGACTTTGTTGCTAACAAGTATGGCTATGATACAGGTTCTTACACAGATTTCCCTGCAGATGAAAGCAATTATAAGTTCCTTGCTCGCTTAGACTGGAACATCAACCAGATGCACCACTTGGCTTTGCGTTATAACTACACAAAGGCTACACAGTGGAACGCTCCTAACGCATCATCAATGGATGGTGGTTCACGTGCAGCTTCTGCTCGTACATCTGTTAACTCTATGTCTTTCGCTAACTCAATGTATTCTCTTGAGCACATTGTAAAGACATTCTCTCTTGATTTTAATAGCCGTCTTTCTAACGAGCTTTCTAACCAGTTCCTCGCTACATATTCTAAGCTTGATGACGTTCGTGGAACAAAGTCTTCTGAGTTCCCATTCATCGATATCCTTGATGGTGAAGGTGACAACTATATGGCTCTTGGTTACGAGCTCTTTACATGGAACAACGCTGTTCACAACACAGTTGTTAATATTAAGGACGACCTTACATGGTATAAGTGTAACCACAAGTTCATGTTTGGTTTGAACTATGAGCATCAGATGGCTGACAACGCTTACATGCGTAACGGTACTGGTTACTATCGCTATAAGACTCTTGAAGACTTCCTCACAGGTGGTACTCCTGAGGTTGTTTGTCTCACTTACGGTTACAATGGTGAAACAAGCCCTGCTGCTCGCGTTCAGTACAACAAGGCTGGTCTTTATGCACAGGACGAGTGGAATGTTAGCGATAAGTTGAAGCTTACTTACGGTCTTCGTCTTGATGGTTTCTTCTTTGACAACAAGGACCTCATGACAAATAATAAGATTTATGAGCTCGACTACAATGGTCGTCACATTGATACAGGTAAGTGGCCTAAGAACAGTATCACTCTTTCTCCACGTGTAGGTTTCACATGGGATGTGTTTGGTGATCAGAGCCTTAAGGTTCGTGGTGGTACAGGTCTCTTCACAGGTCGTCTGCCATTGGTATTCTTCACAAACATGCCTACTAACTCTGGTATGATTCAGTATAAGGCACAGATCAACGAGGCAAATGCTCAGAAGATGAACTTTGAAATGAATGAATTCAAGGGAGGTCTTGTTACAGATGCAGAAGGACATGCTACAACAGCAGCTCTCATTTCTAAGCTTGAATCACTTGGCTATCCAATGACAATAGCTCCAGAGACAGGTTCAAAGCCAAGTTCTGTAGTAGGTGTTGATCCTAACTTCAAGATGCCAGAGGTATGGAAGACTTCTCTTGGTGTTGACTACGCTATTCCAGTAAGCTTCCCATTGACAGTTTCTGGTGAGTTCGTATTCGATAAGACTGTTTATTCTTCAGTTATCCGCGAGTGGCATACTCCATACGTAGGTGAGTTCGCTCAGTTCAACGGTGCTGATAGCCGTTATATCTATCCAGCAGGTTACAAGAAGAGCATCTGCGATACTGAGGCTTACATGCTTGAGAACACTTCTAAGGGTTATGGTTACACAGCAACTCTTACTGTAAATGCTCGCCCTTGGGAGTGGATTGACTTGATGGCTTCATATACTCACAAGTCATACAAGGAGCTTACATCTCTTCCTGGTTCAGATGCTTCATCTGTACTTAACTACATGTCAACCGTTAACGGTCCTAACTATGCTCGTTTGCACAACTCTCGTAACGGTTATCCTGATCGTTTCATCGTTTCTGCTAACCTTCACGATAAGTGTGGCAACCACTATAGCTTCATCCTCGAGGGTCAGCGTGGTTACAGCAGCTACTCTTACATGACAACTAACGATATGAATGGTGACGGTTACAACTTTGATGCTCTCTATGTTCCAACAGACGAGCAGGTTGCTAACGGTGAGTTCCGTTTCAAGACAGAGGATGACAAGGTTCGTTTCATGGACTTCGTTCATGCTAACTCTTCACTTGAGAAGCAGCAGGGTAAGTACTGCGAGGCTTACAGCCTTTACTCACCATGGCTCGCTCGTCTTGACTTCGCTTACAAGCACGACTTCAAGGTTAACGTTGGTAAGACAAAGCACAAGCTTCAGCTCAGCTTCGATATGAAGAACGTTCTTAACTTCTTCAACAACGAGTGGGGTATTGGTAAGAGCTTGAACACTGCTCTTGGTACTGATGGTGCTCGCCTCCTCAAGTATGAGGGTGCTGATGCACAGGGTTATGCTACATTCTCTACACCAAAGGCTGTTAATGGCAACACTCCATTGTTCACAACAAACTACAGCCTCGGTCAGTGCTGGTATGCATCAATTGGTGTTAAGTACTTTTTTAACTAAATAATAAGGAAATAGAATATGAAACTTAAATATATCATTCCTTCACTTCTGGCTTTGCTCACTGTTTTTGTGAGTTGTTCAGAAAATGATTATAACTTCCCACTCGGAAACATTGAGGTTTCAACATCATACGTATCTCTTCCTGTAGGTGGTGGTACAACAACAGTTGAACTTAATGTAAATGGCGATTGGGATCTTGCTAAGACAGATGCAAATGCAACCTGGCTTGAACTTTCAACTGTAAAAGGTACAGCAGAAACAAAGACAATTACTTTCTCTGCTGCTGCTACAGAAGGTGGTCGTACAACAGAAGTTATTTTGATGTGTGGAAACGAGAAGAAACGCATCAATGTAGTTCAAGGTATTACAGTTGCACAGAATGCTACTTGTAAGGAAGTTATTGAAGGTCCTGATGCTAAGACTTATCGTGTTACAGGTACTGTACAGAAGGTTACTGAATGGACAAAATATGGTAACTGGTACATCGAGGATGCAACTGGTAGCTTCCAGATTTATGGTACTACAAACTTCAAGGACTTCTCTATTGAGGCTGGTGATGAAGTAACTGTTGAAGGTCCTAAGAAGACCTATAATGGATCTACTGAGATTGAGAATGGTACTATCATTAGTGTAACTAAGTCTCTTATCAAGGTTGACTCTGTTATGGTTGCTGGCGTTAAGGACGCTGCTATTCCATCTGACGGTGGTGACGCCGAAATCTACATCACAACTAAGACTGGTTCTGTAGAAGCTGAGATTCCTGCAGAATACAAGGAGTGGCTTTCACTTAAGTCTATCAAGGTTGTTGGTGACGAGACTGTTGTTACTGTACATGCTGCTAAGAACGAAGCTGCTGCTCGTAGTGCTGAACTCGTATTCACAACCGTTAAGGATGGCGATACATATAAGGGTAAGGCAAAGGTAACCCAGGAAGGTGCAACAGGTACTCTCGAACTTCCATTCACAGTAGAAGAAGCAATTGCTTTTGCAAATGCAAACGCTGATGGTTCTGTAAAGGAGGTTTATATCAAGGGTATTGTTTCTAAGGTAGAAAAGGCATATAATGCTAATAAGGGTACTGCTGTATTCTGGATTTCTTCTGATGGAGAATATCATGAGAAGGATTATACTAAGGATTTCGAAGTTTATAGTGCTAAGACACTTGATAATCAGGCATGGGTTGAAGGCAATCATCAAGTAACTGTAGGTCAGGAAGTTGTTGTCTGTGCTAAGGTAAAGGTTTACAAAGGCACTCCTGAAACTGATGGTGGTTATGTTTACAGTTTTGCTAACTATGGTGATGGAACAGAAGCTAATCCATACGATGCAATTGCAGCAATAAAGGCTGCTAATGCAGGTTCTACAGATGAAGTTTATATTGAGGGTAAGATTAGTAAGGTCCAGAATCAATTTGACGCTGACCATGGCACAGCTAATTTCTGGATATCTGCCGATGGCTCTCATGTAGATAAGGATTATGCACATGAATTCGAAGGTTACAAGATTAAGTATTTTGGCAATGTAAAATGGGTTGAAGGCAATAAAACGCTGAACGTAGGTGATTTCGTTGTGTTCAAGGGAAAGCTTACTAAGTTCAAGGATACTTGTGAAACAAGCGAAGGCTATTTGATTAGTATTAATGGCGACAACGGAATGGAATAATCATTTCCAATCAAAATAAATTAAGTGGATATCCTTTTGGGTATCCACTTTTTTTATATATTACTATCTTATCAATGAGAGGAAATAATCAAATAGTTCTAAAATTATTTGGTTAAGTCATAAAAAAATGGTACTTTTGCACCGCAATTCGTGAAAAAGGGTCGAAAGGCCTTGTGAAGCGATTGTTTTAATTATTAATTTATTTTTATTATTTAAGTAGTATGAATCAATACGAAACCGTTTTCATTTTGACTCCCGTTTTGTCTGAT
>R22__coassemble_1330_pt1 | contig 12715 bp, 9 predicted proteins | sample R22__metabat2_high_PE_007 | metagenome-assembled genome bin R22
AGATTATGGTGAAATAGTTTGGTAATTGCGAAATTAATAATACAAAATGAAAAATCCTAATAAAATTAAAGAAAAAGTTTGATAAAATTATTAAATTTCTTGGCGCGTTGCTTTTGTTTGAGCCTAATTAGTATGGATAATTCCATGCAAGTGTAAAATTGATACGTTAAAGAATAGTTTACAAAAAGTGAGTATGTGTATTTGCTGTTTATTTTGGAAGTTTTCCTTTAACATTCTTACCCTTTTACCTTTTTATCGTTAAAACCGAGTTAAAATATGTAAAATTGAATTTTGGCGATTTAGAGCAAGGTATTTCATGTTTTTACTTTTATTAATCGGTGTTTTAATTAATCTTAATTCTTAATCTTGCTCGGTTGCGCGTCAGCGCAAACGTTAACAAAAAAAAAAAAAACGCCAAAAAGGATTAATTTTGGCGATTGTTGCTTATATTTACCTCCGTAAAAACATTGTTAAACCGACCAAAAGACATTTACAATGCTAAACAATAGAACATAAATATAATTTGAAGTTAATATAATCGCATTAAACAAAGTTGTGCTAAACAATTTGTTTTGTAATAAGCTTCGCAATATAAGACAGTTAATTTATTTAAATAAAATATTTCTATGAAAAAATCAAAGATTTTAATTTTCGCAGCTTTGGCTGCCGCAGCAACCATCAGTGTTGGTTGCTCCAATGATGATGTGGTTACCACTAAGGATAGTGGTGTGCCATTGAAAGTAACTGCTAATGCAGGTGATGCCTCACGTGCTCAGCAGATTACAGGTTCTTCTTTTAAATATTTCCAGCTCTATGGATTTCTTGGTGATACAAAAAATGAATTCAAGAACAAGACATTTACTGGAACTAATCAGCAGTCAGACTGGACAGCTACCGATGATCTTTTTGCATCTAACTGGCCAGCAGAGAATACCGATTACACTTTCTATGGTGTAAGTGAAAACTCTTCATCAGGAATGTCTACAGCTTTTACTAATGCAACTTTTACAACTTCAGCTCAGACGTTTACTTATACTTTACCTGATAATATAGCCGATCAGAAAGATCTTCTTGTAGCAAAAGCATCAGGAAATTCTTCGTCTGGTTTGACTATGAATTTTGAACATGCGTTGGCATTAGCTACATTAAAAGTTAAAATTGATCCTTCGATAACTCCTTATGCTGAAGAAAACTATCGCCTTAGAGTTGCAATTAAAAGTGTAACATTCCATAATGTAAATACTGGAATCTATAATTTTAGTCCTGGGGAGAATGAACCAAATTGGATTTTAGCTGAAGAAAATGAAGATCCTGTTTATGGTACAATGACCTATACTTTTGCCGAGGAGCAAATAATTGATACCGATGGCCTTACAGCTAAGGAAATGACTCTTTCTCTTGGAGGTGAGAATGGAAAGATAATGTTTATCCCTCAAACCTTTGATTATTGGGATATAAAGCCTAATGATGGTGAAGATATATCTACAGAGCCAACAAATAAGGCATATATAACCATTGAAGCAAATGCTGTTGCTTATGTTGCTAAGTCAACAGGTGATAAAACAGATCCAAATAATTATACAATGGGACTTGATGATTTCATGGATCTTGCAAGTGCTTTTAGAAATCAAGAAGGTACAGAGGGGTACGATGATGCTTTGCCAGAAATTAATAGTCCTTTATGTATAAAACAGGCTGATGATAGCTGGACAACTCCTGATGGTCAGATTGTTATAGTTGATGCAGAAGGTGCAATTAAAGATGTTGACAACATAATTTTTAGGCATGCTTATGAGGATAAAATTATTGGTTCATTAACTCAATTTGATGTAGTTGTTGAAACGTTTGATCCTGATGCGGGTGTAACGCCTGCAAATTATTTCTCAGATATTCATGGCTATGGTACTGAGGGTGATGCTGATTATGCTGCAAATCCAGGCTATGGCAAACTTTACAAACCTATGTGTAAAACAACAGTAGGATATAATGAACAAGGTCAACTAACATCTACTTACACTCCATTGAAAGTGGAAGAGAATAAGCACTATAATCTTATTGTTAATCTAAGTTTCTGTGTTCGTAATTCAGATGGTGATGGACCATTTGGTACAGCATCAGAAGCAGGATAATAAATCAATCATTTAATTTAATAAAATGAGAAAATTACATTCTATAATAATATATTTCATAATGCTAATGTTATTCACAGCCTGCTCTGATACGTTGGTATCAAACGATTGTGACGACACGGGTGAAGAAATTATTGTAGAAGCATATATTGATGGCTTACAAAATAATCGTGCCGTACAATTGAATGCAAAGAGTTTGAATAAATTCGCAGCATATGGTATGTATAACGGAACAATTAAAGCCAATAATGTTATATATACCAAGAACGAAACTACAGGCGCTTGGAAGAGTAACAAAGTTGTTACATGGGCAACTAAGGGAATGAATTTCTATGGTATTAGTCCATCGTATAATATTGCAACAAATGATATAAAGCAAACAATGTTGCCAACTTCGCAGTCATTTGAGTATTCGACAGTAAGAAAAATTGATGAACAAGTAGATTTTATGTTTTCAAGTTTGTTTGATGTAACAAAGAAAACAAATAATGGTAAAGTAGTTTTTTCATTTAAACCTGCTCCACATTATTTTACGTATACAATACGTAGTTCTTTGGGAACTGGCTATAAGATATATGTAAAGTCTATAATTGTTCACAATCTGATTATAAATGGTACATTTAAATTTAGCGCAACAACTGCTAATACAGGTACATTTACAGCAAAATCAGGAACAGATGCAGTTTATGCAAATGATACTTTAGTTTTGGCAACTCCTTTAGAGGTGACATCTACAAATAAATCTCTTGGAGAAGTAGAAGTTTGTATTCCGCAAAAAACAACAAAGTGGACAACAACAAAAGCAAGCCCGGTACCAACCTCAACTGCTGATACTAAGCATAATTGGTATGTTGAGCTAAAAGCTCAGATCATTAAAATTAATGATGATACCTCAGAAACATATCTTTTGGGCAATAACCCAGACCAAACGGCATCAAACTATTTGCCTGGTATTGCAGAGTATGAATCTGTGTATTTTCCTATGAATGCAAAAGACTGCAAACTTGGAAAAGGTACAACATGGCCAATTACATTCAATGGGGGTTACAATTCTGATGGAGATCTGTATTTGGAAAATATCCCAGATAGAACTGGTGGTGATGGTATTGAAGTAGAAGTAGCAGAGTGGTTCCAGTCTGATTTTGATATTGAGGAATGGACTCCTTATGTAGATAATCCAATAGAAATAGAATTAAAATAAAAATATAATTATGAAAAAAATAGAAAAAGCAGAGTATATTATTCCTAACACAAAAGTGTTAATGTTGAACATTGAATCGCAGCTCCTCGCAGGATCCGATCTTAACGGAAATACTGGTGCTGGTGTTGAAAATCCTGGTGATGGAGGCGATATAAACCTGGGTAAGGAGCATGATATATTAGATGAAATTGATTGTGGTTTCTAATAAAATAAAAAGATAATGATGAGATTACACGATACTAACTATCTAAGCTTCCTGTCAGCAATATTGCTGACGGGTAGCATGATACTTTCATCATGTAATAATGATGAAGGGGGGATGGATAGTAGAGTTGCTCATAAACTGCGGTTTAGTGTTACTGGTGAAAGCATTTCTGCCGAGTCACGTGCTGTTGCCGAAAGTGGTAACCTTATCAATAGTATTGGTATGTCGTGCTACACTGGTGAGTGGGACGAGTCAACGGCTGTTCCTAACTTCTTCTACAACGAGGAGATAATCAATCCCGGTACAGGTCACTGGGAAACATCTGGGGCTTTCTTTAAGCCAGCCAAAGACACTAAGCGTAGGTTTTATGCCTACTATCCTTATAATTCTGGCGACGAAATGGGGTATAGCAATTTTGAAATCTCACCTGCCGACCAAGAAGGCTATCCTGAGATAAGCTATAATGTACCTTTCAATGTTGATGATCAACAGGATTTCATGGTTGGAAGAATGGAAAATACGGATGGTTCTGAAAAGACAGATGATGTTTTTGGAGAAACTCTTGATATAGTGAAGTTGAAAATGTATCACATGCTTACTGCTATACGATTTGAAACAGGGTCGGTGATGCAAACGGGTACAATTACAAAGATTGCTATCAAAGGTGTTAACTATAAAGGTAGATATACTTATCCTAATATTAGTTGGGCATATGTTGATCAGCAAACTATTGGTGATTTTACTCTCGATCTTAATAAGAGCGTAAACAAGAACGATGCTGCTGGTACAGCCATCACAAGTGATGAACAAACATTTCTTATGATGCCTCAAACTCTTAATACAAATGCCTATCTTGAGGTAACGTTCAATGATGGACAAGACCATGTGTTGAAAGCAAGTCTTAATGGCAAGATATGGGAACGTGCAAAGATAGTAACCTATCGTATTTCCATGTCATCGCTTATGCGTCTTACCATTACAAGCAATATCACTCCATGGGATTCTTCCGAGTCTTTAACAGGCGAGGTTTCTGATGCTGCCAATCTTCGTAATCAGGCAGATATAGAGCAATGGACACCTGGTGTTGATGAGGCAAACTAAAATTGGTTCGTACTTTATATTTTTTGAAGTTAATATGAAAAAAAGCATTTTATTCTTATTTGTTGGTTTGGCTCTCTTTGCTTCATGTGCAAATGAGGATTCTACCAATACTTCAGCTTCTAATGGTGATGCCATATTACTGAAGGCTGGTAGCATTGCATCGCGTGCAGCTACCAACATTCAGGGGGATGAATTTGAAAAGGGTGAACAGATAAATGTATTCTTGAGTGAGGTTACCGATGGTACTCCATCAACACGCTACACTCAGCCTATGGTTTATGTTACAACAAACAATTCGGGTAACATGAAACCTGCAAACTCTATATTCCCTTATTATCCTGCAAATGGAAACAAGGTTAATCTATGGGCGGTTTATCCAAGTGGTGTTACCCAGAATTCAACTGTCTTTCAGGTTGCATCCGATCAATCTACTACTGTAAATTACAAAAAGAGCGATTTGATGTATTGTGTAAAGAATAATATAGAGAGACAGAGCAATGTTGTTGACATCACTTTTAAACATAAACTTGCCAAGGTAATAGTGCAGCTTACTGTTCCTGATGGCAAAGAGCCTACTATTCTTGACAATGCGCTTATCAAGATAACGAATGTTTATAGAAAGATAGCCATTGATCCTAAAACTCAATATATTGGTACTACAACAGACGAACTCTCTGAAAAGGGTAGTGTCATCATGACTACTAATGGTCGTTTGGGATGTGCTGCTATTGTTGTTCCTCAAACTCTTGAGGCAGACTATTTCCTTGAGATTCGTTTGAGTAATGGTGATATTCTTAACTACTTGTTGCCACAAACAATAACATTGGCTTCTGGCACTGTTAACTCGTTCACCATAACAGTTAATGAGCAAAGTATTACTGCCAATTACAGCGTTACTCCTTGGGATGATCAGGAGGCAATAACAAGCACATTGTCACTGGATGATTAGCGCGAAGCGCTTAAAAAATATCAAGAATTAGAGAATTAGAGAATTGGGCATACGCCTTTGAGATTCTTAATAATTCTATGTTATACAAGAGGATATGTAATGGTGTTAGCTTAATTCTTAAATTCCTGAAATTCTTGATAAATAAAATATCAAGGCGGGTTGATAAAAAGAAAAAGAGTTAAAGTTAGGGTTATCGTTGATTAGAACTCATGAACTTATAAACTGTAAACGGTAAAATATGAAAAAGAAAAAATTAATTATAATCTCTATGCTTGCATCGGCTTTCCTGCTGGTTTCGTGCAGCAGCGATGATGCAGGCTACACTGCCAGCAATAGAGATATTCGTTTCTCTGTGGGATGGGGCAGCGGTTCACGTGCTCCGATAACACAGCGTGATGTTATCTATCCTGGCTCTCAGGTGTGGGCATGGGCGTCAATGATAAATGCTGCAGATAATAATCCAGAAACCAACACTTCGAGCTATTTCAAGGCATGGCAACTCAATGCTCTTGGTAGTGGCTATCTCCAAGGTGTCAGCGTCACTCGCCAGTTCCCTGCTGTTAACCACTTGAATTTCTATGCTATGCATGGTGATTTCACAAGTGGACAGATAACAGAGAATACTACGGCGTTTCCTGACGAGGGACTAACCTTTCAGGTGGAGCCCGACCAGAGTACACGTGATAATTATTACCTGAGCGACCTTGTTTATTCTGTTTATCCTGATGTGGAGCCAACGGGCATTGATATCACATTGCCGTTCTATCATATGCTCTCGCAGATCAGGGTGAAACTAATAGCTGGCGACCAGCTCACAACATCAGACCTCGCTCAGTGTAATGTAACAATGGTAAATGCACTCTATCGTGGTACATTTGTTCCTACAACAGATGCCGATGTGTTTGCTTCACAGGCAGGAAGGGCAAGTATGGTTATTGCCGACAACAACCAGCGCAGCGACATCACGCTAAAGAATAGCACCACAAGTGCGTTCCTTAATAGCAATGATTATGCTTCGGCTGTGGTGCTGCCACAGACCTATGCTCAGGGTGCCGATATGATACGTATCACTCTCGCCAATAACCATGAGTTTGTGTTCCGTCCTTCAACGGCTCTTACTCTTGGCAGCGGTAAGGCTTACGAGATTGTCATCACCATAAACGATGGTCATGCTCTTGGTGTCATCACTCAGCTATCTGACTGGCAGGCAACATCCGATGAAGAAACTATCAATTTTGAAAGCTCGATATAAAGACCTCTCCCCCCGCCCTCCCCTGCTGGGAGGGAGCCTCGCTAAAGCTCATTAGCTTGCTTGAGAGGAGTAGGATGTCTGTGATAAATTTAAATCAACACCTCATAAAAGCCCCCTGACAAAGATTATTTGTTAGCAATAAACAGTCCTTTGGGCTGGCTCCCTCCCAGCAGGGGAGGGCGGGGGGAGAGGTCGATAATAGTTCGTGATATGAAAAAGATATTATTATATGTATTTGCTCTTGCTGGCATGATGGCTCTTTCATCATGCAGCAGCAACGAAGAAGAGCAGTCGGCAGGTAAGCGTCCGATAGTATTCGGTAGTGTACTGGCTGATGTTTATGAGGGGCGTGCCACCCTTGCCACTAATCTTGGTGGGTCAATAGGTATCATGGGATATCTTTATACTAAGGACTCATGGACAGGAACAACAGAAACGCCAAACTTCATGTATAAGGAGCTTGCTACAAGTGCTAACAACACTACATGGACCACAGCTAATGGGTTCTTCTGGCCCGATGATAACACCAAGCAGTTGCGTTTCTTTGCTTATGCTCCTGCATCGGCTTTTGCTGGCAGCAATGGTGTGTTTACTACTAAAGCCACACAGGGAATGCCACGATTCTTGGGCTACACTGTGCCAACAAACAATGCTGAACAGGTTGACCTAATGTTTGGTGAGAGCGCCGAGTATCTCGGCACCAGCACAGGAGGTGTTACCATTAACTTCCATCATATACTCTCGGCAATCAGCTTTAGCTTGTCTGCTAACTCGGCAGGAACAATACAGAGCATAAAGTTCAAGGGTGTGCCTTACGAGGGTACTTATTCTGCCAGCATTACGGGTGGCGAATGGACTGTGTCGCCTGTTCCTGGCACTGGTGCCAACGAGTATTCGGGTGGTCTGTCGGCTGTGTTCCTTATGATTCCGCAAACTCTGCCTTCAACAGCTCGTATTGAAGTGGCTTATACTGATGGTAATAGTAATGGTCACACCTTGACTTATTCGCTCAATGGTATCACATGGCAGATGGGTAAGAAATATGACTACACCATCAATATTGCTGAAAACACCATCACACCAACTATCGTGGCGTGGGACACAACAATATCGAGTGAAGTGGAAATGTAAACCTCCCCCGACCCCTCCGAAGGAGGGGAGGACATAACGGGGAACGTGAGGTAATCATAAAGTTCAAACTTCAAAGTTCAATCTTAAAGGTTCAAACTTCAAATGAAAAAGATATTTTTTTTAGCCATTATTGGCATACTGACAACATCATGCAGCAACGATGATGTGCAGCAAACGGATAAGCAGATTGCCTTTTCGCCATCGGTGGGGGTATTGTCGCGTGCTGATTTGAAATCAGTATGGGTTACCGAGGGCGACGATGCCGACGCCTTCAATGTGCTGGCAGTGAGTGAAGAGGCAGGCAGTCCTGTAACACTTATCAACAATGAGGCTGTGAGCTATCAGAATGGGTTGTGGCAAACAGCAAGTAAGCATTATTGGCCAACCTACAGTTCGCAGATAAATTTCTATGCTTATTACCCAACATCGCTATCTGAGGTGTTTAACTACAATGCTGGTAATGCACCAACATTAACATACGCTGTTCCTGCAGCAGCTGCCGATCAGGTGGATATTCTTGCAGCCAGTGCTGCACACACGCCAAGCGCAAGCAGTTCGGTTGTTGGCTTGGAGTTCAACCACATGCTCTCTGGATTGTATTTCACCTATCAGTCGGATGGAGTTGCAGGAACGATAAAGAGCATAAGCATTTCTAACCATTATTCGGCAGGTACTTACACCTTTGGCACAGGATGGGCATCGCTAAACACTCAGCGTAGTCTAACCCTGACTCCCAATGTTGAGGTAAGCCTTGCTGAGTCGGCAAACAAAGTTGTAGTGCCGGTAACTGATCCTTATCTTGTGATGCCTCAGACCCTTACCGATGGTTCTACAATAACAGTGGTGTTTGAAGATGCCAAGGGCGTGAGCCACAATCTTGTTGCTGAACTCTCGCAGTTGGAATGGCCACAAGGCAAGCTGGTGGAATATGTTATAAGCATATCATCGCTCTTTGAACTAAACATCACTTCAACAGTGCAGCCATGGAACGAGACAGTGCCTACACAGGTTGAGGTTAATGTAAGCTAAGCGCAATCGCTTCGCAATTGAATATTGAATATTAAATGCCTACGGCATATATAATTTCCTCCCTTCGGTCAGTGACCGTTGGTTGATAAAAAGCAAGCAAAGCTTGCGAAATAAAATTCATAAACTATACATATATGAAAAAGTTTAAGATATTTATTCTGATAATGGCGGTTGCAGCTTTTTCATCATGTTCCAATGATGAAGCAACCATTGCGCAGCAAGCAGACACCTCTAAACCACTAATACTCTCGTCGGTGCTGGAATCGTCGAGAGCAACAACCCAGACCGACCAGATAGTGGCAGGACAGGTGGTGTATGCGTGGGCTGATGTTAGTTCTACACAGGCAAACTGGGTAAACAGTTGGCAGCTCACAGCCAGCGGCACAGGAACATTCACCTTTGCCGATGGTGCCGATAAATATTTCCCTAAGGGTAATGAGGCTATTGACATATATGCCACTCACGGCCGCTATCAGTTTGCTGCCAATGCAGCCTTCCCTTCGGCAGGCTACACCTTTGCTGTGCACAACGATCAGCGATTGGAAGCAAACTATTGCGAAAGCGACCTTCTCTATGGTATTAAGAAGGGTGTTACCTACAATGCTGGCGGAGTGGGAGTGAAGTTCTATCATATGTTCTCAAAGGTTGAGGTAGTGCTCAAAGCCGATGGTGCGCTCACCGACGACGACCTTGCTGGTGCCGAGGTGAATATTCTTGATGTGCAGACTCAGGTTACCTTTGCTCCTGAGAAAACAACTGAAGCAGGCATTGCCGACTCGCCAACACGTGAAAATATGCTCACTCTTTCAACAGACCAGCAGGCAGCTAAGGCTGCAATCATCATGAATACTGTTGTTGCTCCAAAAGCAAACACGGGTTTTGGTTCCGAGGTTGGCGAAGCGTGTATTCCACCTCAGAGTTTCGACACCGACCAATTCATAAAGATAGTTCTTCACTCAGCCGATTACAACGGCACCACGCTATATGTGCCTTTGCATAATCTTACTATGAATAGTGGCTATAAATACACATTCCAAGTGAGTGTTAACGCTGTGGCTAATGTGGCAGCATCAACAGTAACAGTTACTCCTTGGGGAGCCGAAGACATTCGTGATATTGATTTGACAAAATAGAAAACCAGTCTATTATGAAAAAGATATTATTCTATACGCTCGCAGGTTTGGTGTTGCTATCATCGTGCAGCGATTATGAGTATGATAACAGTAACCTCTCTGACACAAAGATAGTGTTTAAGGTTGCAGATGTGTCGGCGTCAGCCAATAGTGTTGTTGGTAGAAGTGCTGTAGCCTTTGACGAAGGCTTTGAAGCACCTATTAAGGCTGAGGGCTATGGTGGCAAACCGATGTATCTGCAGAGTTATGTTGAGGCAACATCATCTCGAAGGGATCTCGAGGGAATCTCGAAGGGTTCGCGTGCAGCAACAACCACCGAAAATATTTCGTCATTCGGATTGCTTGCCTATCGCTATGCTTCGGATGGTTCTGCCACAACACCTAACTTTATGTATAACGAGCAGGTGAGCAAGAGTGGAAGCACATGGCAGACAAATGATGAACATCTGTGGCCCGATGGCACCGACAAACTCGATTTCTATGCCTATGCTCCATATAACGGAACAGGTGTAACTCTTTCGGCATCATCAGCCTCGGGAGCACCAACAATAGATTTTGCTGTGCAGACAACTCCTGCCAATCAGGTTGACCTTGTTACAGCTATAGCTACAGGTAAAACCAGAACAAACTCGGCTTCGGGGGTTACCTTCACCTTTGGACATGCTCTCACCACAGTGAAATTTGTTAAGGGCAGTGACCTTCTTGGCACCATTGAGAGCATCACTTTAAAGAATATTTACACCAGTGGCACTCTTACCATTGGCGGTGGATGGAACTTCAGCGGCAAAACAGCCACCGACTATGCAACTGCTGAAAACACATCGCTGATGCTTATACCACAAACCTTTGGTGCTGATGCAAGCATTGAGGTGGTGTATAACGATGGTTTGAGCAGTCACACGCTCACCTATGCACTTAGTGGCAGAACATGGCAGGCTGGCGAAACAATAACCTATCGCATTTCGTCGGAGGCAGTGACAAAACTGCATTTGGGCACTATTGCCTTTCCAACGCTAAGCCATGCAGGACTGCCCAAGACAGCCTATGCTAATGGCGACGAGGCAGGACTTTATGTAGTTAATTCTACAGGTAGTGCTGTTGCAAGCAATGTGAAACTCACATATAACGGCACTGCATGGACAGCGGCTACACCAGTGACATTCTCGCCCGACTATGATTATTATGTGTATTACCCATACACCAGTGCCGGGCTTGCTAACAACGGCACAGCAGGTGCCAAAATGATGAGCCGTGCCACAACTCACAGTGCAGGCGATGGCACATCGTTTTTTGAGCCAGGCATTGCAGCCTTTGCTCCACAAAGCAACCAGAGTACTGTGGCTGGATTCCTTGCCAGTGATCTTCAGATAGCTAAGGGCTATGTGTCAGTATCGGATAATATAAGTATGCAGTTTGAAATGGTTCATGCCATGGGACTGGCACAGTTCGACCTTGGCACCAAGAACATTGGTCAGGAGTATTATCTTAGCACCGATGCCAATTATAAGTGGTTCGTTGGCTCAGGCGGCACAGCAACTGCCACCAGCAGCTTTGCCACAGGCGGCTATCAGCCATACAGCTATGCAACAAGTAATTATCTGTTCTGGGTGAAGCCTAATACTGCCACCAGCATAAACAGTGCAGCAGAACTTACCGATTCGTGGGAGAATGCGCTCACGTTTAATGTGGCAGCTAACAGCCTTGCCACCAAGCAGACGGCATATAGCGCACGCACCACAAGCGGCAGCAGCACCCAGTACACCTTGCAGGTGGGCGACTATCTGTATTCTGATGGCTCGTTTGCACATAGCAGCTCTATGCCTACGGCTACTGCGGCTCGTCATCCAATAGCTGTTGTGTTCTCAACAACAACATCTTCAACCGATAATGCTGCAGGCTATAAGTCGGGCTATGCTATTGCTTTGGCAAGCGCAGGCGCCTGGCTCACATGGTGTAAGTCTGGTATAGGTGCAGCCAGCGCAAGTGTAAATTCAGCCGTAACCACTCTTGACGCAGCAAAGAAAGACCTTGATGGCCGCACAAAGACAAATGTAGTTGTAAGTCGCTCAGACTTTTCTAAAGCTAATTATCCCAGCTTCTATTATGCCACCCACTTTGGAACGGCTGATGTGAATCTCACCGATAATTCCACAGTTACAGAATCAGCGCCAGGCTCAAAAGAAGGCACTGTTTCATCTGCAGGTTTTGCAGCCCCAACAGGTAGTACTGTAAAGAACTCAGGCTGGTATCTTGGAAGTATCGGTCAGTATTATTTGGTTGCCAAGAACCTTGGCGGTAACATAGATAATCCAAATAATTCAACATGGACAGAAGGAAGTAGTCATAACTACTGGTATGTAAGTGGTGTATCACAGGCAAATAAAAATGCTCTTGAGGCAAAATTTGCAAAAGGTAGTAGCTCATGGGCACCTTATACAACTATGCCGTGGATGGCAAATAAGTACTCTACTTGGTATTGGACCAGTAGCGAGTTCTCTGCCAGTAATGGGTTCTACGTGTATTGGGGCAGCAACGGCTATTTCTACCTGTACGGCAACCTCTCTAAGTCCTACACGGATCACAGT
>R22__coassemble_1345_pt1 | contig 12631 bp, 11 predicted proteins | sample R22__metabat2_high_PE_007 | metagenome-assembled genome bin R22
TGATGTAACGATGCAACGTCTTGAACTGGTGAAGGCTCGTCCAGGATTGTTTAACGACTGGCTGAAATCAAAGGGAAAGCTTGGTGGTCAGCATAAGGTTCCTCGACTGAGTAACTCAAGAACGAATATTGAAAGTATGTTACTTTTGAACAGATGAAGATAAAGATTATATTGCTGCTTTCGCTGGTGCTCATTACGAGTTGCGCTCGAATGGGACAGCCTGATGGAGGATGGTATGATGAACAGCCTCCAAAGGTTATTGGTGCTTCGCCAGCCGACAAGGGCGTTAACGTGAAGAGTCAGAAGGTGGTTATCAGGTTTGACGAGTTTGTCAAGATTGATAACGCAACAGAGAATGTTATAGTGTCGCCTCCTCAGCTTGAAACACCTGAGATAGCATCAAAGGGAAAGAGTATTGAGGTTAAGCTTCTCGACTCTCTGAAGGCAAACACCACATATACTATCGACTTTAGCGATGCCATCAGCGATAACAATGAGAATAATCCTTTAGGCAACTACACCTATACTTTCTCTACTGGTGCCGAGATAGACACTATGGAGGTGGCAGGATATGTTGTTGAAGCTAATAATCTTGAACCTGTAAAGGGTATTCTCGTGGGCTTGTATGATGATCTTGCTGACTCGGCGTTCCAGAAGAAACCTCTGCTGAGAGTGAGCCGCACAGATGCAACAGGTCATTTTGTTATCAAGGGTGTGAAAAACGGCAAATATCGTGTTTATGCCTTACAGGATGCTGATGGCGATTACCGATTTGGTCAGAAATCAGAAAAGATAGCTTTTAGTACAGAGGTATTTACAACAGCCGCTTTCCCCGACACGCGCCAGGACACTCTTTGGACCGATACTCTGCATATAGCAAGTATATCCCGCTCTAAATACACGCATTTCACGCCAGACAATATCGTTCTTCGTGCTTTCAACGAGGTGTTTACCTCTCGTTATCTCACCAAGAACGAACGCGTGAACCACGATCACTTTGTGTTGGCATTTAGTTATGGCGACAAGGATTTACCAAAGATAAAAGGTTTGAACTTTAATGAAAAAGACGCCTTTATCATTAATGCCAATACACAGAAAGACTCTATTGTTTACTGGCTGCGCGATACGGCTCTTGTTAATCAAGACACATTGCGTATGCAGGTTCAGTATATGGCAACTGATAGTCTTGGAGAACTAAAGCTACAGACAGATACGCTGGAAATGCTCTCTAAGGTGTCGTATGCCAAGCGAATGAAGGACAAGAAGAAGGCTTTCGAAAAATGGCAGAAACAACAGGAAAAAGCCAAGAAGAAAGGCGAACCCTACGACTCTATAATGCCACCAGAGCCTTTAAAATTGAAGTTTGATGTGCCAACAACGCTCAATCCCGATCAGAACATACTTATCACAAGTCCTGTACCTTTGAGCGAGGTAGATACTTCAAAGATTCATCTGTATGCAAAGCACGATTCTTTATGGTATAATTCACGGTTTGAGGTGCAAGCGGTAAAACTGGCACAAAACGGTTTGCCTGAGGCTATTCCTAATGCCGAACTGCCTTTGCACGAGATGTATCAGTTGTTGGGAGAATGGCAACCAGGAATAGAATACAGTCTTGAGGTGGATAGTGCAGCCTTTGTTGATATCTACGGCAACTGCTCAACGAAGTTGAAGAATGGTTTCAAGGTGGGCTCAAACGATGACTACTGCTCGTTGTTGCTCACACTTGTAGGTATGAAAGACCAGAGTTGTATCGTTCAGCTTCTCGACCGCTCAGAGCGAGTAGTAAAGGAAGTGATAACAGAGGATGGTACTGCCGAGTTATTCTATCTTAAACCAGAGACCTATTACTTACGTCTAATTGTTGACAGCAACAAAAACGGCAAGTGGGATACTGGTGATTTTGAAAAGAATATTCAGCCAGAAGAGGTTTATTACTTCCCTGGAAAACTGGAATGTAGAGCAAAATGGGACCTTACTGAAACATGGGATCCAAAGGCAAAAGAGCTATACAAGCAGAAGCCTGCCGAGATCTTGAAACAGAAAGGCGATAAGAAGAAAACAATAAAACGTAGAAATATGGAAAGAGCCAAGAGTCTTGGAATAGAATACATCCCAGGACAGACTGGTCTTTAAACATTAAAACTAAAGAAACAATGAGATTGAAGAAGTTTATTCTTGCAGGAATAATGATGCTTGCTGCATATTCAGTAAATGCACAATGCTCATTCCGCAACACAGCATTTAAATCAGGAGAGTTTCTATCTTACAACCTGTATTACAACTGGAAATTCGTATGGGTAAAGGTAGGAACAGCATCTATGTACACAGTTCAGAGTCGCTATAACGGAAAACCAGCATACCGAGGTTCGCTCACCACACGAGGAAACGGTCGTCTCGACGATTTTTTCCTATTGCGTGACACCCTTCTATGTTATAACTCTCTCGATCTTGAACCTCTCTATTTCCGTAAGGGAGCACGTGAGGGAGATCGCTATACAGTGGATGAGGTTTACTATAGCTATAGCGGAAATAAAATCAACCTACGCCAGCATCGCATTCATGCTGATGGAGAGAACTCTTGGAGGAAAAACACATCAACAGAGTGTGTTTATGATATGATGAGCATCTTTTTACGTGCTCGTTCATTCAATCCTACATCATGGAAGGCTGGTCACATAGTGAAGTTCCCAATGGCTGACGGTAAGAACAATACCAATGCCCAGTTGCTTTATCAAGGAAAGCAAACAATAAAGGCTGATAACGGACATAAATACCGTTGCTTGAAGTTAGCTTATCAGGAACAGGAAGATAATGGACGATATAAGAGTATTGTTGATTTCTATGTTACAGACGACAGTAATCACATTCCTATTCGTCTTGATATGTATCTTCGCTTTGGATACGCTAAGGCTTTCCTCACAAATATGAAGGGAATCCGTAGTAATATTGATTCGAAGATAAAATAGAAAAGAAAAGCCTCTTTCATAGAAAACTATGAGAGAGGCTTTTACATTACTCATTATTCATTACTAATTGCCCGCAGGGCAACTAATTGCTTTACCTCCCTTCGGGAACAGCCAGCTACGCAGTCCACATTACACACTTCACATTCCACATTAATTAATGTGTGTGCACACATTTATTTTTGGCTTTCTTTTATCAAAGCGAGAAGATGCTCAACGGCAACTTCCTGTGGGATGTTCTTCTCGATAAGCTCTTGCTTGCGATAGAGAGATACTCGGTTTGGACCAGCACCAACATATCCGAAGTCGGCATCTGCCATTTCGCCAGGACCATTCACGATACAACCCATGATTCCTATCTTTAAGCCCTTCATGCCTTTAGTGGCTTCACGGATCTTAGCAATTGTCTCACGAAGATCGTAGAGAGTGCGTCCACATCCTGGGCAACTGATATATTCGGTTTTAGAAACACGAAGACGGGCAGCCTGAAGAATACCGAATGCTGTTTCAACAACATCCTGCTGGGCTATATCACCATCGTTCATAAGCCATAAACCGTCAGTAAGACCGTCAATCATGAGGGCACCCATGTCAGCTGCTGCCTCGAGTTGGAAATCCTCTTTCTCGCTTGCATTATGCTTGTACATTTCGGCAAACACAACAGGATTCTTCAATCCTGCCTCGCTCATCTCGTGAACCAAAGCACGCTGATCGCCTAAGCGGTTCTGATGATTGCTTACGCATACTACAACAATCTCAGGATGATATTTCAAACAAGCAAGATATTCCTTTGCTGGAGTACCATATTGCAGTACGAGGAATTTCAGCTCTGAAGGGATAAGACTTATTGCAGGCATACCTGATGCGGGGAAGATAGGGAAAGCCTTTGCCTCTGTGCCTACGATAGTACCATCGGCAGCAATCTTGCCCTCTCCTGCCAGTTCGCCATAAGCGTTATAGTCGAGAATGTAGCTCTGTCCTTTTGCTGGCTTTTCTGGTAATTCTCCCTGTACATAAATATAGTCTGCTCTCTGATCGCTATTAGTAACAATCTCGGCATCTTTGTTGTTTGGTGTGGCAATGACAACAGGAACATTGTCGCCACCGATATTCATGACATTCTTTGTTTCTCTGCGTACAGGATGAACCCAATCAAACTTAGGGTCGGCAGTAGCAGGAATAAGCAGATGCTTATCCTTTCTACGGATATAGCGTACCAGGTGATCGGCAACAGGAATCTCGGCAGCAGGCTCTTCGCTCAGACTGACACGAATGGTGTCTCCAATACCGTCGGCAAGCAAAGCACCAATACCCACAGCACTCTTTATACGACCATCCTCGCCCTCGCCAGCTTCAGTGACACCAAGATGAAGAGGGTAGTGCATATCCTCCTTGTTCATAGTATCTACCAACAGACGCATAGAACGCACCATAACAACGGTATTGCTTGACTTGATAGAGATAACCACATCGTTGAAGTTTTCCTTCTTACAGATACGGAGGAACTCCATGCAACTCTCTACAATACCTTCTGGTGTGTCGCCATAACGATTGCGGATACGATCGCTCAAGCTACCGTGATTAACTCCAATACGTATAGCTGTCTTGTGCTCTTTACAGATGTTGAGGAAAGGAACAAAACGGTCTTCTATCTTCTTTAGTTCCTGAGCGTATTCCTCGTCGGTATATTCAAGCTTGATAAACTTTCGTGCAGGATCAACATAGTTGCCAGGGTTCACACGTACCTTTTCTACATATTTTGCAGCCACATCAGCCACATTAGGATTAAAGTGAACATCAGCCACAAGAGGAGTGTTGTATCCGTCCTTGCGTATTCCTGCCTTTATATTCTCAAGATTCTCAGCCTCGATAGAGCCTTGTGTGGTTAGACGAACAAGTTCGCCACCAGCTTTGATAATCTCTTCTGCCTGACGAATACAAGCCTCTGTGTCGCGGGTGTTGGTAGTTGTCATAGACTGGATGCGTACTGGGTTAGTACCACCAATGTCTAATGTGCCAACATGCACTACAGACGACTCTCTTCGAGAATAGTTAAACAAGTCTATTTCATTCATATCTTAGCACTTATATTCGTAATCCTTGATTTCGGCAAGTTCTTTGTTTGCCTTTTCAATCTTTGCACCAAGACCAGCCTTCCAGGCATCAACCTTCTTGGCTACTTCTTCGTCGGCAAGGGCTATCATCTCGGCTGCAAGAACAGCTGCATTCTGAGCAGCATTAACGCCTACTGTAGCTACAGGAATGCCTGGAGGCATCTGGATGATGCTAAGCATTGCGTCAAGACCGTCGAGCATTCCCTTGATAGGCACACCAATGACAGGCAGAGAGGTTGAAGCTGCTATTACTCCAGGAAGGGCGGCAGCCATACCTGCTGCAGCTATAATAACCTTGATGCCACGCTCTTTAGCGCCTTTGGCAAATGCTTCTACAGCATCTGGGGTGCGGTGAGCAGAAAGTGCGTTTACTTCAAAAGGAATCTTGTTGTCGTTAAGCCATTTGCAGGCTTTCTCCATCACGGGCAGATCACTTGTAGAACCCATGATGATACTAACTAACGGTTTCATTTCTTATATTTATTTTTTTATACTATCAATATTATGTATCCACCAAGGATAAATCCTAATGAATAACCTACAACTATCTGTGAAAGCGAATGCTGACGAAGCACCATACGGCTTGTGCCTACTCCTCCTGCTAATATCAGCACGAGACACAACCACCAGATTGGGTTGAATGAGAAGATTACGGCAAAGCCCAATAAGGCTCCTGTAACACCGCCTATTGCTGCCGAGTGAACAGATATCTTCCACCAGATGTTGATGATGGCACAAAGCACCTGAATCATCAAGGCTCCCATAAGGATGCTGCCCATGAAATGTGGGGTGTGCAACAGCACGTTCATCACGTAATAGCATACGAAATAGCAAAGGATACTGATGAGATAGGGCACCATTCTTCGCTCTTTCTGGCTTAACTGCCAGGGTGTCCATCCCTGATAGCGGCGATACATGCGTATGAGCAACGTAGGCAGCAATACCGTAAAGCTATAGACCAAACCAAGAACCATAAGCTTGTAGCCTGCTGGCAACAAACTAAGATAGCTGAAAATGAACAAGGCTACCAAGCCCACCATAGGCAGGTAGAGTGGTGAGAACACCATGCTCATTATTCTTGCGGTCAATATAATTTTCTTTTCATTCATATTTTGGCATCAGCTTTTTGCTGACTGATTATTGCTTTCTCAGGCGGGCTACAGCAAAGCCCAGTTGCTCACGATATTTGGCAACTGTTCTACGGGCTATTGGATAGCCTTTCTGCTTTAGCTCTTTGGCAAGGGCATCGTCAGAAAGAGGTTTCTTCTTGTCTTCCGCATCTATGAGTTCTTTCAAGGCTATCTTTATCTTGCGTGTAGATAGTTCTTCGCCATCTTCGGTGGTGTAGCTGTCGCTAAAGAAGAATCTTAATGGGTAGGTGCCCCATTTTGTCTGAGCATATTTTATGTTGCTTACACGACTGATGGTTGAAATGTCGAGATTGGTTTTCTCGGCAATATCTTTCAGAATCATAGGCTTCATGTCGCCCTCATCGCCATCAACAAAGAAATCGTGTTGCCATTCTATTATGGCTCTCATTGTAAGGATTAGTGTTTGCTGGCGTTGCTTTATGGCTTCTATGAATCCTTGTGCCTTGTCAAGTTTCTCTTTTGCATATAGCAGGGCTTCTTTGTCCCTACGGTTCATGTTCTCTTTGTTTGTCTTGTAGGTATCAACCATTTCCGTAAACGATGGCGACACTTTCAACTCAGGAATATGTCCGTTGTTAAGGGTGAAGCTAACCACTCCGTCATCACTTGTATCTACGATAAAGTCGGGAGTTATCTGCTGGGTGCTTCTTCCTTCGGTTTCAGCAAGCGAGGCTCCTGGTTTTGGGTTTAGCTTTCGCAACTCTTTCTGCAGGGTTTCCACCTGAGTGTCGTTGAGTTGCATGTTTTGCTTTATCTTGTCCCAATGCTTCTTTGTGAACTCGTCAAAGTAGTTCTTTATTACTTTCTCCATAGCATCGTGAAGACGCTGGTAAGGGTCAACACCTTCTTCCATATCGTCAATACGTTTGCGATGAATCTGTAACAACAAACATTCCTGAAGCGACCTGCCGCCAACACCCGCAGGGTCCATAGTCTGCAGTTTGTGTAGCACGTGCTCTATTGTTTTCACAGGCACATCCACGTTGTGATAGATGGCAAGTTCGTCGCAGATGGTTTCGAGATCCTTTCGAAGCAGTCCGTCGTCGTCAAGACTACCAATAAGATATTCCATTATCTGTTGGTCTTGTTCCGAAAGTTCCATCATGCCCATCTGCTCGTTCAGCTTGTCGTAGAACGATGTGGTGTCTCCCCACACCATCTCCTCGTAGTCGGCATTCTCTTTGTTGTTGCTGTAGTTGGCAGGCGAAGGCAGTTCATCGTCGGCTCCCATTGTTTCAAGGGCAGAGTCGAGAGCTTCCTGTCGTTCTTCCTGTTCGTATTCCTCCTCGCTGTCGTTGTTCTGAGAATCAGCAGCCTCAGAAGAATCATAAATTTCTTCTTCCTCGTTGCCTTTCTCGAGGGCAGGATTATCGTCAAGCTCAGCATTCACGCTTTCTTCCAACTCAGTCAACGGCATCTCCAACAGATGCACCTGAAGCATCTGCTGTTGTGACAGTCGCTGCATCTGAGCCAGCTTCTGTTCTTGCGTTTGAATGAGTTTCTGAGCCATAATGCTGTTTCTATATTAAGTTTTATTTATACCAGGCCGACATCTGTGCTGCCTCTGCCGATAGTTTTTCTGGGTCGTTACCATAACGTTGCCACACCTTCTGACATTCGGCAAGCAGAGGCGAGAGGTCAAAGTCCAAACGGTTAAGATAAGGGTCACATTGCATGAACACCTCTAATACCATCGCCACCTTTTCTGGTTTTATCTTCAATAATCGTGCCAATTCTTGCACTTCAGGCGTTTCAGCTACCATCGTGATAGGGGTGAGTCTGAAATAGAGGTCGAGAATCATCGTTAAGGCAACGGTTGTTAGTTCTTCGTCAGCCTCTAAAGGTCGGTAACTCTTCTCCCACGATTCGTTAATGGCCACATCCTTGTAGAACACATCCTTCTGACCGAATCCCGCCATCTTACGCAGTCTATCCACCTCAGTCGACAATCGCTTAGGGTGTTCAGCATAGGTGTCCCACAGCTGTTGCATCTGCGGAGAGTCAAGTCGTCGGATGCGAAACATCTGCTGGTATAGATACTTCGGTTCAATGTGTAATTCAAGTGCAAGATTAATAAGCGAGCGTGAATAAATAGATTTCACTCCCATTGGCTTTTTCATATATAGTTGCAATACCAACAGCCAATAATCATCTTGCCATAAAGGATGTGTAGTCATATCTGTATAGCTTTTGTGCAAATTTACTAAAAAACGAGTGCAAACAAAAAGAATTCATTCTTTTTTTTGCCGAGTGCCAGTAAATTCACGGCTTTGCCGTAAATTTACAAATAAACGAATGCGAACAAAATATTAATGTGGAATTTTGAATTTGGAATGTGTAATTAGTTGCCCTACGGGCAATTATTAATGGTTCAATTAAAAATTAATATTCAATATTCAATTTTCAATATTCAATAGTAATGCAACGTCATTGCGTATTCCGAGTGCCAGTAAATTCACGGCTTTGCCGTAAATTTACAAAAAAAGGTAGTCAGAGCAAAAGAATTGCAAAAAAATATTTATCTTTGCCCTTACCTAAAATTAAACACGTCTTAAATAAAAATGAAAAGAAACCTGTTTTTGATTACTTTGCTTGCTATCTCGCTGACAGCTGGGGCACAGCAGGCACGTAAAGATTTCAAGGCCGATCGTAATCTTTCGGCAAGTAACTATCTGGCTTATCCTGGTCCACTTCAGGCTAAGTTAACCCCTACACCAAAGGGTTATGAGCCATTCTATCTGAGCCACTATGGACGTCATGGAAGTCGCTGGCTTATTGGTGATCGCGACTATAACCGTCCTGTGAAGATGCTGGCTAAAGCCGACTCTCTGGGTAAGCTTACAGCAAAAGGAAAAGACGTGTTGCGCAAGCTCACTCTCCTGCGTGATGCTGCCTACAAACGTGATGGCGAGCTAACTCTTCTGGGTGCTCAGCAGCACAAGGGAATAGCTAAGCGTATGGTTCAGAATTTCCCTGAGATTTTCAAGGGAAAGACTAATATCGATGCCAAGAGTACTGTTGTTATTCGTTGTATCCTTAGTATGGAGAACGCCCTCCAGCAGTTGCTCGTTATGAACCCTGAACTTCAGATTCGTCATGATGCCAGCTATCACGACATGTATTATATGAACCAAAGCGATACTGCTCTTGATCATCGTAAGGTTACTCCTGAAGCTCGCAAGGCTTTAGACGAATTAAACAAGAAGCACATGCACCCAGAGCGTGTTATGCGTCTGTTGTTTAACGACGACAGCTACTGGCAGAACGAGATAAAGGCTAACGACCTTTATAAGGTGCTCTTCAAACAGGCAGGAAACCTACAGAGTACCGAGTTGCGTCACGATTTCACACTCTACGACCTCTTTACCGATGACGAGATTTACGACCTTTGGGTACAAGATAATGCAAGATGGTATGTAACCTATGGTCCATCTCCACTTAACGGTGGCACACAGCCTTATTCACAACGTAATCTTCTTCGTAAGATTATCAGCGAAGCCGACAGCTGTTTGCAGCTAAAGCATCCAGGTGCAACCCTTCGTTATGGTCACGACACAATGGTAATGCCTCTTACAGCCCTTCTCGAACTCGATGGTATGGGCAAGAAGATTAACGATCTTGAGCAGCTCGACAAAGAAGGTTGGCGCAACTATCGCATCTTCCCAATGGCTTGCAACATTCAGTTTGTGTTCTATCGTCCAGTAAACGGTAAGGGAGACATACTTTTCAAGATACTAAGAAACGAGAATGAGGCAGTTTTGCCTATCAAGGCTGTTTCAGGTCCTTACTATCGTTGGCAAGACTTCAAAGACTATTTCCTCAAGAAGCTCGACGCATACGAGAAGTAATGTTTAATTTGGAATGTTTAATGTGTAATTTGTCGGCTACGCCGATTAAATAATGATTGAATTCTAAATTCTTATCAAGTTACTATGTTAGTTAATACAAGCATAGTAACTTGATTATAACCATTAAAAAAATATGAAACAGAAACAATTTGTTCATCATTAAATAACTCAACATCGCACATCGTGCGACTAATTGCACATTTCACATTTGTAATTCCACTATTCATAATAGTGCATCCTAAACGAATCCTAAATGCTTCTAAAAGAGTGGAAAACACCATCTTGCCGCGAAAATATTTTACTTTCTATACTGCTGCTTATAAACACGCTAACTAAGCCGTATTTTTTTCTTAGTTAGCCCGTAATTTTTTTCTAACTGGGAAACAAAAATTGGCTACTTATTCCCCCCTTTGTATAGAACTAAGGCATCGCAGAAAAACCTTAACAAGACCAGAGCAAATATATAAGACGTAATCAAGAATTCTTGATTACACATACACTTGAAACGTGAATAGATGAAAAACCGTAAATAACTCAAGAATTAATGAACTTATAAGCTCAAAAAAACTCATATATCTATTGAGGTGTAGATAAAAATATATATATTTGTAGTGCGAAAACAAATAATTAACTTTATATGAGAAAAATAACTGTTTTATTAGCTGCTATTATGCTATCTCTTTCTGCTGTGGCTCAGCAGAAACCACATACTTGGAAGATTACACCTCAAGTGGGATTAACTGCAACTAAGTTTAATAAAGATGCAAATGTGAGTGTATATTATGATTTAAGACCAGAGATGCATGAAAATGAAATGCAACCTTATAATGTATTTTCTACGGGTTTATATTCATTTTCACAATGCAGAGCAAATTCTGGTTTTACAATAGGTGCCGAGGCTCAGTACCAGTTTAACAAGACTTTTGGTTTGTCGGTAGGTGCATTCTATGCTCAGCAAGGTGTGAAATGGAATCTCAAAGGAATTTTGAATATAAGAGAAATAGATATTAATTCACTTGATGATGGGAAAGTGCTTGGGCAAATGATTTTTAAAGATAATCTTGTTCTTAACTACAACACGCTTGATATTCCTGTTATGGCTAATTTCTATGTGTGGGAGGGGCTTGCATTAAAGGTTGGTCTTGAGCCACAGATTAAATTAAGTCAGAAAATTAATGGTGACATAGCTGTTATGGAAGGAGAAAATGAGCGTTTTGGAAAGGTTATTGAATATCATTTGCGTTCATTTGGATTAAGCCTTCCTGTAGGTGCAAGCTATGAGTATAATAATGTTATTATTGACTTGCGCTATCATTTAGGATTAACTAATATCGAAAAGAACGAAAAATGGAGTGATTTTGATGAAAACACAGATCATCGTTCACGAATGGTTACATTAACCGTTGGATATAAATTATAATTCATGAAGCAGAACACTACCATATTATCTATAACAGGTTCTGATAATACGGGCGTTTCGGGCATTCAGGCTGATATTAAAACAATACAGGCCATGCAGGGCTATGCTCTCACGGCTGTTACAGCTGTTACAATACAGAATGCTGGCGGAATGCTCCATATTATGGACTTGCCAAAGGATATGGTGGTGGGACAGGTGAAGGCTATTGTTGAGGAGTTTCACCCTAAGGCCATAAAGATTGGGTTGCTTCGTGATGTAAAAACAATAAAGGCTGTAAGAAACGAGGTTATAGGCTGTAAGAATCTGATTCTTGTTCCTGGTATTCTCAACTCGCAAGGGCAACAGCTTATGAAGGCTGAAACCCTTGAGGCTTGGAAAAAGATTCTTATTCCCGAGGCTTCAATAATTCAGTTGCGTTGTAGCGAGGCAGAACTATTACTCAACATGCAGATCTGTTCTGATAACGACATGATACAAGCTGCCAAACGACTTGTAGAGATAGGTGCTAAGGCAGTATTGTTGCGTGGTGGTCATCAGGTAGAAAACAGACTTACGGCTCTTTTATATCATGATGGCACAACAAAGTTCTTTTCTTCAGAAAATACCGAAGGCTGGCAAAAACATGGTGTTGGAGGCACTCTCTCGGCAGCTATAGCCACTCGTCTTGCCTTTGGCGATACATTAAAAGAGGCTATCAGCAAGGCTCACGACTATATGCACGCACAAGTGGTGTATGGCGTGAAGACTGTAAAGGCTAACAGGAAAGAGATAACAGAAAGATCTCTTCAGCGCAAGGCTGATATATATAATGAGTTTATGACTCTTATAGCTCAACACTATCGTGAGGCTCACGATGTGGCTTTCTATGCTGACAAGCTGGCTCTTACAACTCGTTATCTTTCAAAAGTGACAACAGATGTTGTTGACTCTTCACCTAAGCAGTTGATATTTAATTATATCATGCAGGAGGCTTGCTCGTTGCTCAGAACATCGCGTCTTTCCATGAGTGAAATATCAGCCCAATTAGGCTTTTCCAGCGAATCACGCTTTGTTACCTTATTCAGAAAACAAAAGGGAATGTCGCCAGGAGAATGGAGAAGAAAGAGTAACCATTAGATAATTTCTTCTTGGA
>R22__coassemble_1376_pt1 | contig 12389 bp, 6 predicted proteins | sample R22__metabat2_high_PE_007 | metagenome-assembled genome bin R22
ACACCAACCGACTGTTCACCTATGTGTGAATGATGAACATGATGAAGACACTCTACGCACACCTCCGAGCCTTGTTCATCAGCCTTGTGATGATGCAAAGACGAAAGCATGAGCATGGGAATAAACACCGCCAATAGCAATATCGAAGCCCACTTACGCTTATGGTAAAGAGTATTCACGACGCAAAGGTATAATGATTAAAAATAATAGCAATACTATTTTCTTAAAAAAAAAGCTAAAAAAAACTTGCATTTCTCAAAATAAAGTCGTTTCTTTGCGAAAGAAAAATTAACAAAACGAAAACATTATTATTAATCAAGTTTCGTAAACAGCTCAACTTGTGAGGGTATAAGGTTATAAGGTTGTAAGGATTATAAGAATATTGCTAGCAAAACTTATATATCAACAGCAACCATAATTCTTTAATTCTGAAGGGAGGCAACTGCATACCTAAAGCCCAAATAAACTGAGCTTGCGAAAGTTTAGTTATTAACTTTAAAAGCTTATGAAAAGACAATTTGTTCTTTTAGGAACGCTTCTGCTATCATGTGCCTTTTCGGGTAGCATTGTGTCTGCAACACCTGAGCCTCAGGCAATTACGCAGAGCACAATCTCAGTAAACGGAACGGTTGTAGATGCAAATGGCGAGCCTGTTGTAGGTGCCAGTATCGCAGAAATTGGTACTACTCGTGGTACCGTAACAGACGTAAATGGACACTTCAGTCTGAAAACAGCTCCAGGGGCAAAGCTAAAGATTTCATTCCTTGGATTCAAAACTGTTGAAATTAAGGCTAAAGAGACTATTAAGGTAACAATGGAAGACGACAACGCTCTTCTCGATGAAGTTGTTGTTGTGGGTTATGGTCAGCAAAAGAAGGTGAACCTTACTGGTGCTGTATCAAATGTGGATCTTGAGAAAACCCTTTCTTCACGTCCAGAGCAGGATGTAGCAAAGGCTCTTCAGGGAGCTGTTCCTGGTCTTACCATCTTGAGCAATAATGGTGACCTCGATGCTACTCCAAGCATTTCTATCCGTGGTTTGGGTACTCTGTCAAACAGCCAGAAGTCATCACCTCTTATTATTGTTGATGGCGTGCCTACCGACGACCTCACCATGATCAACGGTAACGACATCGCTACTATCTCTGTATTGAAGGATGCTGCTTCATCAGCTATCTACGGTAGTAGAGCTGCTTTCGGTGTAATTCTTATCACCACAAAGCAGGCTAACAAGGGCGATAGAATACAGGTTAAATATAGTGGACAGTTTGCATGGGACAAGTCAACATTCCTTCCTGATTTCCCAACTGTTCCTGAGCAGCTCGAGGCAGGTCTTCGTGCTAAGAAGAGAGCAGGTGAAAGCACACCAGAGCTCTTCGGTATGTATTTCGACAAACTTCTGCCTTATGCACAGGCTTGGGAAGCACAGCATGGTGGCAAGAAAGGCTATAGCGTGATGCAGCCTTACGAGAGCATGGATAATGTTGGCGACTACTATTTCAACGGTAATCAGCCATTCTACTATGCTAACTATGACATTCAGGACATCTGGTACAATAGTGCAGCTCCATCGCAATCACATAATATCAGCGTAACAGGTTCAAGCGGTAAGACCAGTTTCTACACTGCTTTAGGTTACGACAAGAAACAGGATGTGATGAAGTTTAACCCAGGAAGACGTGAGAGAACAAACTTCACTCTCAACCTGAAGTCTGACGTTACCGACTGGCTCACAGTTGGTGTCAAGACCAACTTCACACGCAGAAACATGAGTTCTGCCGATCCTTGGTCAAACACCTATCAGTATCTATGGCGTTGGGGTTCTTACTTTATCCCATCAGGTATCATGGAGACTGCCGACGGCACACAGTACGACTATCGTGTTGTAGCAGGACAGAAAAATTGTAACCGTAAGGAGTTTGTACACGATATTATTCGTCTCAACGGTTATGCTCAGGCACACATCACAAAGGATCTTACCTTTAATGCCGACTTCACATACCAGATTGACAACTTCAACTACAAAGCTTCTAACAGAAGTATCTATGGTATGAACTGGAGCGGTGTAACACCTACTTATATTGTTGCAACAAGCAACTCTGATGCTACACGCTGGAACAGAAAGTCAAACCGATGGACAGCCAACGCTTACATGAACTATGCTCACAGTTTCAACGAGAAGCACAACCTGAACGTTATGGTTGGTGTTAACGGTGAAGACTACACCAGCGACTATTTCTATGCTCGTCGCAAGCAGCTCTATAACGAGGACTATCAGGAGTTGAATCTTGCTTATGGCGATATGGCAAAATCTTCTATCGACAGCAACACAGGTGACCGTGCAAGTGCAGGTTATTTCGGTCGTATCAACTACGACTACAAGGGCATCTACCTTGCTGAGGTCAACGGCCGTTACGATGGTTCAAGCCGTTTCCGCGAAGGCGAGAAGTGGGCTTTCTTCCCAAGTGTTTCTCTGGGTTATCGTTTCACAGAAGAACAGTACTGGAACAAGTGGCGCGACATCGTATCAAACGGTAAGTTGAGATTCTCTTATGGTGAGATTGGTAACGAGGCTATCGGCGACAATATGTTCCTCTCAACAACAAGTGCCTATCAGATGAACTGGCTCGATGGAACCACAAAGCTCAACTCATTCTATATGCCTACATGGGTGAACTCACAGCTCACATGGGAGCGCATCCACACAACAGATATCGGTATCGACTTAGGTTTCCTCAACAACGAGTTCACACTCACCTTCGACTGGTACCAGCGTCTCACCAAAGACATGCTTGCTCCAGGTAACGCACTCCCATCAGCTGTTGGTGCATCGGCTCCTTACACAAATGCCGGCGAGCTTCGTTCACGTGGATGGGAACTCACTCTTGCTTGGCGCAAGGAATTCAACAAAGACCTCAGCCTCTACGCTAACTTCTCTATTGGCGACAGCAAGGTTAAGGTTACAAAGTGGAACTCAACATCAAAGATTATCGGTCATACCGGTGAAACATCTTATGCTTACGAAGGCGAAAACTGGGGTGACATCTGGGGCTTTGAAACCGATCGTTACTTCACAGAAGCCGACTTCAACGGTCAGAATGCTGACGGCAGCTGGAACTATAAGGAAGGTGTAGCCGACCAGACAGGTATCCAGATTGGTAAGTTCGTATTCGGTCCTGGTGACATCAAGTACAAAGACTTGAATGGCGATGGTAAGATTGACGGTGGTAAGGGTACTCTTGAAGATCATGGCGACTTGAAGGTTATCGGTAACACCCTTCCAAGATATGAGTATAGCTTCCACGTTGGTGGTTCATACAAGGGCTTCGACCTCGACTTGTTCTTCCAGGGTGTAGGCAAGCGCAATATGTGGACACTTTCTGCATTCAACTTCCCATTGATGAGAAATGCCGACCTTGCTCTCTATGCTAACCAGACAAACTACAACATCTATGATCCTGAAAACGGTATCGTGAACATCAGCGAGGGTAATGATTACCCATGCTTGTGGCCAGGTAACGATGTTAAAGGTAATGTAGCAGCACTTTCTGCTGGTGGTGGTTCAAACAACTACTATCCACAGTCAAAGTATCTCATCAACATGTCTTACCTCCGTTTGAAGAGCGTTACATTAGGCTACACCTTGCCTAAGAACCTTACTCGCAAGGCATACATCCAGAATGCTCGTGTATATGTAAGTGGTAACAACCTCTTCCTGTTGCACAAGGGTAATGGCAACCTGCCTCTCGACCCAGAAATCAACACAGGTGAAGGCATTGCTAATGGAGGTTGGGGACGTACCATTCCTATCACTCGTTCATGGGCTGTAGGTCTGCAGGTAACCTTCTAATCTATAACATCTAAAAAAAAACAAAAATGAAAAAATCAATTCTATATATCGTCGCTGCATCATCATTAATGCTGGCAAGCTGTGACAGTATGCTCGACAAGAATCCACGCGACACCTTTAGCAATAATCCAGAATTCTGGAATAATGCTGAACAGGTAGCAAGCTACAGCAACGGATTCTATGAGAACTATGTAGGTTATTCTAATGGTTCTACTTATGGCTGGTTCTTTTTCAAGAGTCTGTCTGACGATCAGAACAATCCTGATTTCGATAACTGGACATTCACAACAATCCCTAACACCAGCGCAAACTGGAAAGACAAGTTCACAGCTATCCGTCGTATCAACTACATGCTCGATGGTTTGAAAGGCTCATCACTCTCTGAAAAAACCAAAGCCAACTACGAGGCTATCGGCAGAATGAACCGTGCTTGGATGTACTATCAGCTGGTTAGAGAGTATGGCGATGTACAATGGGAAGAGAACGTTATTCTCGACCCTAACGACGAAGCCGTTTATGGCGAGCGCACAGATCGTGATGTTGTTATGGATAAGGTTCTTGCCGACCTCGACTTCGCTATCGAGAACATCACAACAGCATCAAGCAAGATACGCTGGAGTAAAGACATGGCTCTTGCTATGAAGAGCGACATCTGCTTGTGGGAAGGTACATTCTGCAAGTATCGCACAGCTGCTGAGAATGGTAAGGCTGCCGATGCTACACGTGCAAAGAAGTATCTTGAAGAGAGTGTGAAGGCTTCTGAGGCTATCATCAACTCAAGAGCATACACCTTGAACGCTACTTACGGAAGCGTGTATAACTCACTCGACCTGAAGAGCAACTCAGAGATAATCTTCTCACGTCACTATGAGAAAGACGTACTCGCTCATGGTCTTCCTGACTACTGCTGCGGTTCTACAACACAAAGAGGTATCAGCAAGGATGCCATCGACGCATTCCTCTTCACCGATGGTAAGCCATTGGCTACAACAACTTTGGATACCAACGACAAACTGGTGAAGAACGAGGATAATAACTACTCTATCGCTCACCTGTTGAAGAACAAGGATAAGCGTCTGAGCGTGCTCATCGACTCTATTGTGTGTTACAACGGTCACGGTTGGGTACGTAACGAGCCTTCTCCAGATGGTGCTCTTCCTGCAGAGATGACATCATGCACAGGTTACACTATTAAGAAGTACGACCAGCCTGCATTGCCACTCTACTATCGTACCAACACCACAACATGCTATACCGATGCTCCATTGTACTGGTATGCTGTAATTCTGTTGAACGAGGCTGAGGCAAAGGCAGAGCTTGGTACTATCACAGAGAGTGACCTTGATGCAACCGTTAACAAGTTGCTCAATCGTGCAGGTTTGCCAGCTATGACTCTCACACCAGAAGCCGACCCAGCAAACAACATGAACGTTAGCAACCTCATTTGGGAAATCCGTCGTTGCCGTCGTTGTGAGCTTATGTGCGACAACTGGTATCGTTACTGGGATTTGGTTCGCTGGCATCAGCTTGACAAGCTCGACAGCAACGAACACCCAAATATCAACCGTGGTATAAACCTTACAGGTGCTGACCAGACAGGCGTTAACGTTGACGCAAACGGATATATGATAGCTACATCAGCTACTCGTAGCTTCAATAAGAAGTACTATCTCTATCCTATTCCAACCAACGAGTTGAACCTTAACAAAGATCACATGACACAAAACTTAGGTTGGAATGAATAATAACAGACTTTTAACTTACTTATTAATTGCTGCCGGAGCCATGTGCTCTGGCAGTAATGTTCATGCTCAGATAGTAAAGAACGTAGATAAGCCCTACACAGCCTCAAAGGGATTAGACAATAAACATATTGCCCTTTGGCAGAGTCACGGTTTATACTATGAGTTTTCAACTAACCGCTGGGAATGGCAGAGAGCTCGCCTTTTCCAAACCGTAGAGGATAAGTTCACACAGGGATTCGTTCTTCCATATCTTGTTCCTATGCTCGAAAAGGCAGGCGCCTATGTGATGATGCCGAGAGAGCGCGACACCAACCCTTACGAGGTGATTGTTGATAATGACGGCAAGGAAGCCACGTCGCCTTACAGCGAAACAAATGGCGTGAACGCATGGCAGAAAGGAAACGGTAGTGGTTTTGTGTATGCCCGCAAGACATACAAAGACTTTGAAAACCCATTCGCGGAAGGTTCTTTCCGACAGACGGAAACAGTAACACGAAAACAAGACGAGAGCACCATCACATGGACTCCACAGTTACCTAAGAGCCGTAGATATGCCGTTTACGTATCATACAAGACTACCCTGAACAGCACACAAGACGCCCTTTATACCGTTTATCACAAAGATGGCATTACCCATTTCAAGGTCAACCAGACAATGGGTGGTGGCACATGGATTTATTTAGGCACCTTCGACTTTGAACAAGGCACCAAGGGCAAGGTGGTTCTCTCAAACCTTTCAAAGACTAAGGGGAAGATTGTTACTGCCGATGCCGTGAAATTTGGTGGAGGTATGGGAAATATAGCTCGTTCAAGCGACGGCACAAAGATATTCGCCTATACCAAAGGCAGCAGCGACAAGGAAGTGCAAGACCGAAACGAATGGCAACCAGCCTTAGAGCTTGAGCCTGAGGTGAGCGGCTACCCACGTTTTGAGGAAGGTGCACGCTACTATATGCAATGGGCTGGTATCCCCGATAGCGTGTATTCACCTTCACACGGAATGAACGATTATACCGACGACTATAGAAACCGTGGGCTGTGGGTGAACTATCTTGCTGGTGGAACAAAGGCTTGCCCCGACACAAAGGGCTTGAACATTCCTATTGATCTCTCGTTTGCCTTCCACACCGATGCAGGAACAGTAAACGGCGATTCTATCATTGGAACATTAGGAATCTACGACACTAAGAAATATAACGGCAAGTTTGCAGACAGCACATCACGCGATGCCAACAGAGTGTTCTGCGACATGATAATGACAAGCATCACCAACGACCTGAGAGCACAGGTGGAACCAAAATGGACTCGCAGAGACATGCGCGACAGTCGTTATTTCGAGGCATGGTCACCACGAGTTCCTGCAATGTTGCTCGAACTAATGAGTCACGAAAACTTTGCTGATATGCGCTATGGTCTTGACCCACGATTCTGTTTCACAGTAAGTAGAGCTATCTACAAAGGTATGCTTCGCTTCCTGAGCCAGAGATATGGCTACAACTATGTGGTACAGCCATTGCCTGTAGGTAATTTCTCGGCTGTTCTGAACAAGAAGAATCAGGTGAAACTAAGTTGGCAGGCTGTTGCCGACTCTCTTGAGCCTACAGCCGTTGCAGAACGTTATATCGTATATAAGCGCATTGGCGATGGCGATTTCGACAATGGAACCATTGTGAAGAAAAACTCTTATCTTTGCAATATCCCTACCGACAAGGTTGTTAGCTTCAAGGTAACAGCCATCAACAAGGGTGGCGAGAGTTTCCCATCAGAAGTTCTCTCTGTAGGCATAAACTCAAAATCAACACAGAAGCCACTACTTGTTATCAACGGATTCAACCGCATAAGCGCACCCGATGACTACCGTAGCAGCGACGATAAGGAAGCAGGATTCCTTGCCGACTACGACAATGGTGTACCCTATCAGGAAATGATTACCCATGTGGGTAAGATGAAGGAATTTCGCAGAGCCATACCATGGACACACGATGATGCCTCGGGGTTTGGCGACAGCTATGGTAACTACGAGAAACTGGTTATCAAAGGTAACACCTTTGACTACCCTGCCCTTCATGGAAAGGCTATCATGAAAGCTGGCTACAGTTTTGTATCTGTATCAAGAAACGCTCTTGAAGGTATTGATGTAAATACAGAGAACTATTCTGCCATCGACCTTATTTTAGGCAAACAGAAACAATCTAAATATGGTAGAGAAGGTTTGCATCCACTTGCTTTCAAGACCTTCGACGACAAGATGCAGGAAGTGATAACCAACTACTGCAAGGCTGGCGGAAGAGTATTTGTCTCAGGAGCCTATGTAGGTACCGACCTGTGGCAGAACCGTCTTGTCAAAGGAAAGAAATCAGATATGGACTTTGCACAGAACATCTTGAAATACAAATGGCGTGAAGACAAGGCAACATGCGAAGAGAATATCAAGTTTGTTGTTTCTCCACTCTCTAACCAGAGAAACGTATTCCAGTTCTGGAACAAGCCTAATGAGGAATCTTATGTTGTTGAATCGCCTGATGCTATTGACCCTGCTGACGAATGCGCCTATACCGCTTTCAGATACACCGAGAACAATATGAGTGCCGGTGTAGTGTTCCGTGGTAATGGTACTGACAACTGGCGAACAGTCGTTCTTGCGTTCCCATTCGAATCAGTAAAGGACAATGCTGTGAGAGACGATATCATGCAAAAGGTATTGGATTTCTTGTTCAAATAATGCGGTATATACAAAAACTAACTATTCATTAAAGAAAGGCAAACAATATGAAAGAGAACTCTCGTATATTGGCTATTGACATTTTTCGAGGTCTCACCATTGCCGGCATGATATTGGTTAACAACCCAGGAGGTGGCGAAGAGAATAGCTATTCGCCACTTCTCCATGCCGACTGGTTTGGACTAACCCCCACCGACCTCATATTCCCTTCGTTCATGTTTATCATGGGTATAACAACCTATCTGTCGCTAAGGAAATTCAATTTCTCGTGGTCGTGGCTGTGCGCCCGAAAAATTGCAAAGCGAGCTTTCTTGCTGTGGGCAATAGGTATCGCTATATCATGTTGTATCATGCTCTCACGAGGAGGCATCGATTGGGCACACCTTAGAATACTTGGTGTGCTGCCACGACTTGGTATATGCTACGGACTGGCTGCAGCCATTGCTCTGTCAGTAAAGCACAAGTTCATTCCATGGCTCATAGCTATAATGTTTGCAGCCTACTACTTAATACTTGAACTTGGCAACGGATATGCTCACGACGCAACCAATATCATTGCCATCGTTGACGATGTTATTCTTGGCAACAATCATGTGTATAAATGGGAAACACCTGACCCTGAAGGCTTACTAAGCACAATACCAGCATTAGCTCATGTGCTCATTGGCTTCTGCGTGGGTAAGGTGCTTACAAACCTTAAAACCCTCGACGAGAAGATTGAGCGCCTCTTCATATATGGAACATTATTGTTGTTTGCAGGCTATACGTTCCAATACCTTTGCCCTATAAGCAAGAAACTGTGGACACCAACATTCGCTATGGTTTGCTGCGGTTTTGGTGCACTATTCCTTGCCCTGCTCACAATAGGCATCGACAAAAAAGGCAATCAGCAAAGCAAAGTCGTTACATTCTTCCAAGTGTTTGGAGTAAATCCATTAGCATTATATGTTATTTCCGACTTATTGCTCATTCCACTATCAATACTTCCTATTGTTAATGGAAGCACCATACAACAAGTAACCTATGACGCTTTCTCTGCCATCCTACCATTAAAAGCAGCATCACTTGCCTGGGCTATAATCTATGTGCTTATCAACTGGACTATTGGCTACTGGATGTATAAAAAGAAAATCTACATAAAATTGTAGGAGAATAACCATTCAAGGGGTTGGACAGTCAAAAACGATGCTCCGACGCACCGTCCAACCCCTTGGATAGCAAAAAACAGTACTCCGACACACCGTCCAACCCCTTGGATAGCAAAAACAACAAAGTTGAGATAGAAAAAGTCCCCAAACAAAGCATTGCGCTACTGTTTGGGGACTTTATTTTGTCTGTCCAATCTGTTTTTGTACTTTTGCACCTGCGAAAATAAAAGAGAAAAAAAAAGATTGTTGCAACAAGCATTCATGCAAATACTTTTTCAACACATCAAAAAAAAACAGAAGAACCAATAAGGGTTATTGCGAAAAAATAGTCCTATATAGAAAATATTATCATGTCAGAAATATCTAAGATAGAAAGGCTATTTATGACAAACTATCGAACGCTATGCATATACTCCACACATTACGTTGACGACATTGATATAGCGGAAGATATTGTCATGGACTGCTTCGTGAAATATACAGAGCGAATAGAACAAGGTGAAAAAATACTAGCTCCCAAAAACTATATGTTTCAAATGGTAAGAAATGCAAGTATAGATTATAAGAAGCATATGTATCAAACCATACAAACAGAAAACATTCCTGAAATTATAGACGAAGGAAACGATTTGTATGAACAAAGTGAACGTGAAGCCAGACTATGGACTGCCATTGACAACTTACCAACTGCTTGTAGAAACGTACTATTAATGAGCAAGCGAGAAGGTATGAAATATGAAGAAATAGCCGTTCAATTAGGTATTTCCATAAAAACTGTAGAAGCTCATATGTATAAAGCATATAACACTCTCAGAGGAAAAGCAAAAGCCATATACGTAATGTTCTTCATGTAATATTCAACATAATAGAAACATAGAATGAGTAACAAATTCAATGATAAAGAACTTAAATTCGTTCTCAGCCACTACAAAGAAGAAAGAATGAATACTGATGTTGCGTGGAAAAAACTCGCAACCAAGATTCCTCATACAAAAACAGTAAAGTACAAAAGACTTGCCATGACTGCTTCTATCACATTTTTTGTAGGATTACTCTTTGCTATTGGAATTTATTTTATTCAAAGCTATAAAAAAATAAAAACGCCAACAAATCCTATTGTCAATCGCAATGACACTACTATTCAGACCTTGGCAAACGATTCAACACTTAATGACAGTTCTATTGTGTTTCACTACAAGAAAGAACCTATCAATAATGTTTTGAAAGATATATCTTCAAAATATAACAGTAACCTTGTTACTAACGATACAACAAAAAGAGTTACAGGTGAGTTCGAGGTAAATTCTCTCGAAGAAGCTATCAACATACTTGAAATGACTTTAGACATTAAAATAGAAAAAAGATGAGATATTTAATTGTGGCATTGATGTTATTTATAAGCAATTCACTTAATGCGCAAAACGCCACTATTTATCAAAAAATGAAAGAATTGCAAAAAACGCATCAATTTCATTTTATCTACGATTCGAATCTAAACCTAAATATCCCGTATCAAGGATATATTAATCAAAATCTTCCCTTAAAAGAAATATTACACAATCTATTCGATGGTCAAGGCATCAAATTTAAGATTCAAGGGAAAAATATATTGTTAAAAAAAGAAAGAGCCGCTATTCAACCTAAATTCTATAGCGTTAGAGGGATAGTCACCGATTCTGTTGGCGAAAGACTTATTAATGCTTCCATCTACGACATATATTCACAAAAAGGAACATTATCAGATGAACATGGGCAATACGCAATATCACTACCTAAGGGAAAACACAAACTAAGAGTAGCTTATTTTGGGGTAAAACAAAAAATAATAGAAATAGATCTGCAAAGAAACGAGAAGTTAAATTTTATACTCAACAATTCTTTTGACATAAAAGAAGTTACTATTTGGGGCGATATGAACTCTCCTGTTTTATCTACCCAAACAGGAAAACGCATACTTAACCAAGACGATATAAAAACAGAGTTTTCTTTACTAAGTTCTCCAGACGTAATCAAGACTCTGCAACGAACATCAGGCGTAAACAGCGGAACAGAACTAACATCAGGCTTATTTGTTCATGGAGGTAACAATGATGAGAATCTCTTCCTACTTGACGGCACTCCTCTATATCAAACTAATCACTCGCTGGGCTTGTTTTCTTCGTTCAATGTTGATGTAATTAAAAATGTCGATTTCTATAAAAGTGGATTTCCTGCAAGATACACAGGAAGAGTTTCGTCTATTACAGATATAAGAACAAAAGATGGCAACATGCAAAAAACACATGGATTATTTTCAATTGGATTACTGGATGGAAGAATACAATTAGAGGGGCCTATAAAGAAAGACCATTCATCATTCAACATAGCCATACGAAGGAGTTGGTTAGATTTATTATTAAAACCTGCATACGCCATAATAAATAGCAATAAAGAAGATGGCGAAAAGTATTCCTTTGGATATGCATTTCACGATATCAATGCCAAAATAACACAAAAACTGAACAAAAACAATAAAATGTGGATTAGCCTTTATTCGGGTAGAGACAACTATGATATTACCGATGAAAGTTCATGGGCTTATTCCGTCACCACAACAAATAACAACTTTAGCTGGGGTAATTTTAATGCTGCGATAGGAGCAAACCTGCAACTCTCTTCCTATCTTAACTCTACAATAGCTCTTATTGGAACATACAGTTATTCTATACATAATTCAGACGAAGACGATACATATTATTCTGAAAACGGAATTATACATAGAAATAGTTTGGAAATGCAATATAACAAAACACAAATGTATGATATTGGACTAAAATCAGATTTTATTTACACTTATTTAAAAGAAAACAGAATACGCTTTGGATGCAACATCACACATCATGCTTTCTTTCCTCAAACAAATAATCAATCATTCTATTTTACTG
>R22__coassemble_1427_pt1 | contig 12015 bp, 8 predicted proteins | sample R22__metabat2_high_PE_007 | metagenome-assembled genome bin R22
AGTTTAAAGAGAGATTTTTTATGGCGAAAAAATTAACCATGCTCTTAAGCATGCTATTCCTTTGTGTGGGAATGGCATTCGCACAAAGTAAAATCTCAGGTACCGTGGTTTCACAGTAAGATGGTGAACCTATTGTTGGTGCTTCCGTAATTGTAGAAGGTACAAAGACGGGTACAGTAACCGACATTGATGGTCACTTTTCTATCCCTGTTCCTGCGGGAAAGAGATTAGTAGTAAGCTATCTGGGTATGAAAACTCAGCGTGTTCTGGCAAAGGACAACATGAAGATCACTTTGGAACCCGACAAGCAAGTTTTGAACGAAGTTGTTGTTACGGGTATGTCAAAGATGGATCGTCGTATGTTTACTGGTGCTACCGACCAAATTAAGGCTGATGATGCTTTGCTTGGTGGTGTAGCAGATATTAGCCGTTCACTTGAGGGACGTTCTGCTGGTGTGAGTGTACAGAATGTCAGTGGTACCTTTGGTACAGCTCCAAAGATTCGTGTTCGTGGTGCCACCTCTATCTATGGTAGTAGCAAACCTCTTTGGGTTGTTGATGGTGTTATTCAGGAAGATGTAGCTGATGTTAGCGCAGATGATTTGTCATCAGGTGATGCCGAGACCTTGATCTCTTCTGCTATTGCAGGTTTGAACTCTGATGATATTGAGAGTTTCCAAATTCTTAAGGATGGTAGTGCAACTTCTATCTATGGTGCTCGTGCTATGTCGGGTGTGATCGTTGTAACCACTAAGAAAGGTCGCGCAGGTCAGGCACATATAAACTACTCTGGTGAGTTTACCACTCGTTTGATTCCAAGCTATAGCGATTTTAATATCCTGAACTCACAGGAGCAGATGGGTATCTATAAGGAAATGCGCGATAAGGGTTGGTTGAATTATTCTGATGTGCTTAATGGTAGCGACTATGGTGTTTATGGTAAGATGTATGAACTTATCAATACCTATAATCCAAAGACTGGACAGTTTGCTCTTGCTGCTACCGATGAAGCAATGAATACTTATCTGCAGCAGGCAGAGTTCCGTAACACCAACTGGTTTAGTGAACTTTTCTCAGCTTCTTTGGTTCAGAATCACTCTATCAGTATGAGCGGTGGTACAGAAAAGACTAACTACTATGTGTCAATGAGTGCTATGCTTGATCCAGGATGGTATAAGAAGAGTGCCGTTGATCGTTACACATTCAATGCTAATGCTACTCATCGCATCTTTGATAATCTTTCACTTAACCTCATTGGTGGTGCTTCTTATCGTAAGCAGCAGGCTCCTGGTACTATAGCACAGGATGTTGATGTTGTATCAGGTAATGTGAAGCGCGACTTCGATATCAACCCATATTCTTATGCGTTGAACACCTCTCGTGCATTGTCTCCAACAGAGTATTATCACACCAACTATGCACCATTCAATATTCTTAATGAGTTGGACCAGAATTACATCGACATGAATGTTGTTGATGCTAAGTTCCAGGCACAGCTTAACTATTCTCCTGTAAAGGGTCTCGATCTTTCTGCTTTGGGTGCTATTCGTTACATCCAGACATCACAGGAGCATCACATCAAGGATAATTCTAATCAGGCTATGGCTTATCGTGCTATGCCTAATAGTATTATTCGTGATGCTAATAACTATTTGTACAAGGATCCAGAAAAACCATACGATTTACCAATTAGCGTGTTGCCTAAAGGTGGTTTGTATCAGCGTACTGACAACCGCATGATTAGTCATAACTTCCGTTTGCAGGCAAACTATAGCACTACACTTGGTAAGGTTCATTACATCAATGCTATGGCTGCTATCGAGGCAATGGGTGTTGAACGTGAACGCACATTCTTCAATGGTGTTGGTATGCAGTATAATAGAGGTGAAATACCATTCTATGTTTATCAGTTCTTCAAGAAGTCAGAAGAGCAGAATTCGCTCTATTACAATATGAACAATACCAATTCACGTACTGCTGCTTATCTTGCCAATGCTACTTATAGTTATAAGCAGAGATACACTCTCAATGCTACCTATCGTTACGAGGGTTCTAACCGTATGGGTAAAGACCGTAGAGTAAGATGGTTGCCTACATGGAACCTTGCAGGAATGTGGAATGCTCATGAGGAGTCATGGTTCAACTCAACCTTTAATGGCTATCTTTCTCATCTTACCACTCGTATGTCGTATGCTCTTACCGCAACTCCTGGTCCTGATGGTTATACTACATCAACTGCAATTTTGGAGGCTTATACCCCATATCGCATTGCTGCTAAAGACAAGGAGTCTGGTCTTCGTATCAAGGACCTTGCCAATGATGACCTTACTTACGAGAAGAAACACGAGTTCAACCTTGGTGTTGATGCTGGTTTCTTCAACAATCGTGTCAATGTGGAGTTTGCTATGTATTGGCGTAACAACTTCGATTTGATAGGTCCTATTGCTACAGAAGGTGTTGGTGGACAGGTTATCCGTTATGGTAATGTGGCAGGCATGAAATCTCATGGTGAGGAGTTAACTATCAGTACAAAAAATATCAAGTCAAAGGATTTCAGCTGGGACACCAACTTTATCTACTCTCACAACAAGACAAAGATTACAGAACTCAGTTCACGTAGTAGAGTGATTGATCTTGTAAGAGGTATCGGTTTTGTTGAAGGCTATCCTGCTCGTGCTATATTCTCAGTTCCTTTTGTTGGACTTACCGAGGAAGGACTTCCTATCGTAATCAATGAAAAGGGTGAGCAAACAAGTAATGATATTAATTTCCAGGAGCGTAACAATATTGGATACTTGAAGTATGAAGGTTCTGCTGATCCTAAATACACAGGTTCTTTGGGTAACATCTTTACCTATAAGAATTTCAAACTCAATGTATTCATCACTTATCAGTTTGGTAGTGTTGTTCGTCTTGATAATGTGTTCTCTGCAAGATACAGCGATATGTCATCAATGACTAAGGAATTCAAGAATCGTTGGATGGTTCCTGGTGATGAGAAAAAGACCAATGTTCCTGCAATTCTGACCAAAGCTCAATATAGTCAGGATCGTACATTGCGTTATGGCTACAATGCTTACAACTTCTCAGATGTTATGATTGCCAAGGGCGATTTCATTCGTATGAAAGAGGTTTCTCTCTCTTACGACTTCCCTAAGTCATTCGTGAGCAAAACCCCATTCACAAACCTTTCATTGAAGCTTCAGGCTACCAACCTCTTCCTTATCTATGCTGATAAGAAGTTGAACGGTCAGGATCCTGAGTTCGTCAATGCTGGTGGTGTAGCTGCTCCAATGCCAAAGCAGTTTACCTTAACAGTTAAATTCGGATTGTAATTATGAAAAAATACAGTAAATACATATATATTGCAGCCATGACTATGGCTGTGGGATTAAGTTCCTGTGATAGCTATCTGGATAAGTTGCCAGATAACCGTATGGAACTTGATAATGCTGATGACGCAAAAGGCCTGTTGCTTTCTGCCTATCCCGACAGGCATCCTGCTTATCTCTTGGAGATGTATTCTGACAATACTGACTATAACAAGAATCCAAGTTGGTCAGAGGCTGATTATTTTCAGGGTGAAGCTTATAAGTGGCAAGATATTACCAGTATAGAAAATGATGAGTCGCCACAGGCGCTCTGGAACTCATGCTATAGAGCTGTCGCTTCTGCTAATCAGGCATTGGAATTCTTGGAGTCATTGTCTGAAGATGAACAGGAAGAATACAAGGAAATCATAGCTGAGGCACATCTGTGTAGAGCTTATGGCATGTTCTCTCTTTCTAATGTATTCTGTCAGGCTTATGACAAGGCTACCGCTGCCAAAGAATTAGGCTTGCCTTATCCTCTTAAGCCAGAAACAAAGATTGGTGTAAAATATGAGCGTGGCACATTGGAGGAACTATACAAGAATATAGATCTTGATATTCAAAAAGGTCTTGCTGGTGTGGGAAATAACTATGAACATCCAAAGTACCATTTTACCAAGACTGCTGCAAATGCTTTTGCTGCTCGTTTTTACCTGTATTACCAGCAGTATGACAAAGCTATAAAATACGCAACAGCAGCTTTAGGTTCTAACTCTTCAAACAATCTTCGTGATTGGAAGGCATTTTATAAACTCTCTGCAAATGGTCAGATTGCTCCAAATGCCTATGTTGATTCTGACAACAAGGCTAATTTCTTGCTTCAGGCAACATATTCAGAGTGGGGTGCTATTGCTGGTCCATATCGTTATGGCGACAAATATGCTCATGGTCGTTTGATAGCAGAGAAAGAAGATTTGCAATGCTCTGCTCCTTGGGGCTCAAATAGTAGTATGGGTTACAACGTATGGCATAATAATTCTCTTGCGAAGTATTTTATCAACAAGGTGCCATATTCGTTTGAGATGACCGATATTCAGGCACAGATAGGTAATCCTCATAGTACTCTTCCTGTGTTCAATGCAGATGAAACCCTTCTTGTTAGAGCAGAGGCAAAGGCCTTGTTAGGTGATTATGAAGGATCAGTTGAAGATCTTAACACAGAACTCTATGCTTATTCAGCAGGTCGTTATTCTGTAACTCTTGATAAAATCAAGACTTTCTATCAGAATTTGGCTTACTACACTCCTGAAAAGCCTACCTCACGTAAGGCTTTCCATACAAGTTTTACAATAGAACCTGAAACTCAGGAGCCATTGCTGCAGGCAATACTTTTGCTTCGTCGTGTTCTTACAATTGGTGAAGGCTTGCGTATGCAGGATGTTAAGCGCTACGGAATAGTAATCTATCGTCGTACAGTTAGTGAAAGTGCTGCGATTCTTGATGTTACAGATACGTTGAAAGTTGATGATCCTCGTCGTGCAATTCAGTTGCCTCAGGATGTAATCATAGCAGGACTCGAAGGTAATCCAAGAACTAAATAATGAAAGATATGAAAAAGATATATTATTTGTTTTTTGCACTCGTTTTAGGAGTAGGATTAGTATCTTGCTCTGGCGACCCTGCAAACGAACCATCAATATTTGATACATCAACACCACAGCGAGACGAACTGTCTCAATGGTTGGTTGATAACTTCACTTATCCATACAATGTTACTTTTATGTATAAGTGGGATTATATTGAGACCGACTATAAATATAACCTTTTACCAGCTGATTCGGCAAAGTCGGCTAAACTTGCTATGCTTACAAAGTATCTTTGGTTTGATGCATATGCAGAGGTTGCTGGTGTTGATTTTATTAAAGCAAACACTCCTCGTGTAATCACACTGATAGGCTCACCTGCTTTTAATAGTGAAGGAACAGAGGTGCTCGGTACTGCTGAAGGTGGTTATAAAGTGGTGCTTTACAAGGTTAACGAATTGACACCAGAAATGTTTGAGAACTATGCTGCTCTTAACTACTATTATTTCCACACCATGCACCATGAGTTTACTCACATTCTTAATCAGAAGAAACCATATAACACCGATTTTGATTTGATTTCAGAAAAGGATTATGTTAGTGGTGACTGGTATCAGAATAGTCATAGTGCGGCATTGAAACTTGGTTTCATCTCTAATTATGCAATGTCGGAAGCAAGAGAGGATTTTGCTGAGATGGCTGCATATTATGTTACACTCTCAGAAAGTGAATGGAATGAAAGAATTTCTTCAGCTGGTACTACAGGTAAAGAAATAATAGCTAAGAAACTGGAAATAGTGAAAAAGTATTTCAAGGAATCATGGGGCTTTGAACTCGATGATATGCGTGATGCTGTTATTCGCCGTGGCTCAGAGATTAGTAAACTTGATTTGGAACACTTAAATTAAAAAGCAATGGTTAAATATTTATATAAGGCACTCCTCTTGTTTGCTGTTTTCTCGCTTTCATCATGTTTGCATGATAATAACGAGCTTTTTGACCAGTCTGCAGCAGAACGTCTGAGCAGTACTATCAGCAAGGAGAAAGAGTTGCTTCAGAATGCTCCTAATGGATGGGTATTCCATTATTTTGCAGGTGAGGACTATACAGGTGTCGGCGTTACTCATCTTGTGAAGTTTGGAAAAGATGGTAAAATAGAGGCTGGTGGTGAGCTTACTGGTGGCGATAATTCCTATCGTTCAAGCTACGATATTGTAGCCAGCCAGGGACCTGTTCTTACAATCAACAGTCTTAATCCGGTCCTTCATTACTTTTCTGAAGTAACCATCAATGATGTGGATGGTGACCAAGGGGATTTTGAATTTTTAATTCTTAATGCTACTCCAGATACAGTTCAACTGAAAGGTTTGAAGTGGCATAATAAGATGTTGATGACTCGCCTTCCTGAGAATATTACTTGGCAAGAATATACTGCTCAGCTTAATGCTATCATAATGAATATCCCTACACGTTATAAGGTTAAGAAGAATGGTGTAGAGGTTGGTGCTATGCTTATATCAAAAAGTTCTCGCCATTCTTATGTTTCGTTTGCTGACGAGGATGAAGATTTTGATATATCTTATGCCTATACTAACGAGGGTGTTTTGTTTAGTACTCCTTTAGAAAAGGATGGTGATGTTCTTAATCAGTACTTGAAGTATAACGAGGCTACAGCTTCTCTTGAGACTGTTGATCAGTTGGGTAACAAGTGGGAGTTTGAAGGTGTTGTAGGTCCTGAGTATGTTGTTTCTGTTATGGGTACTTCTTCTGTGGGCTTAATAGATGCTGCTGGTTCTAAGACATATAATGTGAATATGCTTGATAAGTTCCAGTTCAGTACCTCTGCTGATTGGCTTACTGTAAGTACAGAAGGCAAAGAACTCAAGTTTACTGCTACTGCTAACGATGCAGGTAAGCCACGTTCAGCATGGGTTTACATTACCAACGAGAACGGTAAGGATTCTGTTGCTGTTACTCAGGTTGAGTTGAAAGATCTTATTGGTTCTTATACTTTGGAGTATAATGAACTTGGTGAGGCTGGAACAGCAACTGCAACAATAACAAAGGGTACTGATGGTAATCCTGTTCTAAAGGTATTGGTGTATTCTTATCCTCAGACGATGCAGATGACTTGGGATCAAGAGACCGCTACATTCAGTCTGCCTTCAGGTCAGGTAACAGGTAAATATAGTTCTTATTCTGTAGGTATGGGTCTTCTTGATAAGGATGGTGCTTATTCTACAGCTTATCTAACTGGCTATAATGCTACACTCTCGATATCTACATTCGATGGAACAAAGATTTCTTTCGGTGGAGATTTTGAAGGAATACCTGTAGGCGGTATTGGTTTCTGGGCTTATAAGACTACTGAACATTCTGGTAGTAATAGACTTGGTTATCTTATACTTGCCTATGATGCAGTATTAATCAAGAATAATTAATTTGAAAAGCAAAATGAAAAAGTTAATTAATATAGCTCTATTCTTCATGGGATGTCTTTTTGTGACATCCTGTGGAGAGGATAACACCGAGGTTCCTCTTCATGGATTGAAGGTTTTGTCTTCAGAGACAAATTTCGGACCTTTAGGTGGTACAAACAAGATTGCTGTGGCTGATCAGGCTGTTAAGGCTTATTCTCCTGCAGACTGGTTGTCTGTTTCAACTGCTGGAAGCGAGGTTTCTGTAACGGCTTCTGAGAATAATGCTCTTACCTCACGTCATTCTACTGTTGTTATCAAGTCTTCAGAACTTGATTCAACTATTGTCAGTGTGTCTCAGATAGGTAAGGTGCTCAGCGTGACTGGCATGCCAAAGGCTGTTAATGTAGAAAATGCTGGTGCAACTTTGGAATATGAGGCTAATGCTAATAGTCCTCTTCAGCTCACATGTGATTCTTCTTGGGCGCAGGCTTCTTATGCTAAGGGCAAGATTTCTATTGATGTTGCAGAAAACAATTCTGGTCATCTGCGCTCTTGCTATGTGAAATATAGCAATGGTCTCGTGAAGGATTCTGTTTATGTAGTACAGTATAATCTTGAGGAAAACATTCTTGGAAAGTATATCCTTCAGGGTATTGATCCTACTAATCCTACTAATGGCAAATATCCTACATTAACCTTTAATTCTGAGCTTGTTAAGAATGGCTCAAAAATTGAACTTAAGGTTGATGCTTTTGGTGGATTGACAATTCCTGTTACTTTCGAACCTTCATATCCTTATATCAAGATAGATGCTGGTTCTTGGATAGGCAAATACTATGATAGTTATCTTGCTTTGTTCCTTGTTAATGAGAATGGTTATTTCACCCATAGTAATTCTTACTACCTTGAAGGTCTTGTTGACTATAGTGCAAAGTATTCTAAAAAGGATGATAGACTTGAAGGTACTGCTCTTATGTTTGTTGGTTCATCTGGTTATTCTTATCTCAATATCGAATCTTATATGGAGCAAGAATATACTTCTGACTATGATGAGGGTTCTGTTTTGCAGCTAGCTAACATGGGGCTTTACCGTTTGAAGGATCAGACAACTCACGAATAAATACTCTTTTGCTGAATATTAGCTCCGAGAATCACACTCTTATGTGTGGCTCTCGGAGTTTTTTTATTTATCCTTGTCTCAATTACGGCTAAAATGATTTCTTGCAGGCGAAGAGGGCTTTTACGAACCATGACAGACAGATGAGGCGAACGACGAATGGTGCTTCAACAGGGAAGGCGGTTATTACAAAGGCTGCTTGAGCATTCAAGAGTAAGAGTGTTTGCTTAGTGCTTACCTTACGCTCAAGAACCATAGAATAGTAGGCTGACAGCCAGTGGACTGGTTTCATAGCGGTGTTAACAATACTCTTGATAGTTTCAATAGTATTCTTTGTGCTCTTGTTGCTTAAAGCAACTTCTGGTGTTAGGATAGAAATATTTTTTTCCATAATAATATGTTTTTGATTCAATTTTCTGTGTGCAAAGTTATCTGTAGTTGTGGAAGTAAAATTTCCACGTGCACTTTCGAATTGTTAAAAGTGTTAACGGTTAAGATGTATTAACAATTCAGCTCGTTTTTTTGTTATTCAAGCATTACTTTTGCATCAAAATAGATATTGATTTATGTTAGAACCACATTTTTATCTTGATAAAATAGAGGCTGGTTGCGACGAGGCTGGCAGAGGTTGCCTTGCTGGAAGTGTGTATGCTGCAGCCGTTATTTTGCCTAAGGACTATAACAATCCTGATTTGAATGATTCAAAGCAGCTCAGCATTAAAAAGCGATATGCTCTGCGTGAACAGATAAAGCAAGATGCCGTAGCATGGGCTGTTGGTGTGGTTACTCCTGAAGAGATTGATAAGATAAATATTCTGCATGCCAGTTTTCTGGCTATGCACAGGGCTATAGCTGCGCTTAAGGTGTCTCCTGAGGCTTTGATTATTGATGGTAACCGATTTGATAAATACTATCCTTCTGCGCCTGAACGTTTACTAAAATCGCGTTCTACACAGGGAATAGGGGGTGAACCTCTTCCTCATACTTGCGTTATCAAGGGTGATGGCAAGTATCAGGCTATAGCTGCTGCCAGCATTCTCGCTAAAACCTATCGTGATGATTATATGGAAGAACTTGCTAAGGAATATCCTTATTACGACTGGGCAAGCAACAAGGGTTATCCAACTAAGAAGCATCGTTTGGGTATAAAGGAGCATGGAGTGAGCCCTTATCACAGAAAATCGTATAATCTACTCGGAAGTGAAGAATTGTCGTTAGACTTCAAAGATTGATCGTTTATGGAGGCGTTGCATAAAGAACTTAAATTAATCCTGACACTTGTTGACGGAACATCATATACAGCACAAGAGTTGTGTGAGAAAATTAATGTTACCCGCCGACAACTATACAACTATCTTCATTCCTTTACTGATCAGGGCTTTTATATTATAGAAGAAGATCATCGCTATAGAATGGATGTTCGTTCGCCATTCTTTAGAATGTTGACAGATCTTGTTAACTTTAATGAGGCTGAAGCAACCTTTCTGCATGGGCTTGTTGCTGCCAACGATCAGAATAATCCTATGGTAAGTACCATTAGGCGCAAGCTTGAAGTGTATTATAACTTGCGCTTTTTTACCGATGAGAAATATCATGCTCAGGCGGTTGCTAATTATTCAAAGCTTAGCGAAGCAATTTCACATAGGAAAGTGGTTTGTCTGCAAGGCTATTCTTCTCCACATAGCCGAACCGTTTCTGATAGAATTGTAGAGCCTTTTATGTTTTTCAATAGCAATATGGATGTTCGCTGTTACGAGTTATCGTCTAAGCAGAACAAAACATTTAAGCTTTTGCGTATATCTTCAGTTGAAATCTACGATACACCATGGATAAACAGTAGAAGGCACAAGAAAGTATTTACAGATATCTTCCAGTTTAGTGGCGAAAAGAAATATGCAGTCACTCTAAGAATGGGCATTCTCTCTCACAATCTCATGATAGAAGAATATCCACAAAGCGTGTGCTTCTTTGAACAGGAAGATGAGTGCCATTGGCTTCTGCATCTTGATGTGGCAAGCTATATAGGAATAGGTCGTTTTATTCTTGGGTTGTATGAAGATATAGAGGTGCTTGGAGACAGAGGATTGAAGAAATATCTGTCTGAGAAAATTAAAAAGTTCCGTAAGTTATAATTTGAAAGCAATACTTAGGTTTTTGAAATCACTTTGAACACTAAAAGGCGCATTAATATACAAATTGTATTCGTTAAAAACTCTGTTTTTGGTTAATTATTGTTTAAAAATGCAGTTTTAGCAAACTGTTTTTTGTTAACGCCATATAAATAGGTTAATTTTGCACCCCGCGTAAAACAGAGAGAGGTAATTTTTTGAAAATTACGTGTTTATTACGAGAAAAAAAGATTTAAAAATAATAATTAATTTTAGAGAGATTTTATGGTAAAAAGACTAACAATGTTGTTAGCCAGTCTCTTCCTTGTCTTGGGAGTGGCTTTGGCTCAAACACAGGTGTCTGGTTACGTAACCTCTTCAGAGGATGGCGAGCCAGTAATTGGTGCTTCCATTAAAGTCGTTGGTACAAGTACAGGTACTGTTACTGATGTTGATGGAAAATTCTCACTTTCAGTTTCTTCTAATGCCCAGCTTCAGGTATCATACATCGGTATGATAACCAAGACTGTTAAGGCAGCAGAAAACATGAAGATTGTTCTTGACCCAGACAACAAAACCCTTGATGAGGTAATGGTTGTTGCTTACGGTACATCAAAGAAATCTTCGTTTACAGGTTCTGCGCAGAATGTTGATAGCAAGAAATTGGAACTTCGTCCTGTAACAACGGTTACCAAGGCTCTTGATGGTAACGTAAGTGGTGTTCAGATGACAACAGGTTCAGGTCAGCCAGGTTCTGATCCTTCTATTCACATCCGTGGTTTCGGTTCTATCAACGCCTCAAGCAGCCCTCTTATTGTTGTTGATGGTATTCCTTATGATGGTAGTTTGGCTAACATCAATCCATCTGATATTGAACAGATGACAATCCTCAAGGATGCAAGTGCAGGGGCTCTTTATGGTGCTCGTGGTGCCAATGGTGTTGTGATGATTTCTACCAAGAAAGGTAAGGATGGAAAGGCACAGGTAACATGGCGTTCTACTGTGGGTTGGTCTAATCGTGCTACAAAACGTTATGAGCAGGTTGATCAAAAAGAGTATGTGCAGTTGGTATATGAAGCTCTTCGCAATGAAGCTTACGGGCAAGGTAAGACTTGGGAAGAGGCAGAGGCTTATGGTCGTGAGAATTTAAAAAATACTCTTGGTGGCGAGTCATATAATCCTTTCAAGAACTACACTTGGGATACAATCATTAACAAGACAACAGGTCAGGTTCAGGAAGATGCTGTTTCAGCATGGAACGAGAATTGGATGGATGCAGTTGAGAACAAGAACGCTTTCCGTCATGAGCATCAGTTGTCTATCAACGGAGGTTCAGACAGGACAAAGTATATGCTTTCTTTGGGTTATCTGAATGAGGATGGTACTTTGAAGACGACAAACTTCCAGCGTTATACCGGTCGTGTGAATGTTGATAGCAAGATTACTGATTGGTTTAGTGCCAACATGGGTTTGAAT
>R22__coassemble_1432_pt1 | contig 11978 bp, 10 predicted proteins | sample R22__metabat2_high_PE_007 | metagenome-assembled genome bin R22
AAATCACTCTGAGTTTGATAGAACTGCCTGCATTCTTTTTACCTTATTCCCGTTTGTTATGGTAATTTTAATAATATGTTTTTCTTGTTTGTAAAACACAAAAATTAATTGTTATTATTTGTATGAAAAATTTAGGTGTAGGATTATTAATACCATCCATGATTCCATTTGGTTTTTGGCAAGAAAACACTTATATGTAATGATGATGTAATAGTAGTTTTTTAATTATTAAAATATTAGATTATATTTTTTATCGATTGTACAACGCATATGCAAAGAAAGATAATAGCCCAGTTTTTTCATCCATTTGTGTTATGAGTGCACAAATATTTGTTCTTGTTAGTCCTATTATAGGAATGTTGTATGAGTTAATTAAAAATGAAAGTACAACGATTCCTAAAGTGTTAGTTGTAAGTATTATAAGGTTATACGTAATAAAATACTTTATTGTATAAGAAAAAAAGTAAATGGGATAAACTTCCTGATATTTTTTTTATCTATTCTTGACCATTTTAAGTGTTGTAATTGGGATTGGCTTATTCATTATTATAAAGAAAGCAGTAATAGATACTTATAATTTAGAGGGTATAGTGTGGCGACTTATATCACAATAAGGTAGTTTTTGCATTATATAATCCATTAGTAATTTGCAGATATAGTGGTTCTTCGCTGCATCTGCAAATTACCAATGGATATGATGGTCTTAAACATTTGTTACAGGATTTCGGGGAGTTCGAACAGTTTTATGCCGTTGCTACACTTTATGAGGATGTAGCTGTTGTGAGGTTAGTGGAGAGCTATTTCGGCTTTTACTTCCTCTACATTATTGAACTTGCGGAAGTTGCAGTTTGTTTTTGCAAACTCTTCACCTACGAGCCACACATTCTCTATGCCGTCGGCTTGCAGCTTGTCAACAACCTTTTGGTGTTCTGCATCAGATACTTCGCCTAATTCACGCATATCACCGAGGATTGCCATTTTGTTTTCAACCTCCATGAGCTTGAAATTTTCAAGGGCTGCTGCCATACTTGATGGGTTGGCGTTGTAGGCATCTACGATGAGATGGTTATCGGCTGTTTCTGTAAGCTGGCTGCGGTTGTTGCTTGGCTGGTATCCTTCAAGGGCTTCGTTTATCTGTTCAGGAGAAACACCGAAATGCAAACCGATGGTGATGGCTGCCAGCATATTATCAATATTATAAGCACCGATAAGGTGTGTCTGTACCTCGCATGGAGAGGTGGTCTTGCTCTGCCATTCAAACTTCAGGAATGGAGCACAGCTAATAACATGACCGCTAACCTCGTAATCGTTTTCTTCGCTCTGACCATAGCTGATGATGCGGTCGAGATTACGCTGTTGTGCCATTTCAACAAGGTCGGGATTGCTTTCGTTGAGGAAGGTAAGGGCATTATGTTCCTTGATGAAATCATAGAGTTCGCCTTTGGTTTTCTTTACGCCTTCAAAACTACCGAATCCCTGTAGGTGAGCACGACCAACATTAGTAATCATACCGCATGTAGGTTCAACATATTCCACCAGTACCTTAATGTCTGTAGGGTGACTTGCTCCCATCTCTACAACAGCAATCTCGTGTTCTTTGTTCAGACGAAGCAATGTTTTAGGTACACCTACATCGTTATTGAAGTTACCTTCTGTGTGCATAACATTGTATTTCTTTGCCAACACAGCAGAGATGAGTTCTTTTGAAGTTGTCTTACCGTTGGTACCTGTGATGCCTATAACAGGAATATCAAACTGACGGCGGTATTCGCGAGCCAGTTCCTTGAATGTTGTCAGGCAGTTGTCAACAAGGATAAAACGATGATCGCCCTCTATGGCATATTCTTTCTCGTCAACGATGGCATAGGCACATCCTTTCTCAAGAGCTGCGGCAGCAAACTTATTACCATTAAAGCTTGCACCTTTTAAAGCGATGAAAATACTATTTTGTGGACAATCACGGCTATCTGTAGTTACGATAGGGTGTTGCTGATAGATTTTGTATAGTTCTGAAATATCCATATCTATGATTATTTTCAGCAAAGATATATAAAAAATGTGGAATTTGGAATTTGGAATGTGGAATTATTCGTCCTGCGGACGATTATGAGTTATTTAATTGAGAATTATTATTCATTTATTTTGTTTCTCGACTTTAGTTGTAAAAGTTACTTAGCTCAATAAAAAACTCATCAACTACAAAGAAACCTAAGCACATCCTATAGTATTCCTATACATTAACAATATCCTTCTTCTTATTCTGGTGCGAATGTTGTTCGTTTGTTGTCCGTTAAGTAAACGGACAACAAACGGACATCAAACGGACAACAAACGGACAACAGATATTGTTATGATAGAGTTAATGTATAGTTATGTTAGTGTCATAGAGGTACCAATGTATAATGGAAAAGGAAAAAACAATATGTTTTTCATAAATGGAATTGAATAATTGAAATAATATTGTTATTTTTGCAAAGCATGACTAAGATTATCAATTCAACCATAAATGTACATGGACAGCTCCTGTCATTGGCTACTCCACAGGTGATGGGAATCCTAAATGTTACTCCCGACAGTTTCTTTGCCGGAAGCAGAAAGCAAACCGAGTTGGAGATTGCTCAAAGAGCCAATCAGATTGTAGCTGAAGGTGGTACGATTATTGATGTGGGCGCTTTTTCTACCCGTCCAGGGGCAGATGAGGTTTCTATGGAGGAAGAGATGGCTCGTTTGCGCAAGGCTCTGCCTATTATCAGAAAAGAACAGCCTGATGTAGCTTTGTCTATTGACACGTTCCGACCAGAAGTGGCTCAGATGGCTGTTGAGGAATATGGTGCTGACATCATCAACGATGTATCAGAAGGTGGTATAACAGGAATTGTTGATACTCCTTTGATGCAAGATAACGATGATGAGTATCCTGCTATCTTCCGTATGATGGGAAAGTTGAAAGTGCCTTATATCCTGATGTCGGTTCAGAAAGATGTTCACGATATGCTGAAAGGCTTTTCTAAAGAAGTTCAGCAATTACGCGATTTAGGTGTTAAAGATATTATTCTTGATCCTGGTTTTGGCTTCGGAAAAACGATGGAGGAAAATTTCAGACTCCTTCATGAGATGGATAAGCTACAGGTGATGGATTTACCTCTGCTCGTGGGCGTTTCTCGTAAACGCATGATATGGAAAACGCTTGATATAACAGCTGATGAGGCTCTTAATGGCACAACGGTTATCAATACGCTTGCTCTGACCAAGGGCGCTAATATCCTACGTGTTCATGATGTGAAGGCAGCTGTAGAAGCGACAAGGTTGGTGCGCGAAGCGAGCTTCGCTATTGAATAATTAATATTGAATAATATTACCGACAGCAAGTGCTCAGTCGATGATTATTCGTTATCTACAATAACTAGTAAATCATAATTATCTCCTTCGCTTTGATACTTGCACCAGCAAGCTGACAGCAAGCGCTCAGTCGATGATTATTCGTTATCTACAATAACTCATAATTCCAAACTCAAAACTCAACATTCTCAATATTATGCCTTTCAATTTTGATTTAAAAGACTTTATTGACATTTTTCTTGTCGCGTTGATGCTCTACTACATCTATAAGTTGATGAAGGAGAGCCGTTCACTAAATGTCTTTATGGGCATTCTTGTCTTTGTACTTGTGTGGCTCTTTGTCAGTCAGGTTCTTGAGATGCGACTCTTGGGAAGTATTCTTGACAAACTGGTTAGTGTGGGAGTTATTGGTTTGATAATTCTTTTTCAGGAAGAAATACGTAAGTTCCTTTATCAGTTGGGTGCTCACCAGCGTTTCCGCATGCTGTCTCGTATTTTCTCTTCAGGAAAGAAAAATAATGAGGAAGAAGACAAGGAAACTATCATGCCTATTGTGATGGCATGTATGAGTATGGCTAAAGGAAAGGTGGGTGCGCTGATAGTTATAGAACGTGTGGCTCCTCTTGATGATATTGTTGATACTGGCGACACTATAGATGCCGCTATCAATCAGCGACTTATAGAGAATATCTTCTTTAAGAATTCGCCTCTTCACGATGGTGCTATGATTATCTCAAAGAAAAGAATCAAGGCAGCTGGATGTATTCTTCCTGTAAGCCATAGTCTTGATATTCCTAAGGAATTGGGACTTCGTCACCGTGCTGCAATGGGTATATCTCAGGATAGTGATGCTATTGCTGTTGTTGTTTCCGAGGAAACAGGTCGTATCTCTATGGCCATAAAAGGTGAGTTCCGTCTGCGTTTGTCGGCTGAAGAATTAGAGAGTATTTTGGCTCATGAGATGATACGATAGTTATGTGTACACATAATTAATATAAAATTATTCATTATAATGCTCATTATCTCGTTTTTTATTGCTAATTTTGCAACCCGTATATAGCATTTTAAGGCAAAGAGATTTCAAACAAAAAATATAAAATTTATTGTAACAAACTATGGATTTATTACAGCAAATAGTTGCGCGTGCTAAAGCAAATAAGCAGCGCATCGTGCTCCCAGAAGCTGAAGAGGAGCGTACATTGAAGGCTGCTGACCGTGTCTTGGCCGACGACCTTGCAGATCTTATCCTTATCGGTAACCCTGACAATATTAAGAAGCTTGCTGCAGAGTGGGGACTCCAGAATATTGACAAGGCTACAATCATCGATCCTCTGAATAATCCTAAGAGTGAAGAGTATGCAGAACTGCTTGCTGAACTTCGTAAGAAGAAGGGTATGACTATTGAGCAGGCTCGCGAGCTCGTAAAGAATCCTCTCTATCTTGGTTGTATGATTATCAAGACCGAGGGTGCTGATGGTCAGATTTCAGGTGCTCTTTCTACTACTGGTGATACTCTTCGTCCTGCACTTCAGATTATCAAGTGTGCTCCAGGCATCACCTGTGTTTCAGGTGCAATGTTGCTTATCACCAAGCAGCCAGAATATGGTGAGAACGGTATTGTTGTAATGGGTGACGTTGCTGTTACTCCTATGCCAGATGCTAACCAGTTGGCACAGATTGCTGTATGTACAGCACAGACAGCTAAGAGCGTAGCAGGTATTGCTGAGCCACGTGTTGCAATGTTGAGCTTCTCTACTAAGGGTAGCGCTAAGCACGAGGTTGTTGATAAGGTTGTTGAGGCTACTAAGCTGGCTCACGAAATGAATCCAGACCTTAAGGTTGATGGTGAGTTGCAGGCAGATGCTGCTCTTGTTCCATCAGTAGGTGCAAAGAAGGCTCCAGGTAGCGATATCGCAGGTAAGGCTAATGTTCTTGTTGCTCCATGTCTTGAGGTAGGTAACATCGGTTACAAGCTTGTTCAGCGTCTTGGTGGTGCTATCGCCATTGGTCCAATCCTCCAGGGTATCGCTCGTCCAGTAAACGACCTCAGCCGTGGATGCTCAGTTGACGATATCTACTACATGGTAGCTATCACCGCTTGTCAGGCACAGGAAGCAAAATAATAATTTGGAATTTGGAATGTGTAATGTGTAATGGTCTTTAATGAATAATGCAAAATGACAGAATTTGCAAAAACTGTTGAGGATAAGGCATTATATTTCTCTGTGAGGATAGTTAATCTATGTAAGTTTCTTACAGAGGAAAAGCATGAATTTAATATTTCCAATCAACTTTTTAGAAGTGGTACCAGTATTGGAGCTAATCTTGCAGAAGCAGAATCAGCTATCAGTAAGAAGGATTTCCTGGCTAAGGTATATATAGCATTAAAGGAAAGTCGTGAGACTAAATACTGGTTGGATTTATTATATCGAACAAATTATTTGGCAAAGAAGCAGTATGAATCTATTTCTTCTGATGCTGATGAAATGTTTCGATTATTAAACGCAATAACCAAGACAACTAAAGAGAATTTGGAAAAAGGATCATTAGACATTTGATACATTCAAAATTATTTTAATTACACATTATAAATTGCACATTACGAATTAATAAACATGAAGGTTTTAGTTCTGAACTGTGGAAGTTCATCTATTAAGTATAAATTGTATGATATGGCCAACGAGTCAGTGTTGGCTCAGGGTGGTGTAGAGCGTATTGGTCTTGATGAGGCTTTCATCAAGGTTAAACTCGATAATGGTGATAAGAAACAGATCATGCGCGATCTTCCTACACATAAGGAAGGTGTTGCATTGGTTTTCGAGTGCTTGCTCGATCCAGAGATTGGCGCTATCAAGAGTCTTGAAGAGATCGATGCTGTTGGTCACCGCGTAGTGCAGGGTGGCGACCTCTTTGAGAAGAGCTGCATTGTTACTCCTGAAGTAGAGAAGGGTATTGAGAGTCTTATTGATCTCGCTCCTGTTCATAATAAGGGTCACTTGGCAGGTATTCGTGCCGTTAACGAGTTGATGCCTAATACTCCACAGGTAACAGTATTTGATAATGCATTCCACAGCACAATGCCTGACTATGCTTATCTCTATGCTATTCCTTACGATTTGTATAAGAAGTATCATGTACGTCGTTATGGTTTCCATGGAACAAGTCATCGTTATGTTTCACAGCGTGTGTGTGAGATGCTCGGCGTAGATATCAATACTCAGAAGATTATCACTTGTCATATTGGTAATGGTGCCAGTGTTGCAGCTGTTAAGAATGGTAAGGTTATCGATACTTCTATGGGTCTTACTCCATTGGCAGGTTTGATGATGGGTAGCCGTTGTGGTGATATCGATCCTTCTGCAGTGACATATCTTATGGAGAAACTTAACAAGACTCCTCAGGAGATGGCTAACTTCCTTAATAAGGAGAGTGGTGTTCTTGGTATCACAGGTATCAGCTCAGATATGCGTGATGTAGAGAATGCTGACAACGAGGGCAACGAGTTGGCTCACTTGGCACTTGAGATGTATAGCTATCGCATTAAGAAGTATATCGGTGCTTATGCAGCAGCAATGAATGGTGTTGACATCATCGTCTTCACAGCTGGTGTTGGTGAGAACCAGATCGGTATGCGTGTTGATTCTTGTGCAGGTCTTGATTACCTTGGTGTTAAGATCGATGAGGAGCGTAATAATGTGCGTGGTAAGGAAACAATCATCTCTGCTGATGATTCAAAGGTGAAGGTTGTTCTTGTTCCTACTGATGAGGAGATTGTTATTGCTCGTGATACTCGTGATCTTGTAGAAGGTTTGAAGAAGTAAATGAACAACAAGATAATAACATTTGGCGAAATAATGCTCAGGCTGTCTAAGTCTGAGCATTATCGTATTATGCAAGGCCAACAGTTTAACGGCAACTATGGCGGTTCAGAAGCTAATGTGGCTGTTAGTCTTTCCATGCTTGGCGACAATGTGGAATATGTTACTCGTGTGCCTGATAATGCTGTTGGCGAGGCTGCTTTGATGCATCTGCGTCAGTTTGGTCTTAACGTGAAGCATGTTGTGAAGGGTGGAAAACGATTGGGAACATATTATTTTGAAGGCTCGGCTGCTATGCGAGGAAGTAGTGTTGTTTATGACCGTGACGACTCATCTTTCAACACTTTACAATATGGTGATATTGATTGGGAACCAATCTTCAAGGATGCTTCCTTGTTTCATTGCTCTGGAATAACGTGCGCCACAAGCAAGGCTGCCCTTGATACTACTATGGATGCCGTGAGAATGGCTTTTGATAGAGGTATAGAGCTTACTTGTGATATTAACTATCGTGGTAATCTGTGGAAATATCCAGGTGCTGATGCACAGAAATCTCTTCGTGAGCTGATGCAGTATAGTTCGTTCATCTTTGGTGATCAGAACGAGTGGTATGTGGCAAGTGGTTTGAAACCGATTCCTTTCACTGCTCTTGACGAGAGTTACCAGTTTGATATGGAAGCCTATAAGACGTATTTTGATAAGCTTCACGAGATGTTTCCACGTTGCAAGCGTATGCTTATAGCTCACCGTAATCAACTCTCTTTCCAGCATCATGTTAATGCTGGTGTGTTGTGGAGTGAAGGTAAGATTTATGTTTCTCGTATCTACAATATTGATCCTATTGTTGATCAGATGGGAGTGGGCGATGCATGGGTGGCAGCCTTCATGCATGCACGTAGGAAATGGCCTGATGATGACCAGCGTTGTCTTGAGTTCTCAGTGTCGGCGTCGGCATTGAAGAATACTGTTTCAGGCGATCAAAACCTCGTTACTGAAGACGAAATTCTTACAAATATGACTTCAACAGGTGGTCGGATTCAGAGATAGTTAGGAGTTAGAAGTTAGTAGTTTGTAGTTAGCGTAAAGCGCTATGATACTTAAAAAGCGTGGTGCTCAAAATGAGCACCACGCTTTTGTTGTATTAAAGTTAATAAGTTTTTCTGTTAGTGTCTCCTCCCCTCTGGAGTGGAGGCTGGGAGGGGTCTAATAAAACACTCCAATGCTTAAACCTATATTGTAGCGTTTTAGCTTCTCGTCGTTTATCTTCTTGTTTGATATTGCAAGGTTGCCATAGCCCTTAACGAACCAATTGCTGCGCATACCCTTAATAGATATAGGACGCTGATACATCAGTTCCAGGTATCCGTGAGCATAGTTTGCATCAAGAATGGTCATGTCAGGGATGAGCACGTTCTTTGCATAATCTGTTTCGTTCGCCAGATTAATATTGCTTTTTGTTGATTTGTTGTAACCTAAGTTGATAGTAGTAGAGAACCCTGTATTACGGAAGTTCCAACCATTCTCAAGAACAACATCAATATTGCCGTATTCCAAAGTTGAGGTATTCAACAGATATTTGTTACGTGTATTATTATATGAAGCCTGTATGCCGAAGAAAGCAGGAACCTCTTTGTTGTCAACAAGACTAAAACGATAATGGAAGTTAGCATCAAACACCTTCACCTGATAGCGCTTGTTGAATTGTAACTGTGTCTCATAACTATATGAGTTTATACCTGTATTAGGATCTGTGGTGATAATCATCTGCTGGCGATATTCATCAGCATAGCCCTCTTCATAGTTTGCCTTTATGTCAATCTGATGGATGGCACTTTCTGTATTGATACGGTTCTGGGTTTGCCCCCCATATTTATATGTGTAGTAGTGTCCTGGTTCGTATTTGTATGTTCCATAAACGCCTTCAGAACCTCTCTGAATACTGATGCTGGTTAGTGAATTCAGACAATTATTGTCAAAGCCATAAGAAAGCTCTGCACCGAAATTATGGTTTACCCATTCACGGTTGAAGCTGCTATAAGCGCCTATTGACCCTGCTGCATTCTCCAAACCACTCATGATGTAATATACCAGTGTAGCATCCTGTTGAACAGTGGTAAGACCACTTATCTTTTCTTTTCTGCGATTGTACCAACCTGCCAATCCAATATGGTTGTCGCCGAAAGAATATACAACAGAAGGAGTAATCTTGTAGTTAAGTAAACGGGCACGGCTACGTGGGTCTTTCAAACGACTTAAATCACCTAAGTCGTAATCGAGTTTGGCACCAAAATTCCAGTGATCGGCAAGTGTTGTTGTTCCCACGGCAGCTGTAAGATTGATGTTCTGATAGTCGTAACGACCTTTAATAGCTGAACCACCAAAGAATGGGTTACTGTTATAAGGACGTATAACGTCAGCCCAAGCACGATCTTTTATTCTGCCTAAGTCAAAGTTAAACTTACCATATCCAACAAGGTGCTTGCTTATCTGCTGATAGCTTTCTGTGAAGAAATTTAAATTGTGGTTTGATGTACCATCTTGTACACGATGCATGTTTCCACCAGCGTAGCTGAAGTCAAAGTTTGCTTTGCCACGTGCTGTAAGGTGGTCAAATGCTAAACCAGCGGCATTGTCGGTGTTATGCCATAGTGCACGTGTATCTTCAAACTGATATTTGGCATGGTTCATCAATGAATCCTGAGCCATGGCTGGCATTACAGCCAAAGATATCAGTAGTGTATATATCTTTTTAGTTATCATATTCGCGAATATTGATTGTTGTTGAAATCTGGAAATCATTGAGTGAGTTGTTGGTGTCTTGCAGAATCTTCTGTCCATTCTTACCCTTACGTGTTGAGGTCTTACGATAGAGTACTTCTGCATTATATCCGTTAGTGGCATTAATGACCGCATAACCACCATCAATATCGTTGGTGAGGTGCTTGGTGCTTATATCCACACCTTTTGCATTGTATTTCAATACATCTACACCATCAATGACATATTTCTTTGGTATAGGCAACCACAATATTTCCTTTTGTCTTGCCATAGCTATAGATAGGCTCAATGTCGGAGATGTTATCATCTGTATTGAAGATAATAATACCATTAGGACCACCATTGATGAAATTCATCTTTGAGATACTTGCAAATGAGCTATACACATTTAAAAGAGCTGTTACATCAGGGTTATTGATGGTTTTACCTGTTGCATCCTTTGCCTCAAAGTCAGCAGTGAGAAGGTTTTGCTCTTGTGTGGCATTAGCGGTGTGGTCGATGGCACTGTTTGTTATCACAATGCTTTCGCCAGGGCCAATGATATGTGACTCGTCAGTAGGAATGCGGAAAACTTGTTTGCAAAGAACTACAGAACTATTATAAACCTCTTCCAACTGTTCAAGAGTGTAGGCTGGTGTAGAGTTTGTTTCAATAAGTCCGATATACAATCCTGCTACATCTACAGGCTCGTCGCTTTGGTTGTAAAGCTCTAAATATTGTCCTGCAACATAGTTCTTGTTATTTTTGTCTTTACTACCTGCATAATATATCTTGCCAATGACAATAGAACGGTTGATAGACAGAACAGTAGGAAGTGTTACCTGTTCATTATCATTCTTGATGAGTTGACCATTGATGTTTCCTGATACTACAGCACCATCGTTAACAACATCATCGCCTGTAAGGTCGCTATATTCGTCGAATGTGATGTCCCATGAAGTAGAGATAGTGTAAACGTCAGGGATTAAAGTTGTGAATGTAGCCAATCCTTTATTATCTGTTGTAGCAGACACGGTGGCACCATAAGCATTAATAAGTGATATGGTGTGGCCGCTGAGATCTGCTTCTTTTGTGAAGTCTTCAGGTGCTGTGACCTGAATGTTTGCAGAGATATATTGTGCTTCGTTGCTGTAGTCAACACAACTACAGAAGAGTGCAATAGAAGCTGTTATATATAGAATGAATGATTTCTTCATAATCCTTATAGTTTAAAATTAAGTTCTACACCATAGCTGAATTTATTGGTGTTGCGCTGAACCAAACTGTTTGAAGTATTTGTTTTCAGATATGGTTCATAGTAGCTCACGTTGTTAACATAGAGCGACAAACCACCAATCTTACCAAATTCCTTTGTTAAACGACCTTGTAGATTCCATGTGATAGGATTCTTTGTTGGTACTGAGTTAGAACCATTAACACCGAGATCGCTGATTTTGGCTGTGAAAGGAGTTGTTGGCTTTTCTGCATAATAGTTACCATTCATATCAAGATAACCGTTCTGCATACTCTCGCTTATCTCGTGATATGTTAAGTCAGGAGTGATGTATGCAATAGCATTCTTGGTAGCAGTGAAGCTGTAGTTGTAGTCATACCATATTGCCTGTGCAGTGAAAGAAGCAACCATACGCAGACGTGGAATATTGGTCACGATCTGTAATGTGTTGATAAACCTGCGATATTTATCGTAGTCAAGAGCAGAAGGATACACCACCTTGAATGGGGTAGTGTTTGATGTATTGTATATCTGCTCAACGTAAGCAGATTTTGCATTGCTTGCATTCATATCTGTTGACCATGTCTTAGTCTCTGAATATGCACCACTAAACAATAACTTTGTGTTTAGAGGCTTGATACTACCAAAGTCAAAGTTAAACTCGATACCTTTATTCACTGTTGTATTGGTGTTTCCAATAGCACCTGTTGTTATGAATACCTGATCAGTGCGTGAAGGTGTGCCACCTGTTATTTGACCATTAACAATGCTAATACCTGTTACATCATTATAGTAGTTGCTCTGGTAAACAAAGTATTGTGTTGCAGGAC
>R22__coassemble_1434_pt1 | contig 11962 bp, 10 predicted proteins | sample R22__metabat2_high_PE_007 | metagenome-assembled genome bin R22
TTCAATTCTATGGCACTTAAAGTAAAAGCTAAAGAGCAGTTGATGAAGGTGGGCAGAGGGTGGTTCTATCTCTTTTTTCCCTTTTTCTTTTCCCACCTCTAAAATTTTGAGTATATTTGTAGCATTTTTGTAGAGTAATGGTTTAATGAATAAAAAATAAGGGAATAAAATGGAATATTTTATTATTGAGAATAGTAAGCAGGCAGGTCCTTTCTCGGCTCAGGAACTGATTGACAACAAACACATTACATCTGAAACATTGGTATGGGCTGAGGGTCTTGCTGACTGGACTCCTGCATGGCAGGTGGAAGAACTGCGTGTGATGATGGAAAAGGTGAAGCAACAGGCTGAGCAGTATCAGAAAAGTCAGATTGTTCCTCCTCCTGTTCCTCCTGTTGAGCCTCAGCAGAGTTATATAGAACCTAAGAAGAACAACACTCCAAAGATTATTGCTGCTGCAATAGTTGTGTTGCTGCTTGTTGCCATGAGGTTACTAATCCTAACAAAGAGGATCATAAAGAGGCAATAAGGGGTGTACTCACAGAGGCTATCGATAAGGCTAATAAGGAACAGGGCGAAGGCGATGACTTCATGAAGATGGGTATGAGCATGATTGCTCAGTTCTTTGCAGGTCCTGTTGTTGAGAGTGCTCTTAACTCTATGCTTGATGTTCACAACTATCTGTTTTTCTCACGTGGTGAGGTAAACTTAGGCGGTAAGAGTCACACTGTGTCATATGGTTTCTTGGGACATGTTTATACTCTTAATGCCGACGATGTGAAGAAGGCTTTCAAGATGGCTGAGGGCAAGAGCGAGACTAAGGAAGAGTCAACATCAGTGAATGACGATGATGAAAACATTGCTGATGACGAGGCTACCAAGAATGTGAATGACGCAGTTGATGATTTTGCCGACAAGGTAACTAAGAAGGTTACCAAGAAGGTAACAGATAAGGTGAACGAGAAAATTGATGAGAAACTCGACGAGGCTGCCGACAGCACCGAGAGTTTCGTTGGTAAGGTTTTAAAAATATTTGGTTTGTAAATGATAGATACAAGCGCTTTTCAGGGTAAGAAGGCAGCTTTCTATACCCTTGGCTGCAAGCTGAACTTTTCAGAGACTTCAACATTTGCCAACACTCTGCATGACATGGGTGTGGTAACTGCTGAAAAGGATGAAAAGGCAGATATTTGTTTGATTAATACTTGTTCGGTTACTGATGTAGCCGACCAGAAATGTCGCCATGCCATTCGTCACATGGCACGTCAGCACCCAGGTGCCTTTATTGTGGTCACCGGTTGCTATGCTCAGCTTAAACCATCGGTGGTGGCTGAGATAGAGGGTGTTGACCTTGTGCTTGGCTCTAACGAGAAGGCTAACCTGATACAGTATCTCAGTGATGCCTTTACAAACAGAACAGAGGAACATCTACACCAGTATCATACTGAGAAGACTAAGGATATTAAGACTTTCCAGCCTTCATGCTCACGTGGCAACCGCACTCGTTATTTCCTGAAGGTACAGGACGGCTGCAATTATTTCTGTACTTATTGCACCATTCCTTACGCACGTGGTTTCTCAAGAAACCCTTCTATCGCTTCTTTAGTTGAACAGGCAAAAAAGGCTGCTGCTGAGGGTGGTAAGGAGATTGTGCTCACTGGTGTTAACATTGGTGATTTCGGACAGACCACTCACGAGAGTTTCCTTGACCTTGTGAAGGCTCTCGACCAGGTTGAGGGTATTGAAAGATATAGAATCTCGAGTCTTGAACCTGACCTCTGCTCGGACGAACTCATTGAGTATTGTGCACAGAGTAGGGCGTTCATGCCTCATTTCCATATTCCTTTGCAGAGTGGAAGCGACGAGGTGTTGAAGCTCATGCATCGTCGTTATGACACCGCTTTGTTTGCTCACAAGATAAATCTCATAAAGGAAAAGATGCCTGATGCCTTCATCGGTGTTGATGTGATGGTGGGCTGTCGTGGTGAGAAGCCTGAGTATTTTGAGCATTGCTATGAGTTCCTTGACTCGCTGCCTGTTACTCAGCTGCATGTGTTCCCTTATAGCGAGCGCCCTGGCACTTCGGCTTTGTCAATACCTTATGTTGTTGACGACAAGGAAAAGCGTAACCGTGTGAACCGTTTGATGAAGCTCAGCGACAGCAAGACCGAGGCTTTCTATGCTCAGTATATCGGCAAAGAGGTTGACGTGTTGTTTGAGAAGGCTAACAAGGGTAAGGCTATGCACGGCTTCACCGACAACTACGTGCGTGTGGAACTGTCGGCAGCTCAGTCGCGTGAGGAATACGACAACCAGATAATGCGTGTGCGCATGACGGGGTTCAATCACGATAAGTCGGCGTTGCGTGCGACACTTTTGCCATAGAAAAAGGAAACAAAAATAAACAAATTATTTGCGAATAGTTTACGATAATTTGCGTTGAAAAGAGTAAATAGATTCACATTGTGATTGCAATTGTAATATTAAACTGGAACGGAGCAAAGATGCTACAGCAGTATCTGCCTTCAGTGCTGAAATATTCTCAGGACAAAGCTGAGGTGTGGGTAGCTGATAATGCATCTACAGATAATTCATTAACAGTACTGAAGGAGGAATTTCCTGAGGTACATACTATTGTGCTCGACCGTAACTACGGCTTTGCTGAAGGATACAACAAGGCATTACAACAGGTTGAGGCAGAATACTATGTATTGCTGAATAGCGATATTGAGGTGACACCTAACTGGCTTGACCCTCTGGTGGAGTTTATGGATGCTCATCCTGAAGCGTGTGCCTGTCAGCCTAAACTCTTATCAATATTTCACCGCGACAGCTTTGAATATGCAGGTGCAGCAGGTGGATATATAGACCGATTGGGGTATCCTTTCTGTCGAGGACGTGTCTTTGACATTGTAGAGAAAGACAACTGTCAGTATGACAACGTGGAAGAGGTGCTTTGGGCTACTGGTGCTTGTTTGTTTATCAGAAGCAAGGACTATTGGATGTCTGGAGCTCTCGACGGCAGGTTCTTTGCACACAACGAAGAGATTGACCTATGCTGGCGACTTCGTATAATGGGTAGACATATTTATTTTATTCCTGATTCAAAGGTGTATCATGTGGGTGGCGGAACACTGCCTAAGAGCAACCCTATGAAGACGTTCCTTAATTTCCGCAATAACCTCACAATGCTGTATAAGAACCTACCAGAGAAAGAACTGCGTAAGGTGATGATATGGCGATGGGTGCTTGATTACGTGGCTGCCTTCCAGACTCTTATCCTTACAGGAAAATGGGGCGATTGCAAGGCTATCTTCAAGGCACGCTATGCTTTCTACAAATGGAAGCATGAGTTTGATGCCGACAGAGCACGTATTCAGGCTTTACGAAAAGAGGAATATGTGCCCCAGAGAAAGCGCTATTCTATTCTTTGGGAATATTACGCTAAGCGACATCACAAATATAGTGAATTACCTTAATCCTTATTTCCTTTAGATCATGAAAGCCAACAACAGTTACTCTCGTATAATAAAGCTCTCGGGCTTTTTTAGCGTGATTCAGTTTCTTAACATTGCCATTGCCTTGATAAGAAATAAACTTGTTGCTGTGTTGCTTGGACCAAACGGTGTGGGGTTGATGTCGTTGTTCACCTCTACCTCTAACATGCTATGCAACTTCACTCAGATGGGGCTGCATATCAGTGGTGTAAGAGAGGTTTCACAATATAAGGACGATGCTGCCGAACAGCTGCGACGCATCAACGTGATACGTGTGTGGAGCATTATCTTAGGCTGCATGGGTATGCTGGTATGTATTGTGTTCAGTCCGCTTCTTAACTGGTTTACTTTTACGTGGGGCAACCACACCTTCCATTTCATAGCCTTATCGCCAATGATTCTGTTTACTACCATGGCTAATGGCGAGGTAGCTATCATGAAGGGCACCTATCGTATGCGTAGGCTTGCATATCGTTCGGTATGCAGTATTGTAGCAGCCTTAGTAGTATCGGTGCCATTGTATTACTTCTTTGGTGAAACGGGTATCGTTCCTTCACTTGTGGCTATTGCCCTGTGTCAGTATTTTCTAAATATGAGTGGGCGAGTGAAGGTTGAGGATATAAAGGACGCCATCAGCTTAGGAAAGCCAATGATTCGTTTGGGTATGGCTTTTGTTGTGGCAGGGTTGTTTGGTAGTGGCTGCGACTTCCTTATTCGTACGTATCTGAATAATGTTGGCGACCTGAGTGCCGTAGGACTCTATAACACAGGTTATATGATTTCTGTTACCTATGGCGGTATGCTTTTTGCTTCTATGGACAACGAGTATTATCCCCGTTTGTCAGCTATACCGGAATTAGGTTTCGAATTTAATTTTGTTGTGAACAGACAGATTCGCACGTTTCTGTTTATTACAGCTCCCTTTGTGGCATTACTGATTATATTAATGCCTTGTATCATTCCGTTGCTTTTCAGCTGTAAGTTCGTAGAGATTGTTCCTATGGCACAATGGGCTGTGTTAGGTTTGATGGCTCGTGCAGCCTATCTGCCTATAGAATACATATCACTTGCAAGAGGCGATGTTCGCAGTTTTATGATTATAGATAGTGTGAGCTATGTGCTTATGTTTGTATGCGTTGTCGCAGGCTATAACCTTGGCGGCTTGACAGGCACAGGAATGGGTATAGCCCTTAGTGCTTTCCTTGGTTTCGTCTTCGATATTTTCTATTGTTATTGGCGTTTCCGTTTTATGCCTGCATTTACAAACATAATACTTCTTGTTTTGTTTGTAACGATAATAATAGTAGTGGCCTTTAACAATACGCTATTATGCGATTGTTGAAACAAAAGGGTTATCTTTTTATTATCAAATGGTTTTTAATATATAATCCTTTAGGCAGCTTCGTTTCATCCTTTCCAACATATCTTCCATCGAGGGTGTATATGCGGTCATCGATTTGACTTTCTCTCACCTTTACGCCCTTGATGCCTGTGGCAAAGTCAGGGATGTAAGTGAAAGACAGAACACCTTCGTTTAATGTAATATCCTTTATTGCTTGGTTTACATTATAGTAGTTATTGTTGGCCTTTGACTTTACTCCTGTTCCCGGGTCGGTGTACCAATAGAAATTAGGAAGAGAGAGCGTGTCGTTAAGAGCTGTTATATAGCCATTATTAGGAAACAGATCATGTGTTAAGCTGGCATTATACTCTTCTTTTTCTACATTATAGAAATTAGCACATATACTGTCGGCAGGAATGATAGCCATACGTGGCTTTCCTGCGATGTCATTATATCTGCTGCTACGATAGATGTCTCCATTATCAACGACATGGTAAGCCAAGAGTCCTTCGGCAGGCATATATTTTGCCCAGCCTTCATGGGCTACATATTCAAGAAGAATATATTCGTTACTGTTGCCAGGATTCTCTATCTTGTAGGCTACGGCGCCAGGTTGTGTGTAGGGCGACATGGTGTAGGCATTGGCTTCTGTGAGGGTTTGTATGTTGCTGTTGTCCCAACCCATCTGCCATTTCTCCCATGCTGTATATGGGGCAGGACAGAAACCATTACGCACGTATTCGCCTCCATCCATAAGGTCCCAATATTCCATTTCCTGGTTATCCGTTTTACCTGCAGGAGATGAGGTAGGGTAGATATCAGGCAACCCCAAGGCATGACTAAACTCATGGCAAGGAACACCAATACCTGAGATTACAGTGTATTCAGTGCCATTTGATGATATTTTCACCAACTCACCACTACAAGCAGCAAGACTTGCTTTTCGTGATTGTTCATGCTTATCGGTTATTGTCATTGAACCAATATTGAAGTTGCAAGCCCACACGGTATTAGCTGCTCCGCCTTGATTCTGACTGAATCCTGCATAAACGATAAACACGCAATCGATGAAATCGTCGTTATTGCTATCATAAATAGAAATATCGTCGATGGAATCGGCAAGTAAATCTAATGCGTGTTTTACCATATCTCTTGGTTTCTCATCATCTGAATTTTCCTTGTTGTTTCCGCCATAGTATTGGCAGTTATGTGGCAGTTTCACAGGGCCATAGATATCAAACTGCGGTGTGAACTGCCCGTTGCTTTGGTCTGCGAAATATGTGGCTACACTACTATAATTAAGATTATTATGATAGTTTACCGCATCTACACCTTCCGTATAAAGATTATCAGGTGTAGTGGGGTGATTAAAGAACTGATAAAAAGCTTTTCTTGGTTGGTTAACAGAAAATGTCTTATCTGCAAACTCTGCAAGAATAACCAGTATTCTTGGGCTTCCGATATGTGGTGCAACACTTGAGCCACTACCAGCTATAGCACGGCTATCAGAGTTGCTACGAAGATGTTCCTGACAGTTATGACGACGAAATGTTACCGTGCCGTTCTCAAGGAAATCGTCACTCTGTGCGAAAAGGGTAGTGGCAACTATAGATAAAAAAATAGTGAGTAGTAGTTTTTTCATATCTTTAACCAGAAAATTCATCATTATTAATCGCAGAAAGTGCAACTAATTAAACATTCCACATTACGCATTACACATTACGCATTACACATTCCACATTACGCATTACACATTCCACATCACGCACTACACATTCCACATTAAACATTCCACATTAATAATAGTACTGTCCTTTATTTTTCGTCCTATTACCATATTCTATGGCATGGTGAGGACAATGATGATAGCAGTTGAAGCAGGTGAGGCACATGCCATTATGTTTCCATTGAGGCTTCTTACCATGTCCACCTATTATATCGTTGACAGGACACACATTTGCACATATACCGCATTTAACACATTTATCTTCAGTAACATGGAATGGTTTGTCGGTGATAAGATGTTTTTCAAAGAAAGCACCAATGACATTTGAGTTTATTCTTGGCCATCGACTATTATCGAGAAGGAACACACCTTTCTCATATTCAATAACATGACTGCCAATAAATTTAAGCTTATCGGCTGCCTCAGCCTTCTTCCTTAACTCATTTTCCTTTGTATCAACATCCATAAAAGGAAGTCCCACATAGGTCTCTGGCATGACAAGAGAGAAAGCTGATGCCACTTCTTTTATACCAATTGCAGCAAGACTGCTATTTTTACTAAGAGAACTGTTTAGATAATCAATAGTAAGACCGATGTCGTCGCCAGCAGTACACAAGGCATAGCAATAGGGGCTAGAAGGTGACGAGATTTGAAGTCGTTCTACAAAATCGCGTACCAACTTAGGAGGGCGCCACCCATGAACCGGAAATGCGAAACCTAAGCGTTCACCCTCTGCAAGAGCGTAAGAATATTGTTCTTCAACAACAGCATCAGCAATATATACCAACTTTTCGTTGGTAGCTTTGGCAAGCTGAATCGCTGCCCACTTTGTGTTGCCTGTTGCGGAAAAATAGAATATCATTTCTTCGCCTCATTCATCACTCCCTCAACATACAGACGAGTCATCTCTGTCTTGCCATTAGTGCGAACAGTGATGCTCTTCTTGAAGTGACCAGGAAACTTACCCTTACCATTGTAAGTAACTTTTATCTGACCAGTCTTACCTGGAAGGATAGGGGTCTTGGTGTATGAAGGAACAGTACAACCACAACTTGCAACAGCCTGATTGATAATCAAAGGCTGGTCGCCAGTATTAGTAAAGGTGAAAGTGCACTTCTGAACAGGGTCGCTCTCAGAGAACTCACCAAGGTTGATACTTACTTTGTCAAACTTAATCTCAGCCTGAGCTGATGCAAATGTAGCAAATGCGAAAAGCATTACTGCGATAGATAATAACTTTTTCATATTTCAGATATTTTTTTTAGTATTCATTCATATCCTCCCACTGCATTTTGTCCTACGACAAAAGCTTAAGGAGTGTTGGGGCTAATCTCCTCCTCACCCTCAGGAGGGGAGGTTGGGAGGGGTTCTTAACGCAACGCAAAGGTAATAAATATCCTAATGAAAAGTGCTACTAACCTAATATTTTATAAAATATTAATTGTTGGCTCTTGGTTAAAAGAACGAAAATTTGTAAATTTGCACGTCAGAAATAAATGTATTAACATAAAATATGTATAGAACAAACACATGTGGGGAGTTGCGACTCTCTGATGCTGGCAAGGACGTAACCCTTGCTGGATGGGTTCAGCGTTCACGTAAGATGGGTGGTATGACCTTCGTGGATATACGTGACCGTTATGGCATCACTCAGCTTGTTTTCAACGAGGCTGACAACAAAGAGCTGTGTGATGAAGCTAACAAGCTTGGCCGTGAGTATTGTATTCAGGTTAAGGGTGTTGTTAGTGAGCGTCAAAGCAAAAACAGCAAGATGGAGACTGGTGATATTGAAATCATCGTTAAGGAACTGAATGTTCTCAGTTCTTCAATCACTCCTCCTTTCACTATTGAAGACAACACTGACGGTGGCGATGACCTCCGTATGAAATATCGTTATCTCGACCTTCGTCGTGCTGCTGTACGCAAGAACATGGAATTGCGTCACCGCATGACAATCCTCATTCGTAACTTCCTTGATTCAGCTAACTTCATGGAAGTAGAAACACCTATACTTATTGGTTCTACTCCAGAGGGTGCACGCGACTTCGTTGTTCCTTCACGTATGAATCCAGGTCAGTTCTATGCTCTGCCACAGAGTCCACAGACATTGAAGCAGCTGTTGATGGTAGCTGGTTTCGACCGTTACTTCCAGATTGCAAAGTGTTTCCGTGATGAGGACCTTCGTGCTGACCGTCAGCCTGAGTTTACACAGATTGACTGCGAGATGTCGTTTGTAGATCAGGATGATGTTATCAACCTGTTCGAGGAAATGGCTCGCCACTTGTTTAAGGAAATCCGTGGTGTAGAGCTTCCTAAGCTTGAGCAGATGACATGGCACGAGGCTATGCGTCGTTTTGGTTCAGACAAACCAGACTTGCGTTTCGGTATGGAGTTCGTAGAACTCATGGATGTACTGAAGCTTGGCAAGTTTAGCGTATTTGATGATGCTGCATACATTGGCGGTATCTGTGTTCCAGGTTGCGCTAACTACACTCGTAAGCAGCTCGACCAAATTACAGACTTCGTGAAGAGTCAGCAGGTAGGTGCCAAGGGACTTGTATATATCAAATACAACGAGGACGGCACAGTTAAGAGTTCTGTTGACAAGTTCTATACACCTGAAGACCTTGTTAAGGTTAAGGAGGCTATGGGTGCCAAGGATGGTGACCTTGTGCTTATCCTCTCTGGCGATAAGCCTAACAAGACACGTACACAGCTCTGTGCTTTGCGTCTTGAGATGGGTGACCGTTTGGGTCTTCGTGATAAGAATGTATTCAAGTGCTTGTGGATTGTTGACTTTCCACTGTTTGAGTGGAGCGACGAGGAGCAGCGCCTTATGGCTACTCACCACCCATTCACTATGCCTAACCCTGATGATATTCCTTTGTTGGATGAGCATCCAGAACAGGTACGTGCAAAGGCATACGACTTTGTATGTAACGGTATAGAAGTAGGCGGTGGTTCGCTTCGTATCCACGACACCAAGCTTCAGGAAAAGATGTTCGAGGTTCTCGGCTTCACCAAGGAACGTGCTGAGGAACAATTCGGATTCCTTATGAACGCCTTCAAGTATGGAGCGCCACCTCACGCAGGACTTGCTTTCGGTCTCGACCGCTTTGTAAGTATTCTTGCAGGACTCGACAGTATTCGTGATTGTATTGCATTCCCAAAGAACAACAGTGGACGTGACGTAATGCTTGATGCTCCAGGCTTTATTGATCAGAAGCAGCTTGATGAATTGCAACTCAAACTCGATATAAAAGAGAAGTAAAAACAGCTCGAGTTTTGATATATATCAAGAAATTTCGTTGTTAAGCTTTTAAAACGTAACTTTTCTGTCTGGTTTTCACACATTGTAAAAATTAAATATTATTTTTGCAAGTGATATAATTAGAGATTTTTCCCTTCGGGGATCAGTTAGACTTATTTACTAAATTATGGCAGAAAAGAAAGCAACAAAGGCTGCCGCACCTAAGACAGCAGCAAAGAAGGCAGCTCCTAAGAAAGCTGCAGTGAAGAAAGTAGCAACAGTTGTTAACGCTGAAAGTGTAGGTTTCCGTGCTGGTGATGTTTATCAGGCACTTGCAGCAGCTGGAAAGGCATTAACTGTAGCTGAAATTGCAAAAGCCGCTAAAATTAGCGCTGAAGAAGCTTATCTTGGAATTGGCTGGCTCTTCAAAGAGGGCAAAGTTAAGGACGAGGACAACAAGATTACTCTTGCATAATTGCAAAAACTCTATCGTTAACACGATAACTTGATAAAAGGGAGCTGCAATCTTACTGATAGTAGGACTGTAGCTCTCTTTTTCTCTATAACAAACGAATAATACCACATGGAATTTGACAAGGAGATTCTACGTACGCTTACTGAAGCTGGCACAGAGGGACTTTCGGTACAGAAAGTAGCCCGACATGTGCTGAACGCACATAACTCCTTTTTCAATCCATTGAAATACGAGGATGTGCACAAGTATGTGTCGCAGTTTCTACAGAAAAATTCCAAACGTGCCGACTCTATTATTGAGAAAGCCGACGTGAGAGGGTATTACCGTTTAAACATGGACAATCAGCAAAGCCAACAGCTTATGCTGCAGTTCCGTGAAGATCAAAAAACAAACGATCAAAGCGAAGAATTACCAAAAAACGAGGACAGGTCGTTGAGCCTGTTCGATTACGAAATCTAATAACACATATTATTTATGGCCAACAGATATTTATTGGGATTTGATGTGGGAAGTAGTTCTGTAAAGGCTTCCCTTGTGAATGTTGACAATGGAGAGATTGCTGCTACTGCTTTCTATCCAGAGAAAGAAGCTCCAATCCTTGCGTTGAAGACAGGATGGGCTGAACAAGATCCACAGATGTGGTGGGACAACGCTAAATTGTCACTAAAGAAGATTATGGCAGAAACAGGTGCCAAGGGTGAGGATATTCTTGCTATTGGTATATCTTATCAGATGCATGGTCTTGTGTGTGTGGATAAGAATCAGCAGGTGTTGCGTCCAAGTATCATCTGGTGTGACTCTCGTGCCGTTCCTTATGGCGAGAAGGCTTTCAAGGACTTAGGCTCTGACGTATGCTTGCAGAATCTGCTTAACTCTCCTGGTAACTTCACAGCCTCTAAGTTAGCGTGGGTTAAGGAGAACGAACCAGAACTATATAGCAAGATTGACAAGATTATGCTTCCTGGTGACTATATCGCTATGAAACTCAGTGGCGATGTACGCACAACAATAAGCGGTCTTTCTGAGGGTATGATGTGGGACTTCAAGAAGAAGGCTCCAGCTAAGTTCCTCTTCGACTATTTTGGTTTCGATGAGAGCATGATTGCTGATATTGTCCCTACATTCTCTGTGCAGGGTGAGGTTTCTGCTGCAGCAGCTGCCGAGCTGGGTCTGAAAGAGGGTACACCAATCTCTTACCGTGCAGGTGACCAGCCTAACAACGCTGTTAGTCTTAACGTGTTTAACCCTGGTGAGATTGCTTCTACTGCAGGTACATCTGGTGTTGTTTATGGTGTGCTTGGTGATGTAAACTATGATCCAAAGAGTCGTGTAAACACATTCGCTCACGTTAACTATACTCAGGAACTCGATCGTCTTGGCGTGCTTCTGTGCATCAACGGTACAGGTATCTTGAATGCATGGGTACACCGTAATGTTACTCCAGATGTAAGCTATGCTGATATGAACGATCTTGCTGCTCAGGTGCCAATAGGTGCTGATGGCGTGAAGATTATTCCATTCGGTAATGGTGCAGAGCGTGTTCTTGAAAACAAGGAGACAGGTTGCAGCATCCATGGTTTGAGCTTCAACAAGCATAACCGTGCACATATCGTACGTGCTGCTCAGGAAGGTATTGTATTCAGCTTCTGCTATGGTATGGAGATTATGGAAC
>R22__coassemble_1466_pt1 | contig 11722 bp, 5 predicted proteins | sample R22__metabat2_high_PE_007 | metagenome-assembled genome bin R22
GAACATAGGTCTTGTAGCGGCGCATAGCGCTCTTCTGGGTTTCAGTGTAGATCTCTTCTGACTCCTCTTCAAATAACTTATTGAGAGAAGCGAAGCGAACCTCACCCATGAGATAGTTACGGAATTCATCCCAGTTAGGCTCTTTAGAATCGAGCTGGAATGGGTTCTTGCCTTCCTTAGCCAAACGTGGGTCGAAACGCCACAAGTGCCAGTAACCACACTCTACTGCAAGTGCTTCCTCGTGCTGGCTGCGGTTCATTGAACGCTTGCCCTTGCCGTCGGAATCCTTACCCTTGATACCGTGGTTGATACATGGTGCGTATGCGATAACGAGTGATGGACCTGGGTATGCCTCAGCCTCGCGGATAGCCTTGAGGGTCTGTGCATTGTCGGCACCCATAGCTACCTGTGCTACATATACATAGCCGTAGGTTGCCTGCATGAGACCGAGGTCTTTCTTGCTTACTCGCTTACCTGATGCTGCGAACTGTGCGATAGCACCGATAGGTGTTGACTTAGAGCTCTGACCACCTGTGTTAGAGTAAACCTCGGTATCGAGAACGAGGATGTTTACATCTTCGCCTGATGCCAATACGTGGTCGAGACCGCCGTAACCGATATCGTAAGAAGCACCGTCACCACCGATGATCCACTGGCTGCGCTTTACGAGGTAGTGGTCGAGGGTCTTGAGCTCCTTGTTGATTTCGCAACCTGCAGCTGCTGCCTCTGCGATGAGTGGCTTGAGCTCGGCTGCTGCTTCCTTAGAAGCATCGGCATCGTCCTTAGAAGCGATCCACTTGTCGGCTGCTGCCTTGTAAGCCTCAGAAGCCTTACCGCTTTCCTTTGCCTGGTTGAGCAGTTCAACGATGCGGCTCTTCATCTTCTTGTTACCCATAGCCATACCAAGACCGAACTCGCAGAAGTCCTCGAACAATGAGTTGTCGAATGCAGGACCCTGTCCCTTAGCGTTGGTTGTGTATGGTGTAGCTGGTACTGATGCTGAGTAGATTGATGAACAACCTGTTGCGTTAGCAATCATCTGACGGTCACCGAAGAGCTGAGAGATGAGCTTTACGTATGGTGTTTCACCACAACCAGAGCAAGCGCCTGAGAACTCGAACAATGGCTGTGCGAACTGTGAGTTCTTAGGATTCATCTTGATGTCAACGAGATCCTGCTTAGAAGTTACCTTCTTAACCATGTATTCCCAGTTCTTAGCTTCCTGTACCATATCCTCGGCATCAACGTTGAATGGAACCATCTTCAATGCCTTCTCGCCCTTCTTACCTGGGCAGACATCAGCACAGTTACCACAACCAAGACAGTCGAGAACTGATACCTGAATGCGGAAGTTCATGCCCTTGAGCGCCTTTGGAGCGATAACCTCCTGTGTAGCACCCTCGAAGCCTGCCTTTTCGTTCTCGTCGAGTACGAATGGACGGATAGCAGCGTGAGGACATACAAATGAACACTTGTTACACTGGATACAGTTTTCAACATTCCATACAGGAACGAATGTTTCTACACCACGCTTCTCGTAAGCGGCTGTACCATTCTGCCATGTACCATCAACGGTGTTGTGCTTAACGAAGTCTGATACCTTAAGCAAATCGCCTGCCTGAGCATTCATTGGACGAACGAGCTCCTTAACGAAGTCTGGTGCGTCGTCAACCTTCTTCTCGTCCTCTGGGAGGTTAGCCCATGCTGGATCAACAACGAGTTCTTTGTACTCGCCACCACGGTCAACGGCTGCATAGTTCATGTTAACGATATCCTCGCCCTTCTTGCCGTAAGACTTAACGATGAACTTCTTCATCTGCTCTACTGCAAGGTCAACAGGGATAACGCCTGTGATGCGGAAGAATGCGCTCTGGAGGATTGTGTTGGTGCGGTTGCCAAGACCAATCTCCTGACCAATCTTACCAGCGTTGATATAGTAAACCTTGATGTTGTGCTTTGCGAAATACTTCTTTACGTTGTTTGGCAAGAAGTTAACGAGTTCCTCGCCATCGAAGATTGTGTTCAACAGGAAGAAACCGTTGTCGCGCAAACCACGTGTTACATCGTACATGTGCAGGTAAGCCTGTACGTGACATGCAACGAAGTTTGGAGTATTTACCAAGTATGCTGAGTGGATTGGGTCGTCACCGAAACGAAGGTGAGAACATGTGAAACCACCTGACTTCTTAGAATCGTAAGAGAAGTATGCCTGGCAATACTTATTGGTGTTGTTACCGATAATCTGAACTGAGTTCTTGTTAGCACCTACAGTACCGTCTGAACCCAAACCGAAGAACTTAGCCTCGAACAAAGAGTCGCCACCCATTGGGATTTCTTCTTCCTCTGGAAGTGAGGTGAAGGTTACATCGTCAACGATACCTACTGTGAAGTGGTTCTTTGGCTCTGGCAACTCAAGGTTCTTGAATACAGCAACAATCTTAGCTGGAGTAGTGTCGCTTGAACCAAGACCATAACGACCACCAACGATAAGAGGCTTGCGCTCGTCGTCGTAGAGTGCGCTCTTAACATCGAGGTACAATGGCTCGCCCTCAGCTCCTGGCTCCTTGGTACGGTCGAGAACTGCAATGCGCTTAACAGTAGCTGGCAATGCCTTGCGGATAGCTTCTACTGAGAATGGACGATACAGGTGAACAGCAACCATACCTACCTTCTTGCCCTGCTTTACGAGGAAGTCGATAGCCTCGCGAGCTGGCTCTGTAGCTGAACCCATAAGAACGATTACGTTCTCTGCGTCCTCAGCACCATAGTAGTTGAAGAGGTGGTACTCACGACCTGTAATCTTTGATACCTCAGCCAAGTGCTTCTCTACAATCTCTGGGATTGCGTTGTAGTATGAGTTGCAAGCCTCACGATGAGTGAAGAATGTCTCTGGGTTCTCAGCAGTACCGCGAGTAACAGGACGCTCTGGACTCAATGCACGGTTGCGGAAGTCCTCAATCCACTCTTTCTTAACCAATGGACGGATGTCTTCCATGTCCATCTCCTCAATCTTATGATACTCGTGAGATGTACGGAAACCGTCGAAGAAGTTGATGAATGGAACCTTGCTTTCCAAAGTAGAAAGGTAAGGAACAGCTGAGAGGTCCATAACCTCCTGTACTGAACCAGAACAGAACATAGCGAAACCTGTCTGACGACAAGCCATTACATCCTGGTGGTCACCGAAGATACAGAGAGAGTGTGAAGCCAATGTACGTGCAGATACGTTGAAAACGCATGGCAGCAGCTCACCAGCAATCTTATACATGTTAGGGATCATCAAGAGAAGACCCTGAGATGCTGTGTAGGTAGATGTCAATGCACCAGACTGGAGTGAACCGTGAAGGGCGCCAGCTGCGCCTGCCTCAGATTCCATTTCCTGAACTGTAACAGTCTGACCGAAAAGGTTCTTACGACCTTTGGCAGCCCATTCGTCTACGTGCTCCGCCATTGGTGAAGACGGAGTGATAGGGTAAATGGCAGCAACCTCTGTAAACATATAGCTTACATGAGCGGCAGCTGTGTTACCATCACAAGTGATAAACTTTTTTTCTTTAGCCATTTTATTTGATAAATAAATTAATTATATTCGAGACCCTACCCATCCTCCCCTCCAAAGGGGAGGAGTTTGTTCTGCTTGAGTAGTTTTTGTCTTTTCTATCTTTCTTTTATTCTCCCTCCCCTCTGGAGATGGAAATATGGAGATATGGAAATAATATATCAGCAAGCTGATAATTTTCAATTTTCAATCTTTCAATTTTTCAATCTTTCTACGGGGAGGTTAGGAGGGGGCTTTTAGTACAGGAACCCCAATAGCCACAACGGCAATCTGTTGTCTTTGCCCACCTCTGTGTTATAGCGTGCGTAGATGGTGTCGGCGTTATACCTTATTTTATGTTCGCTATGCGCATCGCTGATGCGGAATTTTCTTTTCTCGTCAACAATATAATAATGGTCTTTGCCTGCCTGGTTCACCTGATGGTCTTTCCACAGCGAGTTAACAAAGAATGTTTCCATCACGTCCTGTTCTTCCACCTTGATAGGGTAGATGGCATACATGAGATTTGGATTGTGCAGCATCACCTTTGATGGTTTCTTTGGGAACTGCTGTCCCACAGGATAAATAATGTTGATAAGGCGTGCGTCGGCCAGATATTTAATGTAGTTCATTACTGTGGCACGACTTGTTTCGATATCATGAGCGAGATTACTGATGTTGGGTGCTTTAGGACCATCAAGAGCAAGCTCATAGAATAGTTTCTTAATCTTAGTTAGATATTTCAGTTCTATCTGTTTGATGAGGAGGATATCTACCTCGGTCATCATATTCATTGTTTTTAGCAGATTCTCGGAGAAGTTTCTGTGCTCAAGAAAGAATGGATAAAATCCGTGATGCAGGTAATCATGGAAATACTGCATAGGACTTACATTAGGCAATATCTCACGACAGATGTGCTCGTGATTGTTGATAATGTCGTCGAGACTGTAGGGACGGAAATTATTGCCTGTTTGCAGGTTGATGTATTCGCGGAAAGAAAAACCTCGTAGATTGTAACTCTTCACAATGCCATTAAGCTCGGGGTTTTCTTCTTTCAGTCGCATAACGCTTGAACCTGTGAACACAATCTTCAGGTCTTTGTAATCGTCGTAACATCGACGAAGCTCCTTGCTCCAGTCGGGCTGCTTGAACACCTGGTCGATAAGCAATACCTTACCGCCATGCTTTACAAAGTCGCCAGCAAAATCGTATATGCCATTACCGCCGAAATAAAAGTTGTTCATATTGATGTATAAACAATGGCGGTCGGTAGGACTGAAATTCTCTTTTGCGTATTCCAACAGGAAGGTGGTTTTGCCCACACCACGTGAACCTTTGATACCTATTAATCGGTCGTTCCAGTTTATCTCATCCATGAGGGAGCGATGAACTGGTGCATTAGTATGCTCAACAAGGTAAGCGTGTGTACGAAAGAAAGCCTCTTCCATGTTTGGTTTACTTTTGATTTTATTATTTCCATGCAAAGATAATACTAAATTTGAAATTTGCAAAGTCAACTTGGCAAAATCTTGCTTTTTTTGTATTTTTTATCCCTATATTTGGCATTATAAGGTAAAGTTTAGTAACTTTGTGAGCATGAAAATATGTGTTTTTAATCCTGATCACGATATTGTGCTTGGCTCGACGGTTCAGCGTTTCACTCCGCCTCATGCGGCTCGCTGCCTTCGCAGGGATTTGCAGTTTCTGCCTGCTCTGTGGGCAGAGGATGGCGATAAGGTGCTGGTTGAGGATGCTGAGGAGGCAAAGCAACAAAGTCGCATCTATGCACGTTATATGGCTGATGTAGAGTTTATTGAACGTGGTCAGCTCAAGCATTTTCTGCATAAACAGGTGGATGTTGATGCCTGGGGATGGGATAGGGCTGTAGCCGATGTCTTTGGTGAGCTCTCTCCCTGGAATGCAGAGCAGACTGAGGCTATTCGCAAGGCGAGCAGTAGGGTGTTTTTTACCGAAGAGATTCTGCCTGGTCTTGTCGATATTGACAGTTCGGTGCTTGGTGTCAGTTATGTTATAAGCAGTCTGGAGGAGTTGGCTCCACTGTTGGCCTCGGTGAATAGTGAGGGCAACTACAAATATGTAGTTAAGGCACCTTGGAGCAGTAGTGGCAGGGGTGTGAGGTATGTTGATATCCATACTGCTGACTACGAACAGACTAACATAACAGGCTGGATTAGAAATGTGATAAAAGCTCAGGGGGCTGTCACCGTGGAGCCTTTCTATAGAAAAGTTAAGGATTTTGGTCTTGAATTTACTATAGATAAAGAAGGTGCGGTGGAATATAAAGGTCTCTCGCTCTTTGAAACTGTAAACGGTCAGTATGTAGGCAATATTCTTGATTCTGAGGACAATAAACTTGAGATGCTGTCACGCTATGTGAGTGTGGAGTTATTGGGTAAGATTATCAGCAGATTACAGAGTGTTGTTTCAAGTAAACTTAAAAGGGTGTATCATGGTCCTTTCGGTGTTGACATGATGGTTGTTTCCAACGAGGCTGGCTATGGCTTCCGTGTTGCCTTTGCTGAACTGAATCTTCGTCGTACCATGGGTCATGTGGCTCTCTCACTTAGTAAGAACATTTCTGAGCAACGAGTTATGCGGATAGAGATGAATGACCGCTATCGCCTGCATATCTATAAGCGAAAGGAATTAGAGAAGAATGATGATGAATAATTTAAAATTTTAATTCATAATTCCAAAGTGTAAAATATGGCTATATTATATATATTAGTAGGTTTGCTGATAGGTTCAGCTTGTGGTTATCTTTTCTCGGCTAAGAAGCGTCAGGAAGAAAAACTTAATGATCAGATTCTTATCAAGGAACTGCAAACTCGTAATGAAGAACAGCAGAAACTGCATCAGCAGGAGGTGGAGTTGCGTGAACGACGCTTTCAGGAGCAGTTGCGCACTTCTAACGAGCAGTTCCAAAATTTGGCAACACGGATAATGGAGCAGACGACCTCTAAGCTCAAGGAACAGAACAGCGAGTCTATAGGACATATAACCCAACCGCTAAAGGAGAACCTTGAGCGATTGCAGGAGGCTATATCCAAGACTAACACCGCTACCACACAGAGTACGTCGTCGTTGGCTAAACAGCTGGAGATGATGGCTCAGAAAACGGATAAGATAGACCAGTCGGCTACCCGTTTGGCTAATGTCATGCGTGGTGCTAATAAGGTGCAGGGTAACTGGGGTGAGCTTACCTTGCAGAATCTGCTTGACTCGCAGGGACTGCAGCTGGGACGTGATTATGATATGCAGCAGACCATAACTGACGAGAAGGGTAATGTTATTCTTAACGATGATAGTGGTAAGCGCATGATTCCTGACGTTATTCTTCATTATCCTAATGGTGAGGATGTGGTTATCGACTCTAAGATGACTATTGACGGTTATCTTAACTATGTGAATGCCGAGACCGATGATATGAAGAAGAAATATGCTGATGATGTGGTGAAGTCTATCCGCACTCAGTTTAATAATCTTGCCAAGAAGGATTATTCGGCTTATATCAAGAGTCCTCGCAGGGCTATCGACTTTGTTATTATGTATGTGCCTTACGAGGGTGCGTTGCAGTTGGCTCTGGCTCGTGATCCAAAGCTGTGGAACGAGGCTTTTGAAAAGCAAGTGTTTATTACCAGTCAGCAGAATCTCATGGCTATACTTAAGATTATCCAGATAGCATGGCGACAGTTTAATCAGACTGAGAACCAGAAGCATGTGTATGATCTTGCCGAGGAACTGCTGAAGCGTGTAGGCGACTTCATTAAACGCTTTGATAAGGTGGGTAAGGACATCGAGAATCTTCATAAGTCGTATGACGATGCATACAAGAAGGCTTATACTGGCCGACAGAGTATTGTGCAGAAGGCTAACGAGCTGAAACAGCTGGGTGTGAAGGAAAATGCTAACCTTACTATTCCGCAGGCGGAAGTGGAGCTATAATAATGTGGAATGTGGAGTGTGGAATGTGGAATTAGTTGCCCTACGGGCAATTAATAATGAGTAGTTAATAATGAATAATGAGTAATGAAGCGCATAGCGCTTAATATTATATATCAAGAATCTGAGACGAGTTGACGAAAACAAAGTTTGAGTAATCAAAATTCTTAAATTATTCGAACGTAGTTCTCATCAACTCGTCTTGATAGAAACAACCCCTTGTCTTGATAAAAATAAAAACTCGTTGAGATATGAATGGAGAATAATATGCAATTTGTTGTATTTTTAATCAAAAAGATAACAATTTGATAAATAAAACACTATAATTGTTTCAAGTTTGCATGAAAAGTTGTATATTTGCACTTGTATATTAACAAATGCGAACAATTATGGTGTTGGATATTGAAATGTTGAGAAGCTTTTATGCTTCGTACGCTTTTAAGGTAGAGATTGCTAAAAAAACAATTAATCGACCTCTTACTTATGCAGAGAAAGTGCTTTTTACTCACTTGTATGATGAGAGTGAGTTAAAGGTATTCAGAAGAGGCGAAGACTATGTGAACTTCAGACCCAATCGTGTGGCGATGCAAGACGCTACGGCACAGATGGCTCTTCTGCAGTTTATGAATGCAGGTAAGGACGAGGTGGCTGTACCTGCTACTGTTCATTGTGACCACCTTATTCGTGCCGACCTTGGTGTAGAAAAAGACCTCCCTGTTGCCAACACCACAAATAAAGAGGTATATGATTTCCTTCAGTCGGTTTCACGAAAATATAATATTGGTTTCTGGGCTCCAGGAGCTGGTATCATTCATCAGGTGGTGCTCGAAAACTATGCATTCCCTGGCGGTATGATGGTGGGCACTGATTCGCATACTCCTAACGCTGGCGGTATTGGTATGGTGGCTGTTGGTGTTGGTGGTGCTGATGCTGTGGATGTGCTTACGGGTCAGCCTTGGGAACTGAAGATGCCTAAGCTTATTGGTGTGGAGCTTACAGGAAAGCTCTCAGGATGGGCATCGCCAAAGGATGTTATTCTTAAGATTCTTGGTATTCTTACTGTTAAGGGCGGTACAAACTCAATACTTGAATATTTTGGCGAGGGTGCCAAGACTATATCAACAACTGGTAAGGCTACAATATGTAATATGGGTGCTGAGCTGGGTGCTACCTGTTCGCTCTTTGCCTATGATGACAATGCCGACGAATATCTACGCAAAACGGGTAGGGAAGAGGTGGCTGTTCTTGCTAAGCAGAACGAGGCTAACCTGAAGGCTGATGATGAGGTGTATGCTAATCCTGAGATGTATTATGATCAGGTGTTGCATATCAATCTTTCTGAGATAGAACCACATCTTAACGGTCCGTTTACTCCTGATGCTGCTACACCTATCTCTCAGATGCGTACTAAAGGTCCTGCTAATGATTATCCTATGGATGTGGAAGTGGGACTCGTTGGTAGCTGTACCAACTCAAGCTATCAGGATTTGGCTCGTGCTGCGAGTGTGGCTCGTCAGGCTGCCGAGAAACATATTAAGGTGAAGGGACAGTTGATTATCAATCCTGGTTCAGAACAGATAAAGAATACTGCAGAACGTGATGGTATCCTTGATGATTTCCGTAAGATAGGTGCTGTGATAATGACTAATGCCTGCGGTCCTTGTATTGGTCAGTGGCATCGTCATACTGACGACAACACACGTAAGAATGCGATAGTAACCAGTTTTAATCGTAATTTCCGCCGTCGTGCCGATGGTAATCCAAATACATACGCCTTTATTGGTAGTCCTGAGATGACAGTTGCAATGGCTATATCGGGTCGTCTGGATTTCAATCCTGCCACTGATTCACTGCAGAACGAGAATGGTGAGAGTGTTATGCTTGATGAACCAAAGGGCTATACTTTCCCTCCAAAGGGCTTTGTAGTAGAAGACCTTGAGAAGGCAGGACTCTTTATTGCGCCTAAGGCACAGAAGGATGTGCAGGTGGTTATTGATCCTTCTTCAAAGCGTTTGCAGAAGCTTGAACCTTTTGCTGCATGGGATGGTAAGGATTATACTGATATGCCTCTGCTTATAAAAACACAGGGGAAATGTACTACAGACCATATCTCTATGGCTGGTCCATGGCTGCAGTTCCGAGGACATCTCGAAAACATCTCGGACAATCTTCTTATGGGTGCTGTAAATGCCTTTAATGGTGAGAGCAACTGCGTGAAAGACCAGCTTGACGGTACTTACAAGAAGGTGTCGGAGGCTGCCAAGGCATATAAGAAACAAGGAATAAGTTCTATTGTTGTGGCTGAAGATAACTATGGCGAAGGCTCATCACGTGAGCATGCTGCTATGGAGCCTCGTTTCCTTAATGTTAAGGTGGTGCTTGCCAAGAGCTTTGCCCGTATTCACGAGACAAACCTTAAGAAACAGGGTATGCTTGCCCTTACCTTTGTTGATAAGGCCGACTACGACAAGGTGCAGGAAGACGACCGCATAAGTGTTTTGGGTATAGCAACAATGAAACCTGGCTCAAAGCTTCAGGTTGTTTTGAAACATAAGGATGGCTCAAGTCACCAGTTCCTTGCACAGCACACATATAACGATGTGCAGATAGAGTGGCTGAAGGCGGGAGCAGCGCTGAATGCGCAGTAGAAGTCTTAGCCCGACCCTCCCCCAAAGGGAAGGGAGGACTAACAGGTAGATATAAATGAGTAAAGAAGGAAGAATGAACAAAGAATATTTAATATACAAGCTTAGTGACGAAGTAAAGAATTCGTGTAAGATACCTAAGGAAGCGTTTTCTGAATATGGTGTTAAACGAGGACTTCGTAATGAAGATGGTTCTGGTGTGCTTGTAGGACTCACCAATATAGGTAATGTTGTTGGTTATGAGCGTGACGACAGTGGTTCTCTCGTGCCATGCCCTGGTAAGTTGTTTTATCGTGGGTATGAGCTTGATGACCTTGTTACTCCGCTGTTGAAGGAAAAGCGATTTGGCTTTGAGGAGATAGCATATCTTATCCTTTCTGGTAAGCTGCCTGATAAGGAGGAACTTGCTGCTTTCCGTGAGCTTATCAACGATAATATGCCTCTTGACCACCGTACTATCGTGAACATCATCGACCTTGAGGGTTCAAACATCATGAACATTCTCAGTCGTTGTGTTTTGGAGATGTACACCTTTGATCCTAATCCTGATGATATAAGCCGAGACAATCTTATGCGTCAGTCAATAGAACTTATTGCTAAGTTCCCAACGATTATTGCCTACGCATATAACATCTATCGTCACACCGTACAGGGACGAAGTCTGCATATTCGTCACCCAAGAGAAAACCTCTCTATAGCAGAGAATTTCCTTTATATGCTGAAGCATGAGAAATACACAGAACTTGATGCGCGTATGCTCGATCTTCTGCTTATCATTCAGGCTGAACATGGTGGAGGTAACAACTCAACCTTCACAGTACGTGTAACATCATCAACACGTACCGACACATACAGCTCTATAGCTGCAGGTATTGGTTCGCTGAAAGGTCCGCTTCATGGTGGTGCAAACATTAAGGTGATAAATATGTTCCATCATCTGAAGGAACAGATAAAGGACTGGACAAACAAAGACGAGATAGATACTTATCTTAATCGTATGCTAAATAAAGAGGCATACGACAAGACAGGGCTTGTCTATGGTATTGGTCATGCTGTTTATACAATGAGTGACCCACGAGCCGTAGAGTTGAAACGTCTTGCTGGCGAACTTGCCAAGGAGAAAGGACGCACTGAGGAGTATGATTTCCTTTGTCTGCTTGAGGAAGAGGGAATAAAATGTGTTTCTGAGTTCCGCAAGTCAAAGAAACCAATGTGTGCGAACCTTGATTTTTATAGTGGTTTCATCTATGAGATGATAGGATTGCCACAAGAAATATACACTCCTATATTTGCTATGGCTCGTATCGTTGGTTGGACAGCCCACCGCATAGAGGAACTAAACTTCGAGGGTCGCCGCATCATCCGTCCTGCATACAAAAACATCCTTAATCCCAAGGACTATCGTCCGATAAAGGAAAGATAACCCTTACTTCCTCCCCTTATGAAGGGGAGGGTAGGTGGAGTTGGGAACTTTAATGTTAACTACCAGCAGTATGCTATTTGGAATTTGAGATAAATATATACTCAAAATATTATGGCAGATAATGACTTTTCATTATCTGCTTTTTTATTGCAT
>R22__coassemble_1500_pt1 | contig 11537 bp, 14 predicted proteins | sample R22__metabat2_high_PE_007 | metagenome-assembled genome bin R22
GTTATATTCCGTCAGAATGGCATCGAACAATTCTGGCAATGAGGCTGCACCAACGAGCAACAATGCCATCTTCTTGATATTAAACGAATCTCGAATCGGATTATGGAACCTGTCGATGACAGCCTTCAATTGAGCACTAATGCCATAGAAATAGACTGGCGAGGCTATGACGAGCATATCTGCCTGCTTCATCTTTTCATAGATGGGGGACATGTCATCCTTCTGAGCACAGATGCCGTTGGCTTCGCCTTCGTCCGTCACGACTCGGCCATCTTCGAGCGAGCTCGGATGGCTCTCGCTGCTCCGTCCGTTCGTTTTGAAGCAAGCGTTACATCCCAAACACGGATTCACCTTATAATCACGTACAGAGACTATCTCCACATGATGATGCGCTGCAGCTCCTTTGGCAAAAGCTTCAGCCAACAATTCTGTATTGCCACCCTTACGAGGGCTTCCGGATATAATCAGTATGTTCATTACTAATCAGACAACGGTAATACCTATCATTTTCGTTTCTCCTTCGATGTTGTTCCAGCAGGAGTGTGGAATGCGACCTTCAACAAGGAAGGCTTCGTCCTTATGAATAATCACCTCTTTGGCACCCAGCAATATCTTTGCCTCGCCCTCGGTAACGATGAAAAGGTGGTTATGCTTGTGGGTGTGCAGTTCCGTAGGCCCGCCGCCATCAAGATCCATATAGGCTACTGCGCCGTCAACGATATTGCCGACAGCTCCAAAAAGTTTCTTTGCACGGAAGTTTACGTGCTTTGGGGGTGTCATGAATTCACTCATATCTTATTATTTATCAGTTCGCAACCTTGTTTTACGTAATAAGCAAACATCTCTGGCAACTTCTTCAGGTCGTAGCTGGTGATACAGTCAGAGAGGACGTGCACCGTGTAGCCTGCTTTACGCATGTTGAAACAGGTTGATTTCACGCAAGCGGTAGCATCAGCACCAACAATATAGAACTCTGTGATGCTGTTTTCCGCAATGAACGTGGAAAATGCCTCACTTGTCAATGCATTGCTCTTTGTCTTCACAAAAATATTATCCGATACAACCTTCAGTTCCGACACTAACTCCTCACCACGAGTACCCGGCTTAAAGGTTCGTGTGCCAGCGGTGATGTTGTTGTGTTTGATATAGACAACATGTATCCCTTCAGACACAGCCCAGTCGATAGCAGCGTTGATGTTGCTGACAATGTCGCGATAGTGCTTGGTAATATCGTTCTGAATGTCGATAACGACAAGTGCTTTCGTTTGCATACTTTAAAGGACAAAACTACGCGGATAGAAATCGCTGTAGAAACGGCCATCGGTGGCGGTGAACTTCAGAACGCAATAGTTGGGATCGGTCACGCCGCCGGGATAATACTCTGTATCGCCCTCGCGCCAAATCATCTCCTTGCTCTTGGCATCAGTCAGCACTTCCATAGTGCCACGAAGCATCATACCCTTGAAACCTTCGGCATCGCAGAAATATATGCTGGCCTTGGGATTGGCCTTATAGTGGGCCACACGCAGCGAGAAGGTATTAGTGGTAAAATAGAACGTACGGATGCCCTCGCGTTTACGTGGTGCCAACATGGCCTTGGTGCAGGGATAGCCCTCGTTATCTACTGATGATATGAAGGCAATAGGCAATGAGTCGGCCATCTGCGCGATAAGCTCTTTAACCCCAGCCAAAGCAGGATTTACCTTCATAGTCTCATCATCGTTGACAGTAAGTGTCTTGCGCCAACGCTTCAGTTGTGGGAAGTACATCTTCATCTGTCCGATATATTCTTCTTTGGTGATAGGCTGAGGTAACCCTTTGTTCACCTCGTTGACAAACTGAGCACAATGCTCAATCATCTCGTCCATCGTGCAGTCTTGCAAGAACTTACCGTCCTTATAGCAATAAATGCAATAATCTTCATTTTTACTACCATCTGCATTGGTGCCGAGAACTTCGTCTGTCAGTGGCATACCGCAGCTCTGACAAAATTTCATTGTTTTTTTCATATTATTCTCTCTTTCTGTTATAGTACATTTATAGGTTGAATCATTCAAGGCTTTGTACTTACTCATATTCTGAGCCTGTATTGCTTGCCATCCAACAAAGAGGAGTAGCAGTGCTAATACTTTTTTCTTCATCGTTTTATTTGTTTTAATTTAATGATTTGACAGCGCATAAATACTGTATGTTACCAAAATATCTAAACCTCCAACAAGTATCAATACCATCCATGCAAATGGATTGTGTGGCATAAAAGCAACTGCCAATATGCCATCAATGCTCAGTGCTCCATATATAAGCATATATGGCCTATGTAAAAACGGATGTTCTTTAACTTTGTTATGAAGCATTGCTACAAGCAAACCGCACACTATCAGCAGCATGCCACACATAAGGCTCATATAAGTCATTGCCTGCTGCTTGGCCACACTCAGCACTTCCAGTCCGCCATTTATGAGCGGTGTAAAAGTTGCAGCGATATGGATGACACCCATTATCGCAATCGCCATCGCAATCATACGAACATAAATTCCTTGTCTTGTAGCATTCATTTTTTACTAATCTCCTATTTTTTATCGCAAGTATATTTAATGATTCAACGATACAAAAATACAATTAGCTATTGATATAATCATAATTCTGGGACATACTGCACGTTTCTGTGACAAATGGGCATTAAAAAGGATGAAAAGAGCATAAAATGATAGAAAGTAAGCATTTTTTCTCTTCAATCTATACTTTTTATTTCTTTTTTTTTATATCTTTGTCAGCTATGAACAAAGCTCACAAAGAAACTATCAGAACCCGCTTCATCAGCACTGCCTTCATTGTACTGGCATTAGCCATCTATAAGCCCTTCGGACTCGAAGTTTGGCAATGGCAAACCTATGTTCATTTGATGGCATTGTTTATATTGGGCATATTTTGTTGCTTCATTACAGAAGTCATTTTGCGATACATTATCCGTATGCCCCGTTCCTACGATCGTGGCATAAACTATATCATTAGCCGTAATCTACGTTTCCAAAGCATCAACACTCCGTTGGTAGCATTGGTAATCTGTATTTATCGCCATGTTGCGATGAGTTACTGGGCAGATGGCAACAAACTGTCTTTAAGCAATTTTCTGGAGACGTTGATGATTATCGCCTTCCTTTCCTTCGCCATCGGATTATACTGGCGATTCAAGTTCCGTAGCCGTTATCTATCTGTAGAGTTGGAAGAAACCAAAGAGCTGTACGAACAACTGAAGAAATTGCAGATTTCAAATGCAGTAAACCAGCAACAAACGGAGAACAATGTTCTTACAGAAAACACAAATCAGAATTCACAGATAACACTCGAAGGTAACACCAACGAAAGTGTTACCTTCGAGATTTCAAATCTGTTATATATAGAAGCTGTTGGCAACTATGTCAAGGTGATACAAATTCACGATGGCGAAGTGAAGACAAATATGCTTCGCGCCACAATGAAACAGATGGAAGACAAACTGCAGGATTATTCCATGATAGTACGTTGCCATCGTGCCTTTATGGTCAATCTCGGTCTGGTTGAGCAGATTTCCTCTAATTCTCGAGCCATGAAGCTCGTCATGCAGCAATGTCACGACGTCATCCCTGTTTCCCGTAGCAATGTCAATAAACTAAAGGAACTACTGGAACAACTGTAATTATCTTATTCATTTCTAACCTCGATTCTATTCTATCGTTTCAGGCTTTGCCCAAAATAAATCAGAATCTGTTGTTACAACACCTTTTTTATTATCAGCAAAACCAACGGGAACAAGATAAATATACTCTGCTGTTTTGGTACGATAATCACTCTCTGGATTAAACTGATTATGCTTATTACATTCGAAATAGTAGAGATTCTTCGACATATAATTATACAGATAACCTTCTTTGGTTTGCTTTTCACGATGGTTCCAGTTGGCGGTCTCACAGAGTACCAATGGCTGATCATTAATCATTCGTTCGCGCACCTCGGCAATACTAAGCAAGTTACCGTTTTCATCCATTACCCAAGCATCATTAGTGGGGTCTATCCATATCCATTTCTGAAATTGCTCTGACCACACACTATTGATAACATGACACTCTGTATCATTAGGATCAGCCGGCAAACAAGTAACATAACGAGCAGGAATGCCAATAGACAAATACATTTCGCAAAGGGATATGGCAAGCTGACGACAATTCACGCCTCTACCTGAGGCCTTACAATAATTGTATAAATCTATAGCATCCATCTCTGCAAAGGCCCTATGGCTACCATCGTGAGGCATATTGTCATGAACAAAATGCAACAAGTTGATAATCTTCGACAATTCATCACCCTGCCCTGCAACAGAATCAAGTTTTAAATAATCACGTACAGCATGTAGCCTATAATCATCTTTTGATTGATAGGTAAACATAACATTCTCATTTTTCGTGTCCTTAGCATAAGGAGCCGAACCCTTAAGTCGTTTAAGTGGCGTTCTTTCCTTTACTACTTTCAATAATTCATTGTATTTTTTTTCGTTACGAAGAGACACCAAATCATTATCAGACAACATATTTTCGTAATATGTATACCCAAGGTTTATTGCCCGCTCCAAAGCCGATATAGCCTGCTTTTTCTTTCCAATAACAGCATAACAGCAAGCCAGATCATAATAGTAAAGGTTATTTGACTGTTTAAAACTTGCTTCTGGAATATTTATAACCTTATAGATAGTGGAAGTATCTATCAAATTAATGAGTGTGGTAAGCGGAGCTATTGCTTCTTTGTGCTTACCTTCCTTAATAAATTCTTTATATGTACTCTCAGCCTTAATTATTTGCGACTGAAACACTGCGATTCTGTTTTGTGAATCTGCGTTCATCGTAAATACGAACAACAACGCTATTACGATAAACATTTTCTTTGAGAAAAAAATTGTTTTCATATCAATCATATATTTACTCTTTAAAATATAACCCTTCTATTTTCTTAGTGGCTTTGCCACCAAACAAAACATAACCATCCCAGCACTTAAGTTTTATGGAATTGAAAATACGATTATTACCACCTTGCTCTATCGTGATAGGTTGACCATCCCATAACATTTCACTCAATAGATAGTTGGCAAAAGCGCTATTACCAGAACCAGTTGCAGGATCTTCAAGATAACCAAACTTTGGCGCAAAAACTCGGGTGTGAGCATAAGCTTTACTATCTAAAGTTTGTTTTGAAAAAATGAGGATAATATCAATATCACTACTCAAACAGAAATCCTTAAGACGTTGTTCCTTTGGATAAACTGATATCTCTGTTTCCATATCACAAATAGGTACAATAAGTGTTCGCAAACCAGCATCAATGATACGAATGGGTAAATCCTTGCGAATGGAATCGTGAGGCAGACTAAGTGCACCCTCGATTTGTGCAATAGATAGATTCATCGGATGCTCTATAGGATCGGGAGCCGTGATATACACGGCATCCTCTTCATTGATGGCATTATAAACCTCAATTATTCCCTTACAGTTTGTCTCGACTGTAATGACAGGCTTAGCCAACAGCTTAGGTGTTTCCTTCACCATCATATACATAGTAGCAATGGTTCCATGACCACAAAACTCCACCTCACACTCTGATGAATAATAAGTAAGCTTACAATCTGCAACATCAGAGTGACTACAAAACACAACTTCCATAACAAAGCCTTTGTGTTCTGCAGCTATTGCCTGCATCTGCTCTGGAGTCAATTGTTCTTGCTCCGTAAAAATACATGCCGCAGGGTTGCCTAATGAACCACCTGCCGTAAAAGCATTACTCTTAACGTATCTATATTGTTTCATCTTCATTGCTGTTTCTCGTTATTTTTTCTTCCTTTGAACTCAGATATGTTGCAAGAACAAGACCAGCCAATATACCAACACCAAGATTGATACCTAATGCAACACTAACAGCAACACCAAGACACATACCCATGCCGCCGTGCTCATAGGTTTCTTTGTCCCATTTACGACTTGCATTTATTTCAAAGAATACTGCAAGCAAAAGCCCCATAACCATCCAAGGCCATGCAGCCTGTAAAAAACCAACTAAAGTCTCCATATCCATTTATCTAAAAAACGATGTTGTAAAATTACAAAATATTACGAACCACACTTTATTTCTGGGATAAACAATACAAATATGTGATGAATGACATCATAGATTATAAAAAAAGCCCTGATGCAAAAGCAACAGGGCAAGATTTGGAGCGAATAAAAATATTTTAGATCTCGAAATCAAGACACAAACGCTCTACAGCGTAAGGGCGTACCTTTGTATCACGCACTGCCACATGAGCCGGATGTGGAGCATAGCCTTTAAGAGCCTCTGCACTTTCGAGAGTACTATCGAGCATTACATCTGCATTTGATGAATCTAATCGTCCATCAATATGAACAGTCACTTCAAGAAGTCCTGGTACTTTGCCTACTAATCCCTCAAGACCAGCCTTGATTTCAGCCTTTACTTTTGCTTTCTCTTCTTCTGAGAGTTCTGGATTTAGTTTCCAGAGAATAATGTGTTTAACCATACGCTTTTTTATTTTAAACAAAATGTTTCTACAAAAGTATAAATAATTGTGCACTAAGCATCTTTTTTATTTACTATTTTTATCGTAATTGGGCACTTTGTCACGATAGAACACGATGGTATCTGTATGCGACACCGATTCTGCAGCAAAGAAACCTAAACAACCACCCGAAATATTGCTATGCGGATTGGCACCTCTTCCATACTGACTTGCACGAAGTTCACAAAGATAATTATAGACGGTACGATCTACAGTGATCAGTTCCGCAGTGATTCTATCGCCATCATAGAATATCCACTTCCAGTTTTCTTTCTCATCATCATTCATCATCTTTTCGCTGACTGTCACCATATCCATGAAGATGGTACCTGGCGGACAGCCACGATCATCAAACAAATCCCAAGTATAAGGTTCCGTTTGTGGTTTACCATCAAAGTGCGGATGTGAAGAGAAACGATACATTCTAAACCATAAGTAATTTCGCTGATCGGGGTTAGGATCTTTAGCCCACATCTCGTAACTCAGCCATCGCTCGTTCATCATAGGCATCCACATAAACTCTGACGATACTATAGAAGCTTGTGAAGGCATCAGAGAAGTTGCCTCATAATGTTTACCTTCAAAGTCAACACTCAGTTGGTAGGTATTACCTGGCACGCCTGTTACAGACGAATAGTAGCAATCCTTTTCTACATCATAAGTCAAAGCGATGGTGGAACCATTACCAGTAATAGTCACGATAGCACCCTCCAAACAATGTGCATGCGTAGCATCATTCACTGAGCGACTACGACTGACGACGACCATACATCCTTCGTTAGAAATATGCCCCTCGATAACTACAATGGGATCAATCTCGTTGAAATCAAAATCTATTTCCTTAGTACAAGCTGTAAATAGTCCCAAAGCTAACAGCAAATATATTATCTTTCTCATTATCTCTTAATATTTTATCGTGAATGACACAGAAGGAATGATTCCAAAAAGTGATGTCTGCTCAACCTTAGTACCTGATGGCTTGTCATCATCGTTGAGGAACTGTATCACATACGGGTTATAATGGTTATAGGCATTATAAATGCCAAACGACCAAATGTGTGTAGCCCTACCATGCTTTTTCGTATAAGTAGCACTAATGTCAAGACGGTGACAGGCTGGAGCACGATATCCGTTGCGCTCATGATAATAATAGAAAGTAGAGCCACTCATATCGTATTTGCCAGAAGGTGCCGTCAAAGCCTGACCGGTATTATAGTGCCATGTAGCAGCAACTTCCCACGTATTCGACAGTTTATACATACCTACAACCGACAGGTCGTGGCGACGGTCATTGGAAGCTGTGTACCATTTGCCACCGTTGATACCCTCAATCTTATTATCCGACCACGACAGCGTATATGACACCCATCCTGTTAGCAATCCTTTGTTTTTGTGAGCACAGAGTTCCAAGCCATAGGCACGTCCCTTGCCACCCAATATCAGTCGTTCGATTTCTATCTCCGAATAGAACAGCTTGCCATCACGATAGTCATATACATTACGTATGTCTTTGTAGTAAGCCTCTGCCGAGAAATCATATTCGCCATTTTTAGTGATGCCCGCCCATCCTAACGCTATTTGGTCTGCTTGCTCAGGTGCTACGATATTACTTGTCATTGTATATCGGTCGAAAGGCATCGACATTGAACTATTACTGATGGCGTGTATATCCTGTGAAGTGCGACTATATCCAAGTTTCAAACTATGTAGCTGACTGAGTTTCAACTTTGCACTAAGACGTGGCTCCACATTCGTGTAAGTCTTTACTATATGTCCACTCGCAGTATTAAGAGTCTCTGTGATGTTTCCGTCTTTGTCTATCAAATAATAAGGAGCGCCACCCAACACAGAGAAAAGATGGAGACGTACACCAGCAGACAGTTCTAACTGCTTGCCGACGCGCCACTCGTCACCAATCCAAGCTGCACCCATCAGAGCATTACGACGCTCACGCTCATGCAATTCAACAATATCCCATTCTGCCGATTGTAGCTGTAGAAAAGTTCCTTCCAAGCCATAGTTAAAACGATGTTGACCTGGCGCCCACACTTGCTGATGTCGCAACGTGGCGTGGCGAATGTATCCCTTCATCTTATAGTAACTACTAAGCATATCCATACCCATATCGCATTGATAGATACTATACGCCAGTTTTGTATTGACATAACGGGTGTCGCTAAATGTGTGCAGCCAGTTGGCTGTTGCAGCCGTATTACTCCACTCCATCATCATCATATCCTCAATAGCCATATTGTCGCGTCCATGAAAGAATGAGAGCGCCAGCATATCCTTTGGCGATAAATGGAAATTCAGACGTACGTTGGTATCATAGAAGTGTAATGTATTGTTTTTATACTCATCGCTTAATCCTAAGAAAAGATCAAGATATGAACGTCTGCCTGCAACAAGGAACGACGATTTGTCCTTCTGTATAGGACCTTCTGCCATCACCTTAGCAGAAAGTAGTCCTACTGATGCACCGAAATGGTAGTTGTTTACATCGCCCGAACGGGTACTAATGTCAAATACTGAGGAAGAGCCACCACCTAACTGAGCTGGTACCATTCCTTTATATAGCGAACCATTCATCAAAGCATCATCATTGAAAGAAGAGAACAATCCCATCAGATGGCCAGCATTATACACAGTAGCGCCATCCAAGAGTATGAGATTCTGTGCTGCTGTGCCACCACGCACCTGATAACCACCAGAGCCTTCGCTCTCACTTTTGACACCAGGCAAGAGTTGAATACTCTTAAGTATATCTTTCTCTCCAAATAGTGACGGAACCTTGGCAAGAGTAGCAATCTCAACCTTCTCAACGCCCACTTGCACCTCATCAACTCTTTTTGAAGCCGAACGCGAACTAATGGTTACTTCACGCAACGTCTCTTCGTGTGCAATATCATCCTTCTGTGCTCTGCTCACAGTTGGGAAAAGCAATATCCCAACCAGCAAGCCCATTACCCTAAATACTTTTTCTTTTACTATTTTCATTGAAAAATATTAATTAATTACGAATTTCTTGTAAGAATTAATTTGACCGCAAAACTACAAACTGCTATAATTAGTTACAAGTTCTATTCTCATTTTATCCAATTGTCTAAGAATGTCATTTGTTCTTCTGTATGAAACCAATGCTCTCCACCTTCCATAATGGTTAAAGAGGCGTTGTGTTTATTGGCAAAGTTAGTGATGGTATCAATTGACATTAGATGATCTTTGCTTCCATACAGAATCTGCGTTGGCACATTCCATTTGATTGGGTGGTTTCTTACGTAACACAGATATTCCCATGACAAATTTTCGCCAAAGTCTGTGTGAATAACACCTTTTGATTCAAGTTCCTGTTCTGAAACATTTGCCCACGCCATCATATCGGTAATGAGCTTCTCCATATCAACGATTGGAGAGATAAAGTAGGCCTTCTGAATCATGTCGTCAATGCCTGCATTCATACTGAAGAATGCTCCTATACTGTTAGCAATCAGAATAATATTTTCATATTTGCCTTTTAGTTCTTCTACGGCTATGCGTATCTCCTTACCTGTTTCCCAGGGAGTGAACGTTTGATAATCCAAGCCTATTACTTCGCTATCAGCAAACAACATTTTGTAGTGCTCACTTTCTGTTGCACTACCACCTTTTCCGTGAATATATAATATTGCATTCATAATATTCCATAGAACAAAAGATACTTTTCAAAATTCTCCTTGATATATTGAACCGAGTGATGCCCTTTGTTGAGATGATTCTCTACTTGAACACCACGTGCCTTTAGTGTTTTGGCAAGCAGAGCACATCCACGATAGAAGCCTCCCTCATCTTCATCGCCTGCATCCAGATAAAATGCTATTTCTGCAGGTAATTTTTATATTTTCTTTATTTCATCCTGCAAATATTGTAGGAACCTTGCAGCATGACCACCATCCATTTGAACATGATGAAACTGAAACGATACTGGCAGCGTCGTCTTAAACAATCCTTTATGATACTTGCCCCACATCACCATTGGGTTACAGAACTGATCAGTATATTGATTTACTATACTATCGAGTTCCGTCTGTATCATTGCAGATGTTCCGACAACCATGTAGTCCTCAAGAAAAGAGCTCGTACATTCATTCGCAACTTGTGCTGTAAGCATCATGTATTTGTGATTGAATTGTTGTAAATCATCTGAGAAAGGGATGTCGCAAGAGTTTATCCCTCCCCTACTATTCTCTACAATGACGTTAATGGCAAGTTTGTCATAGCGATACAACTTTCCATCTACAGGCAACGTATAAAACTCCTCCACTTTACTCGCTGCCTTGCCGATGCACCAGCACATCAACGCTGTGAACTTTACGCCACTCTTTTTACTAATCTTTATCAAGCGGGTGACATCAAGCGTCTTCACCAATGTTACCATCGGCATAGGCGATGACATCCACATACCGAATGCTGCAGCACGACTGCTCTCTTTAGGGTTTATTTCTTTTTTCATTCTTATCAATGTCCTTTATGCTTTTCTTTTTTCTTAGCCTGTCGAAGGTCGAACTTTCGCTGTTTATCAGCTTCACGCTCTGCTTTCAGGCGTTGTTTATGTTCGGTTTTGTTTTGTTCCTGCTGCAATTTCAATGCTTGCTGCGACTTTGTGCCTATACCTTGCGACTGCATCTGTTTCTTTGCCTCACGAATCATTCGCTTTGGATTAATCCTCGGCTTTCGTTCCGCTTGCAAGGCATAATCAGAACAAGCATCGCTAAACTTCAGCTGATGCCAGTTTTTATCAACAAACTCCATCACCTCCTTCTCCGTTGGTTCAGCACCAAACGTTACCTTACAGGCACGCAAACCCTTGCGATCGATCATCTCGAACACACCAATCCAAAAAGGATCTTCAAACAATACTGTCAGTGTACCAGAGTTCATAATCAATTTAAGAAATGACATT
>R22__coassemble_1502_pt1 | contig 11532 bp, 8 predicted proteins | sample R22__metabat2_high_PE_007 | metagenome-assembled genome bin R22
GTTTTTGTCGTGGCAGGAATAACTTACCTGCAATAGATGTTAAACTCATAAATCTACAAAATCGTACAGATTGCAAATTTACGAAAAAACGAGGGCAAACAAAAAGAATTTATTCTTTTTTTTGCCGAGTGCCAGTAAATTCACGACTTGCTCGTAAATTTACAAATAAACGAGTACAGAACAAAATAAACATGTTTGTTTTTTCTGTCGAGTGCTTGTAAATTCACGACACCGTCGTAAATTTACGAAAAAACGAGGGCAGAACAAAATATTAATGTGGAATTTTGAATGTGGAATGTGGACTGCGTAGCTGGCTGTTCCCGAAGGGAGGTAAAGCAATTAGTTGCCCTACGGGCAATTATTAATTATTCAATTAAAAATTATTATTCAATATTCAATAGCAATGCAACGTCATTGCGTATTCCATTAAACGCTTCGCTCGACACAAATTATCGAAATTGACGAAAATTTATCGAAAATTAAATATTCTTTTCAACACCTATTACCACCACGAGTTGATGAGAGTTTTAACTCGAATAATGGGCATTATTTTTTTTACACAAATCGGTCTATTTTTGTTCTTCTATGAAAGCATCAATTTCTCCTAAATCGCCAATTTCTTTGGGAAGTGCAAACATATTTGATGGAGAAGCATATTTTTTGAAGTGATTTTTTATGTCCTCTATTTTTAATTCCTCAATAGACTTATTACTATTGAATCCTACAGGGGTTATATGACATATTTTCCATCCAAGCATAGAATATGCTCCCAATGGCTTTGTATATTTGCCATATTGCATAACATTCTTTGTTTGCATAAATACCATTGGAATCTCGTTTGCAGCAAGCATTTTCTTTATTTGCAAGAGTGTATAAGTTTTTTCTTTAATAGCTTGTCCAAAAACCCATATAGCAAAAGAATTATCAGATACTATTATTTCTCTACCACTAGGATGCAAAAAAGATTGTCCTTTATATTTATTTGCATCTTTGCGTATGATTAATGGCATGTCCTCATTTTCAATCCATTCTTCTATGAGTGAATTCCAATTGCTAAGTATTTCTTTATTGACTAAAAGATTGTTTTGTGAATTACGCCACAATTTTCCTATCTCTTTTATTTTCTCACGTATTTCTTCACCTACTAAATCCTTTTGAATATTTATCCTTTTATGAGTAATTGACTTTTCGTAATTAATTGGCTTTTGATAGAAAGTATCATCCGTTAAGAATTTTAAAGCCTTTTGAGGCAAAACTGAATAATGATATATTCTACCTTCTTGATAACTTTTGCTCTTGACAACATTTGGAAATACATCATAGAATTCTCGCTTTGTCATTTTAAAACTTCCATCTGGCGTGTGTATACAAAAACTATCATCATCTGACAATGGTTCTATAACATCAGCCTTAAAGCATAATCTACTAAATTGGTATTCAACGCTTTTCATATTATTAAAATTTATAACCATTCTGGTATAATATAGTTTTACTGTTTCAACTGCAAATTTACATAATAAACGAATGCGAACAAAAAATAATGTGGAATTTTGAATGTGGAACCGATGGTCACTGACCGAGTGGATGCAGTCGACGAAGTCGGTGCATCCGAATAAACGAGGGAAGAAGTTCCTCTGACCAACGGGAGGAAAAGCAATGTGGAGTTAGTTTTTCGCAAAGGCTGTCACGTTATACATTAAAGTATTGAAAGACAAAACGTTACAACTTTATAGACTGTCACCAGACTGTCACGGTCTGTCACCATCTTTCTTTAAAAAGCGTGATAGTCTGGTGACAGTCTGGTGACAGTCTTTTTATAGTTATTTCTTTGATATACAGCGCGTTTGTGTGCTTGGTGACAGTCTTGCGAAAGTTCATTCTTTTTGAATATAAATTTATTTTAATGTTGAAAGGTTGTATTTTCAAAACAAAAAGGGCGTTATTCTTGAGAAATTATGTATCTTTGCGCCCAATCGTAATAATAAATACTCATGGCATATAATAGATTAACCGCGGCTGAAGCTGCTGCTCTTATCAATGATGGTGACTATATTGGCCTTGGTGGTTTCACTCCGAATGGAGTGCCCAAGGCTGTATTCCGCGAACTTTCAAAGCGTGCTATTGCCGAACACGATGCAGGACGCCCTTTCCAGGTGGGAATATTAACAGGTGCCTCTTCGCTTCAAAGTGTAGAGGGCGACATGGCTAATGCTCACGCTATAAAATTCCGTGCACCATTCTCAACAAACAAGGACTTCCGCACTCACACTAACCTTGGTGAGGTGGACTATGAAGACATGCATCTGGGACATATGGCTGAACGCCTTCGTCGTGGTTTCTATGGTGATGTTGAATGGGCTATAATAGAGGTTTCTGATATTGTAGAGGGCGACACACTATGCAAAGCAAGCCTCACATCGGCAGGCGGTATTGCAGCAACTATTGCACGACTGGCTAAAAAGGTGATTCTTGAATTCAATCATTTCCATAATACTAATGCTCATTTCCTTCACGACTGCTTTGAACCTCTTGAATGTGGATTTGGCAGAGCTCCATTCCCTATCATGAACTGTGGCGACAGAATAGGAAAAGACTATATAGAGATTGACCCAAAGAAGATTGTGGGTGTTGTGGATTGTAATATTCCTGAAGAGGCACGTGGCTTCAAAGATCTTACTCCAGAGACAAGTCAGATGGGATATAATGTGGCTGAGTTCCTTGTTGACGACATGAAACGCGGACATATTCCTCCTCAGTTCCTTCCTCTGCAGAGTGGTGTTGGAGCAACAGGAAATGCTGTTCTCAAGGCTTTGGGACAGAACCCTCGCATACCTCGTTTCGATGTATATTCTGAGGTTGTTCAAGACGCTGCCGTTGACCTTATCAAGAAGGGAACTATAAAGAGTGCTTCAGCCACAGCTATGACCGTTACCAACGAGTGCTTACAGGATGTTTATGCTAATATGGACTTCTTCAAAGAGCATCTTGTTATTCGCCAGAGCGAGATAGCCAACTCGCCTGAGGTGATACGTAGATTAGGTGTTATTGCCTTGAACACAGCCATAGAATGTGATATTTATGGTAATGAAAATTCAAGCCACATCTGCGGTTCTAAACTTATGAATGGTATTGGTGGTTCGTGCGACTATGAACGCAACGGATATATAAGTATCTTTACAACTGCTTCAACAGCCAAAGACGGCAAGATAAGCGCTATTGTGCCTATGTGTAGCCATGTTGACTCTACCGAACACGATGTTGACGTTATTGTTACTGAACAGGGTGTTGCCGACCTCCGTGGAAAAGGTCCCCTCCGTCGTGCTCACGAGATTATCGAGAACTGTGCGCATCCTGACTACCGCCCTATCCTCCGTGAGTTTCTTCGCATTGCCGACAAGGGTCACGAGCCAGAGTCTATGCGTGCCAGCTTAGCCTTCCACGACACCTTCCTGCGTAAGGGCGACATGAGACTTACCGATTTCTCGGAATACCTGTAAATAAAAAGCCTCTCCCATCCCTCCCCAAAAGGGAAGGGCTAACCAACAGGAAAAAAACTGACATATAAACAAGTAATACTCCCACTCTGTATTTAACCCTTCTACAGAAGTTTGAAACAGACGGAGAGAAATTATAACATCTTGTATTTTACTTGGGAAATCAAAATCCATAAAAAAATGAGAAATAGAGACTTTTTTGCACTCTTTGCATTGACATTAGCCATGAATTCACAGGCGGGATTTGCTGGTGATATCAACGTGAAGAAATTCCGCTATACAGGGTCTGTGGAATTAAAGAAACCTGTGCTTGTGGACACTATAAACATTGAGAAAAAGAAGTTTGATGCAGAAATGCTGCTGAAAACTCCTATGAGTATTGCTCATGCTGACAAGGGGCAGATTTATTCAGGGGCAGTTATTCCTGAAACAAAAACTGATTATGCCCTTAACCTATTACAGTTTCGCCTTGTAAATAGCGCTTATACAAAGGCAAAAATAAGCGTAGGCAAACTGAAACACTACGAAATTTATGTTGACGGCGAGAAAAGTGACGGCAATGTTACATTAACTCCTAATGCTCATAGTGTGGTTATCAAATACCTGTCGAAAAAAGGTGACAAGGATTCACTTGATGTAAAGGTAACTGCTGATAACGAAAAACTGCTAACCGTTGACAATAGCAACGAACGCCTATATTCGCTATCTGATGTGATGAACGGAAAGCAGATACGCAGTAATGAACTATCGGCCGACGGCAGATATATCATAGTTGCTTCAAGTAATGTTCTTGATGCTAAGACCACAAGATGGACTTGGCAAATAAAGGATTTAAAAAACAACAATACTATTGTTGAAACCAGCAACAACATTTCATGGGTGCCAAACTGTAACAAATATTATTTCACACGCAAAGGAACTGCAGGACGCGACCTTGTTGTGGTTGATGTGCAAAATGGAAAAGAAACCATTATAGCAAGAAACCTTCCTGAAGGCAGTTTTCGTTTCTCACCAAAGGGCAATTACATTGTTATGGAGGTTGAAGATGAGGGTGTCAAGGATGATAAGGATGTGCACCAGTATATCGAGATGGACGACCGACAACCTGGGTGGCGCGACAGATCATCGCTGTTGCTTTATGACCTGAATACGGGTATTGCACAACCTCTTACCTACGGCTATCACAACACATCGTTGCTGGACATTTCACGTGATGGAAGATATATTCTTTATCAGGTTTCGAAATCCCACCTGAGCGGTCGCCCAACAACTGTATTCTCTTACTATATGCTTGATGTGCAGACAATGCAACAAAGGTGCCTTGTAAAAGATGATGGCTTTGTTGTTTCGGCAAAGTTATCTCCCGATGCCAAATATATTGCTGTTGCCGGCTCACCTGAATGTTTGGGAGGAATAGGTAAGAATGTTCCTGAGGGAATGACTCCAAGCAAGTATCACTATAAACATTATGATGATGACTGCAACACAGGAAAAGCCAAGGCACTAACAAAATATTTCAATCCAAGCATAAGCGATATGGATTGGAACGCTTTTGATGGAAAGATTTATTTCACAGCCCTGGACAAAGACTACCAGCGCCTTTATTCTGTTGACATCAAGAGTGGTAAAATAAGTCAGATAAGAGAAACAGAAGACCTTGTGAATGATTTTTCTATGGCTGACAAAAATGCTGTTCTTGCATATATCGGACAGGGAGCTAATAATTCAGACCGCCTTTACAAAATTGACTTAAAGAGCGGAAAAGAAACGCTTATTGAGGATGTGAACCCTGAAAAGCTGAATGGTGTGACATTGGGCGAGTGCAAAACGTGGAATTTCATTAACTCTCGAGGCGACACCATATACGGACGCTACTATCTGCCACCACATTTCGATGCCACCAAGAAATATCCAATGATAGTAAACTATTATGGCGGTTGCTCTCCTACAAGCAGAAACTTTGAAAGCCGTTACCCTCATCATGCGTATGCCGCTCAGGGATATGTGGTTTATGTGGTTGAACCAAGTGGTGCTGCCGGCTTTGGACAGGAGTTTGCTGCACGACACGTGAATACTGCTGGTGAAGGACCAGCACAGGACATCATAGAGGGTACTAAAAAATTCTGCGAAGAGCATAGCTTTGTTGATGCAAAAAAAATTGGATGTATAGGTGCGTCGTATGGTGGCTTTATGACACAGTATCTGCAAACAAAGACCGATATCTTTGCAGCAGCCATATCACATGCAGGAATAAGCGATCACACCAGCTATTGGGGTGAAGGTTACTGGGGCTATAACTATAGCGAAGTAGCAATGGCAAACAGCTACCCTTGGGCTAACAAAGAACTGTATGTGGATAGAAGTCCGCTATTCAACGCCGACAAGATTCACACTCCACTACTGTTCCTGCACGGAACAGCTGACACCAATGTGCCTGTGGGAGAAAGCATTCAGATGTACACAGCCCTGAAACTGCTTCAACGACCAACAGCTTTGGTTGTTGTTGAGGGAGAAAACCATCACATTCTTGATTACGAAAAGCGTGTAAAATGGCAGAACACCATCTTTGCATGGTTTGCAAAATATCTGAAAGATGATGCAAGTTGGTGGAATTCTATGTATGACAAAGTACCGGAATAAAGAATTTGGAATGTGGAATTATGAATGTTGAATTGGTTGCCCTGCAGGCAATAAAGAATTATGAATTTATAATTATAAATTAATATAATTCCACACTCCACATTCGTAATTCCACATTTTTCATAACTTTAGATAAGTTATAATGCACTAAGCATAAAAAATAAATAAGTTTATTTTGTTCTGCCTTCGTTTTTTCGTAACTTTGCAAGAATTCTCAGCTTTTCTTTGTATAAAGGCAGTTTAGAGGATTGAGGAAAAACTGGGTTACGAATTGGAGACCATACTCAATTTCACATTCTGCTATAAACTGCATCAAAGAACACCCGATGATGTGCCACCAGCCGTACTATGACTCATCATCGGATGCATAGTTACGAATCATTCTTTTTGAAAGAAACAAATCTATTCACATCTTTTTGTTCTGAGCTTGCTCGTCGTTCACCAAGCAGATTACGGCATCTTTTGTGGCACTTGCCAGAAAAGTGCGTATTAGGCAACGTCCTTCTACCGTAACGATATGTTGCACATAGGAATCTTATTCACCTTCAAAAGGTAACTCAGCCAAATACTTATCAAAGTCGCTTTGGAACAAACGATCCTGTACTATGCGGTACTTTTCAAATTCTGTTTCGGCATGCTCTTTGGCCTCTTCCGCTGTTACAGAACCTGCCGTTTGCAGCACTTCATTACCACCAGCCGCTAAGATTGTATCAATCTGTTTGGCCCAGTCCTCCATTGTCATCGGGATGTGGCGCTTAGCCATACGTTCTGCCAATTCCAGTACACCATTCACCAACTGCCCCATATCTGCCAGTTCAAACTCTTTCAGGTAGTTCTTGGCTATCGACACATCTGTCTTGACAATTTTGCCGTTAGGAGCGTTTTCCCAGGCCGTCAACCCCATGTGTTCCTGTTCAGCATCAGCACGTTCTACAATTAATTCAGCAGCTGTTCGACCATGCACGGCATAATGCATCTTGTTCTGCATCATCTTGAAGAAGAGTCTTGTCGTTGGCGCATCACGATTATAATCAATTGCCGTCGCATAGATGTCCGTCAGTTTCTGATAGAACCGTCGCTCAGACAGACGAATCTCACGTATCTCTGCTAACAGGTGTTCAAAATAGTCCTCATCTAAAAACGTACCATTCTCCATACGTTTCCTATCCAGCACATAACCACGAATAGCATATTCTCGCAGCACGCTCGTAGCCCATTGACGGAACTGAGTTGCCCGAATACTATTGACACGATACCCCACACTGATGATAGCATCGAGGTTGTAGAATTGAAGCGTACGGTTGACATCTCTGTTACCTTCACGACGAACTACCGAAATTTTCTCGGTAGTTGCCTCTTTTTTCAGCTCATCCGTATCATAGATGTTCTGCAAATGTACACTTATATTATCAGAGGTACAGTCGAACAACATACCCATCGCCTTCTGGGTACACCACACAGTCTTGTCCTTATAGTACACCTCTACACCCTGTTCCTTTCCTTCTATCTGAAAGATAAGGAACTCAGCCGTGCTATTTCTTATTTCTTTACGTCTAGCCATATATTGATATAACATTTATTTTTTTTATCGCTAACAAAACGGCTTGAAAGCCCCGGTTGCTAAATAAAGGCTAATAATTGTCTACTATGTTAACACTTTAATCAATTCCGATAGCTCTTCTTCGGCCTCACATAACAACTGTCTTGATTTTGACCCTTCTTCAGTACCTACAATTCCGCATTCTTCTAATTGATTCATAATTCTGGCTGCACGATTATAACCTATAGCAAACTTTCTTTGTATTAATGAAATAGAAGTATCTTTCTTTTTAATTATAAGTTTTGCCGCCTCTGTAAATAAGGGATCTAGATTCGCTAACTTTTTCTTTTCTTTGTGTGGGATAAATTCTGCAATCTCACTGAGTTTGCTTTCCCATTTGGGGCAATCTGCAGTAATCTCTTGAAGAAGTTCATTATATTGTGTAGTTAATCTTGTTTCTTCTTGTTGTAGATTTGTGAGTTCATCAGAAAGAGATTTAATCTCATTTTCAAGAGTTTCATCTTTTGTATTAGCTTTAGTATCATTAACTGCTAATGATTCTACTTTCTTTAAATATTTAACAATAATAGGAGAGAAATAAGTAAGAATTGATAGTACCAACAACACAATACCACCTTTTGTTAGGTAATAATCTTGTGTACAATACGTTCCAATTGTGAAAAGAGATAATAGTACAATTGTTGTAATAAAACAACCCATACATCCTTTTCCATTCCCCTTATTAGTTGAGTTCTCAAATCCTTCTGCTTTTTTAGTTTTTTTCTCTTTTTCTTTACACTTTTTAGTTATTATTTCTTTTTCATTTAAATGATCCGAAATCTGACGTATCTCTTTTTTCTTCGTTTTAAGATCTTGTTCTATTTGAGATTTGATAGAAAGAAAAGTTGCCCAGGGAGTATTTTTATAACTGTCATAGATAGTTTTGTCACTTTCTGTTAATACATTTGTCCTCTTAACAATATTCTGTGCATATTCTTTATCCGCAATTTCCTCCAATTCTTGAACTGCATCTTTTGCCATATCGCGAATAGGCGAGAGGAATAACCCTGATGCAAATAATCTAAAATTGACATTCTCTTCATTCTCTAACAAATCCAATGCTTGAGAAAGATTGAATGTAATATTCTTGAAATAACGACGTTTCTCTTTTTGTTCTATTTCCTTTATCTGATTCCTAAGAATTTGCTCTGTAGTGCGATTTGCCCTAGTCAATTCTTCGTTCAATTGACTTAGTTGTTCATTCTGAGCATAAAGTGCAATTAAACTTTGCTTGTTTAACTCACTTACTGTTGTCAGTGTGTAAGACTGATATAAGTTTAGAAGAGTATCCGTTTTCATGATTGAATAAGTTTAAATTATATGTCAAACACTCGTATGGTGTAAAGAGAAGTTGTATCATATCGTTCTTCCTGAAGTGCAATACCATTATGCAACGCATATTGCAATACAGCAGAATCCATAGGGATTGTTTTCTTTTTGCCTTTTATTTCTCTTGTGTCATTTTGACTTGTAGAGAAGTAGTATCTATTTTTGTCACTTAGATATTCCCTTCGCTTCTTCATCTTCCCTTGATTACCCATGGGAGTATGGATAGGATTCAATATTATATCAGTATCATTCATTAAATTATCAAATCGTTCTTTTAACTCCTTACTTTGAGCTAATCGAAATACAGGACGATTATCTTCTTTCTGAATGTTTTTAATGATATTTAGTTCACCACATTGCAATATAAGGAATTTCTTGTCGTTTAAAAGAACTCGTCTCCTTGTCTCTAATTCATAAACAAAGCGCTCACACAAGGATACATTGTTTTCTATTTCTTCAGACGTGGCGAATAACTGATTAGTAAAAAGGTTCTGAACATGTCCACGGTTTATTGTGTACAACCAATTATTCAAATTTACAAATTGACTCTCTACTACAGATTTGACTTCAAAAACAATAAATGATTTTTTGTTATCTATTAGTTTCTCCATAGAATCACAATTATAATCACTAACTGTATGTCCACAAAACAGTATTAAATCAGCTTCGGAACTATTAATAATATTTATAGTCTGTTCAAGTCTTCTTTTACCATACAAGTCGTAGCGCAGGGATACTAGTTCTATTCTCATTGTAAAAAGAAATAATTGTTTATTTTGATGCCACCAATAACTCCCTTACATCCACATCGAGGTGGCGTGCAATCTCGTAGAGCTGTTCAACAGATGGCTGCACCTTGTTGGTCATCCATCGTGAAACGGTACTGATGCTGTGTCCCAACTGCTCTGAGAGCCATGTGCCAGTCTTTTCTTTCTCAGCCAAAACAATCTTTAGCCTGTTATATTTGTGAATTCCCATTTGCTTTTAGTTGTTCTTGCCCAACATTGGGCGTTCTGTGCGTAAATATAATCAAAAATATTGAGTATACAATAATACGTGAACATAAATTAAGAAAAAGAGTGGTCTTTTCTCTTGATATGGTATCATTTCACAATAAGTTGTGCTTGCAATGCCATAGAAGGGTGTTGCCTAATACGCAGTTTCCTGTAGAGTGGCACACAAAAGTGCGCGTCCGTATTCTGACGAGCAAGCTCAGCTGACATTAGTTTTTGGGAACATGGAAGAATTCGTGAATTGTTATTTCATAAGAGAGAATTTTCAATTGTTCCATGCCTGAAGATTATGGTATACCTTTGCCCGCAAATTACAAAAACTAAACAAGACATGGAAGTAATTTCAATTGAGCGCAGCACCTACGAGGAACTGCTGACGAGCTTCAATAGCTTTGTTACAAAGATGAAGGAGATGGCTAAATAAGGTTACGATTTAGAGACCCAACTCTTGCACCAATCCGCATCAAGTTGCCTTTCCCCTTCGTTCTTTGATTCCCTATTATTCCCCGCCTTGCCCTTTATTTACGCGCTTTCTGCGTTAATTCTCAAAAATCCGTCTTTCGTTACAGACTTTTTTCGTAACTTTGTGCCCATTAAAGAGGTAAAAAAAGAAAATTAGATATGACACAGAACTTTTTGATTTACAATACTCTAACCCGCACAAAAGAGTTGTTCAAACCTCTACATCCCAATCACGTGGGTATGTATGTTTGTGGACCTACTGTATATGGTGACCCACATCTGGGACACGCACGCCCTGCTATCACCTTCGACTTGGTGTTCCGCTATCTGAAGCACCTTGGCTACAAGGTGCGCTATGTGCGCAATATCACCGATGTAGGTCACTTGGAGCACGATGCCGATGAGGGTGATGACAAAATCGAGAAGAAGGCACGTCTTGAGGAACTGGAGCCTATGGAGATTGCTCAGTATTACACCAATCGCTATCATAAGGCGATGGAACTGCTGAACGTGCTTCCTCCATCTATCGAGCCTCATGCCACAGGTCATATCATGGAACAGGAGAAACTCGTTGAGGAAATCCTTGCCAACGGCTATGCTTATATCAGCAACGGTTCGGTATATTTCGATGTTGAGAAATACGACAAAGACCACAAGTATGGCATACTCTCTGGTCGCAACCTAAAGGATATCATCAACAACAGCCGTGAACTTGCTGGTGTTGGAGAGAAGAAAAATCAAGCCGACTTTGCACTTTGGAAGAAAGCTACTCCAGAGCACATTATGCGCTGGCCAAGTCCTTGGAGCGATGGTTTCCCAGGATGGCATTGTGAATGTACCGCTATGGGTAGAAAATACTTAGGCAACCATTTCGATATTCACGGAGGAGGAATGGATCTTATCTTCCCACACCACGAATGTGAGATTGCACAGGCTGTAGCAAGTCAGGGCGACCAGATGGTTCACTACTGGATGCACAACAACATGATAACCA
>R22__coassemble_1510_pt1 | contig 11476 bp, 6 predicted proteins | sample R22__metabat2_high_PE_007 | metagenome-assembled genome bin R22
ATGTATAAAGGGTTTTAGGGGTATTTGCAATACGATTTTTGTTACTCGTTTGTTACTCGCAGTTTTTAATTTCGTTTTGAAGGGGTGATTTTTTTGCTAATTTTACGTTGGCTTTTTACTAAAGCTTTTGTCGATTAGGCGTATGGCTTTTTCTTTCTTTTTATCAATTACTTTGGCATATATTTGCGTGGTGTTGATGCTGCGATGTCCTAGAAGTTTGCTGACGGTATAGATGTCGACTCCAAGACTGAGTTCAAGTGTGGCAAAGGTATGACGAGCAACATGGAAGGTAACTTCTTTACGTTTTATTCCTGCTTGATAAGCCCATTTTTTTACGTTTTCAGAGAGGCTTGTACTTGGCATGTGCGGAAAGACTGTTGCTTCTTTGTTTCCTCGTTTTGCAGGTAGCCACTTACGTGCTTCGTCGGATAGGGGGATGGTAAGCCAACGTTGTGTTTTCTTTATTTTCTTGCGGATGTACCATTTCCTATTTTCGCATACAATTTCTCCCCATTTAAGATTCAGAATGTCGCTCCTACGTAGTCCTGTGAAACAACTAAAGAGGAATGCTTCCTTGAGTTTGCTGTAATTGCAAGGAGTTCGTATTAATTTGCACAACTCTGTTTTTGTGAGATAGCAGCGTGTACTATCAGGGCGATGGATTAGTTGGCTTGCTGGCAACTTTGCAATTGGGTTCTCGTCGATTAGTCCTTGACGTTGTGCTTCTTTGAGTATGCTTCTGAATATGCTGAATTTCAGATAGGCCGTACCTGGAGCAATTGGTCGTTCTGTTTTGTTGTTAGGACGTAGATCTTTTGCATTTTTGAGATAGTTAATAAACTTTAGACAAAAGCTTTCATCAACTTTATTTAATGGCAGGTTTTTAGCTCCCATTATTTCCAGATGTTGACAGAGGGTTAGAATGGTTGCATATCTACCTTCTTTGTCGTTGGCTTTTTTATGATTCTCAGCATATTGTTGAATGAAATCATAAAGTTTAATTGGGAGCTGGGGCTGTAAACTTGTTCTGGTTGCTGTTGCGCCGTATATGTTTAGTATTCGTTCTGCTTGTATTGCATAAGCAAGTTTTATAGCGTTCTGGTTGATGATGTGACTTTTTTTGTCTATTTCTGGCACAATATATAGGTGTAGAAACTCATATTGGCGTTTGCCATTGATATACGTATCAAGATATATGCTTTTGTTGTTGTTCTTTAATGTCTTAAATCTTATTTTTACAGGATACTTTTGTAAGCTGTGTCTTTGTATTATTTGGTCGATGTTCATAAATATGCAATTTAATTATTTTTTTGCATATAATATATGTTTTTTTGAAAAATGTTTTGTTTAATGCATAAAAAATGCCCCATTCCTATAAAAAAGAGGACGTGGGGGGCTAAATTGAAATATTGAAAAATTGAAAGAAAGATAAATTTTAGAGCGATGCTTGAACGTGAAGTTATAATGCTACAGCGTGTTTTGGGGGCGCATGACGGGGATATTTAGAATGACTGACGCTACAGCGCAGATTAGCACTGCAGCGTCAGTGGGTAAAAGCGAGATGGCTACTTCCAACTGGTGGGGTAGGTGGTGTGGTTTACGCACGAGCCATTGATTTCGCGGATATATGTATCGAATTCACGGCGATTCTCTTTGAGTATAATTACGCGGGCGCCATGTGTTAGATGGTTATATACTGTGTTGCCACCAGAGTAACGACCGTAACCAAGGAGTATGTCGTGCCACATGACAGCATAATCGTTGTCGTGATCATGACCAACAAATATTGCCATTACATCACCAGCCTCCATCATAGCTGTGAACATGCCTGTGTTGAAGATTGGTGAGCAGGCTTCTTCACGTCGTGTACCGATAAGACCTGCATTCTCATCTTTTGCTGCCTCATGATATTCGGGTAATGGAATATGGAAGAAGGCAAGGGCAGGAATAGGCTTACCACCATTCTCGGCTGTTATCTTCTGACTTTCCTTGCGATACCATTCTACTTGATCGAAGGTGAGCCATGCGTATGTGCCATGGCTTTTGTCCTCAGGGAATCCCTTTGGATAGGCATGGGAATCGAGAAGATAGAGGGTTGTTGCAGTTTTGTTATTATTATGTTGTTTTATACTTAGGGTGAAGTCGAGCTCTTTCTCATTGCTAAGGTCTGGAAGAATGTTATTCTTCACGCTTCGTGCAATTTCGTAGAGTTCTCTATTGGTTAGTCCTTCTTCAAAATCGTGATTACCAAATTCTATTACCCACGGTTTGCCATATTTGGCAATGCAGTTAAGTACAGTAAGATAATTCTTTTTGGCTGGTTTACCCCAAAGAATGTCGCCTGTTACCACCACAAGGTCGGGCAGTTCTTTTGTCATCACACTATCAATACAGTCTAATGCTTCTTTAGCTTTGTCTGTACCGTTGTAATGAACATCTGTGAACTGCACAATCTTGAATTCTCCATTCTCATGGAACTTAAGATTTTGCGACCATGCGGTGGAGTAGCAGGTGAACATGAGAATTAAAAAGAGTATTTTTTTCATAATTATATTTTTTTGAGTATTTCTTCACAGAGCATAATACTTTTTATCATCATTCTTGGGATGTGAAAAGGCCCCTTATAGAGATTACCTTTGGCTGGTTGTGCTACTGTGCCATCACGATGTAAATAGCCATACCACTCACCATACTCTTTGTCTGGGAAGTGTGTATAGGTCCATTCACTTATTATTTTATGTCGTTCTATATACTTTTCGTTACTTGTTGCAAGATAGGCATATAGAGATGCGATAATTGTCTCGCATTGTGGCCACCAGAATTTCATGTCTTGAGAATAGTCCTGTGGTGGAAGATTTTTGCAATCTCGGAAATTGATGATACCACCATATTCTTTATCCCATCCCCAGTCCCATGACCAGTCGAAGATAGTGAGTGCTGTGTCAAGAAGGTTCTTGTCCCAACCTCTTAGGCGTGATTCTTCCATGATGAACCATGATGTCTCTATGCAATGCCCTGGGTTTATGGTACGTGTCATATTTGTGTCAACAAATTCACCATTAGGGCCTACACTTTCAAGTAGTGCTTTAAACTCAGGGTGCATGAAATATTTCTGAAGTTTTTCTATTGATTCGTCAATTTGTTGTGTGAGCTTTGGCTCGTTTATTGCCTCTCTGATTCGTGAGCCAACATTGATAAGAATCATAATAATACTGTGACTCTGCAGGTTTACCTCTGGTTCAAATTTAGGTTCGAGAAAACCAGGAGTATTAAGGAAGCGTTGAGTGTCTTTAAATAGTTTCAATGCTTTTTCTGCGTATGTCTTATCACCAGTAGCAATAGAATATTCCGACATGGCAATAGCCGCGAAAGTCTCGCTGAAAACATAACGTCTTTTGCGAAGCGGTTTTCCTGTAGCTGTTACAGAGAAGTACATGTGTCCATCTTTATCGAAACAATATTTTTCAATAAAGTCTAATGTACTTTTTGCTGCTTCGAGCCATTCGGCATTATGTTCTATATTGTTATATGCAAAACTACATACAAAGGCAAACCTACCTTGAAACCAAACCGATTTTGTAGAATCCATGAGAGAGCCATCTCTGTTTACGCATGTGTAAACTCCTCCATTTTCTCTGTCCCATCCATGTTTCATCCAAAAGGGCATGATATTTTCTGTAAGATCTTTCTTGTAAGTAGAAGCCCAATGTTGTATATATTCCTTTATTTCCATTTCCTAAGTTGTTATTGTTTGTTCGTTTGAGGTTATTTAATGAAGCAACCATCCAATACTGCTCTTTGATGTCCATCACTTGGCTTAATTGTTTCTTTGCCATTGATGAGCATACATGAAGAACCACCGCCATCTAAGTTTAAAGCTTCTGTGCAGCCTTGTGCTTTAAGAACTGTAGCTACCTGAGCTGTTGTTAAGCCAGCAACACCCTCTGTCATATTGCGACCTTCGCATACGAAAAAGATAAGCTTATTGTCTGTTGCGTTATATCCTATTGCTGTGCGAGGTTGTTGTGAGTTGGCCGCAACGTCCTGAAGTTCATCCTCCCATGTGTTTTTAATCTCGCCATTGTGAATAAGTACGCCTACACCTCCAATTGCATTTACGGCAGTACCATCATTTAGTACAATACCTTGTGAAGGGGACGTAGCATCAGGGGCAACTGTTTCAGGAGTTGTGAGATCAATTTTTTTGCAATCGGCATAAGAGTAATCTTTGCCATCGTTAGCATAATAAGTCCATGTGGCTTCAAAAGTGCCGTCTTTTTTCTGATAGAAGCATCCAATAGTAGGATACCAAAAGTCTGTCCAGTTTTCTGACCAATAGTTTTGGTTTGGTGAGAGCATTTGTCCGTCTTTGTATAATGTGCTTTGTGAATAATAGAATCCTCCTGACTCAAAGAACAAACCACCGTTTATTACTACAAGAGGTGATCCATTATTGTTATAGAATTCTTCTGGTGTGTAAAGGTTTTCATTGCCATATCCTGAAAAATCGTCACTCCAATGTACGTTTCCAAGCACACCAAAAGTGGCTCTTGCCATATCAGCAACGGCAATATATGCAATAGCGCTTTTACCTTCAAGAGTGGCTGGCGATTTATACACGTTGAGATATGCTGGCATGCTACCAAATTCGCTGTTCACATTTTGCCAACCCTGACTAACGATGTCAGGGTTGGATTCTATTTTATCCCATTTCCAATTGGCTAAAGTGTCTTCATGTTGTGTGGTATCTCCACATGCGGAGAACGATGCTGTCATAGCCAAAGAAAGGCATGCGATATATAATTTCTTTATTTTCATAATAATCATTCTTTTATTGAGGTGAATATCTTTTTCCATCAAAAATATTACTTGTCAATACAATCCAATTGCAATCCACCGAATGTGAGGTGAGTGTTGGAAACATAGAAGATATACATGAAGTATCCATCTTCTGATGGTGTGAGGAGTAAGTCTCCAAATCTTCCGTCTCCAGCATAGCCAACGGATGCAAAATTGTCAGGCATGGTGTAGACATATTTAAGACTACTGCTTGTATTGATGTTTCCGGTTATAGCTCCTGTGCTGCTTGCATCGAAGAGGTATATGTTGCCAGGGAGCCCCCAGTCAGGCCAGTAACCCATTTCAAAGATAGCCAGATACTTGCTGTTGTTGAAGTCGCGAGTATCTATAGGTGCTGTGTTATATCCCCAGCCTGCTCCGTTGGTGTTTCCGCCAAGCAGTTGTGTTGCATCAGTGCCGTTGGCAGCATAGAATAACGGACAGTTACCACCACAGTAATAATCAACGAATACGCCACCTGTAGCATCGGCAGAACGGCTCACAACCTTAGCCACATTATCGTAGCCTTCCCAGAAACTTGGAATATTGCTCATTCCTACAACATGTGCCTCTGAAGGGGTTCCATTGCTAACAGTCCAATAGACATAGCTATTTGAGTTTTCACATGTTGCAATAATAGTTGCTGTGCCTTTGAGATCACCTTGTACGTGTAGGCGAGAGCCAATGTTTACACCAAGAGAATTATTGTAAGTGATAAACTGTTCTGGTGCCTTAGTAACATCATTTGTCTTGAAAATCTTCAGAACAGAGCCATCTGCAGCATAGTTACAGATGAGCATGTTTCCTGCACAATCACTTGTGATAGCACCAGTGGCGTTTGCCTGTCCCATGTTGATATTGCCTACAAGAGAACCTGTAGCCTTCTTGAAATACTTAGGAGCAGTACCATCGCCCAAGTTCATGATGACATAGCTTCCGATAGAGGCAAGGGTAGGGTGTACGTTATTTGCATCTGTTACGCCCAGTTCTGTCATATTCTTTTCAAAGAGAGTAATCTCTGATCCCTTACGATAGCCATTAGCAATCTTTTCAGGGATGTGTTTCTGTACTGTATATTCAGCTTTGTCAGTACCATTGTCGGCAGTTACAGTGAACTTGAAATCATTATTGAAATTGTGCACTTCTGCTGGATCAGGAGAGATGGTTGCGTGAGGCGAGAGGGTCACCTCTGCTGTCATCTCCGAAAGATCGGCAGATGTTAACAACGATATTGTCTTGTTGTCTTCGTCAATGATTCCGGATAATTCTCCAGGAGAAGCCGAGAACGCTTTGATAGCGCATTTATTTGAGCGTGTTAACTGTCCTGATATTGTAATTTTCTTCTGTACTCCGTAAGGATCAGTATATGTGAACTCATTTTTCTTATTTAAATCAAGAACACTGATAGGAGGATCAATGGTGCAGTTGTTCTCGAGTGTAGCAACTACCTTCATAGCGTTCATATACTCTTCGGTGGTATTGTCGCTCTCTTCTGGGTAATAGTAAGGAACAGGAATCACATAATCTGTGATATCGGCTGTTTTATCTATTTTCCAGTCAATAACTAATTTATCTTTATTTGCCCCCGATGTGAAATAAGCATCAAGACTTGTGATACCGGCTCTATCGGCTGTAGGCTGCACATATTCTTCGTTTTGGCACGCATTGAGAAAAAATAGTGCCATTACGGAGGTAGTGATATATAATAATTTCTTTTTCATAATTCTTGGAATTATAGATTATTTCCACTCGGCAAACTGCTCGATATTTGCATTATTCTCAATCTCTGCAAGAGGAATAGGCAAGCGGTCGAGTTTTGCAGGATAATTCATGTTTTGATTATCTACTGTTACATAAGTATAGGTGAAAGAACCATTGGCATTCTGCTCAATCTTCAGTCCATGACGACGAATACCTGTAAAGGCTGTTGAAGAAAGTCCCCAACGACGCATATCCCAATAGTAAAGACCTTCGTATGCAAGTTCAACCTTACGTTCGTGACGAATAGCAGCAAACAGTTCTTCGCCAGAAAGATTCTGAAGTATAGGTAGATCGACACGTTCACGTACTTTATTTACATATTCAAGTGCTGTAACATTGTCGCTTGCTCTATAACATGCCTCGGCATAGTTAAGATAAACTTCTGCCAATCGGAACGCAATAAAAGGTTGAGTACTTGCCTGAACAGCACTAAAATGGTGTGTTTCATCTACAAGTTTGCGTAGATAGTAACCTGTTGTTGTGCGTCCCTCGTTGGTAGCATCAACTTCCCATGTGCACCATCCGTCAGTTCCACCAACGAAAGGTTCTATGGTGCGGTCTTTCCATGTAGCACCATTATAGAGAATGGTAGCCTTAAAACGTGGTTCCAGCAGATCATAAGGAGGAGTGTCGGTAACTCCTGTTGTAGAATGCCATTTACTCCAATCAGGTTTTCCACCAGTAGCAAGTTCATATTCTTCAACCATTTCCTGAGTAGGGGTGCCGTAGCCTCCATACATACTATTTCCATCAATAAGTTTATCACCACCAGGTGCATAGTAGCCATCGAAACTGTGAGAAACATCATCGGTAGCACTATAGCTTACTTGGAATATATCTTCGCTGTTATCATTCTTGAATGCATCAGAATAATTAGTGGTTAGTTTATAACCCATCTTAAATATTTTCTCAGATGCCTCTTTCACTGCATCCCAGTTGTTGCAATAAAGCATGGCACGTGACATGAGTGCATATGCAGCTCCACTGGTTAAACGTCCTGTTGCCGAAGTGCTTGTCTGCAGGTTTTCGCCAGCGAATTTTAGATCTTTGTATATCATATCCCATCCTTCTTCCTCTGTGTTTAGAGGAATATTGGTTGAAATCTTAGTGAGATCCTTATCATAGAGTATGGCCTGGTGATAGCGTTTCATGAGCTCAAAGTAATACATTCCACGAAAGAACCTAAGTTCAGCTTCAAGTCGTATTTTTGTTTCTTCACCAAAAGTACTGCCTTCTAGTTTAGAAAGAGCTTCGTTGCATCGACGTATATCTTCATAGGTACTACCCCAAACGCCCATATACACATCAGTATAGTTGGCTGTTATGACGCTTCCACCATATGAAATCTCGTTAGGAATATACATTTCGGCATTATATGTCATATTACCATATTTGAACTCGTCGGTGAGTCCCTCTGTAAGTCCGGCTGCACATTGGTAATCTCTGAAACTTCCCAAACGGGCAATGTCAGAATAGAAATAGTTTACAGCCATTTCTGCATTTGCAGCATCGCTCCATACCAGTTTTTCTGTTGCTTTGTCGGTAGGATCGATATCCAAAAAGGCATTGCATGAAGAAACCGTCATAGCTCCAGCCATAAGGCAGAATGCAAAATATCTAAATTTCATAGTTTTTTCTTTAAAGATTAGAATGTGATGTTTATACCACCCATATAGGTTCTCTGTTGTGGATAATAACCGTTATTTACGCGAGGAGATTCTGGGTCTACACCTGCAGGCAGGTTGTCGATGGTGAAGAGATTTGAACCTTCAACATAGATTCGTATTTTTTGAAGACCTATTCTATGTATCCATTTTGTAGGCAGAGTGTAACCTAACTGGCATGTTTTCAAACGTACATAGTCGCCTTTCATCATCCAGAATGTTGATGCCAGACCATTGTCGCCACCATGACTCACGTTACCGAGAGTTAGTCGAGGGTATGTACCGTTAGGGTTATCAATGCTATAGCTGTTTTGTACCAACCATAGAGGAGAGTTTGCTCCTTCCTTAAAGGTTTGTGTCCATACGGTATTGTCATCGTATCCATTATAATATGTTCCTAATAGTGAAACGTCAAACTTGAAACCACCTGTGAACTGTGCAAAGAAATCCAAACCATTCCAGCTAGCACTGAGGTTCAGACCCATTGTTATTTCAGGACGGTTGCTTCGGCCGATACGTGCCTTGTCTTGTTCGTCAATCTTACCATCTCCATTAAGATCTTTGTATTTGATGTCGCCAACGTTTGGACGAGTACCATACCAAGGAGAATTATCTATTTCTTCTTCTGAACGGAAAAGTCCTTCTGCAATCCAAGCATTGTATGAATCAACACTTGTGCCCACTCTCTTACGCCATGCATTTGTGTTTGGAGAGTCTGGGTATTTGAGCCACTTGCTTGTGGCTTCTGTCATATTTATGCCAATGCTGTAGTTGAATGGTTTGTTGGCCAACAAGAATTTGTTACGGTGTGTGATAGTCCACTCAAAGCCCTTTACTGCATAAGAGCTGTAGTTTTGATATGTTGTGTAGTAACCACCCATAGAAGGAGCCATATTACCACCCATTGCAGCAAGAAGATCATAGTTGTAATTGTAGAAATAATCGAATTCAACACTCAGCAAACCATTCCAAAGTGTTGCATCGAAACCAATGTTTTGTGAACGTGTTTTCGACCAGGTGAGGTCTTGGTTAGGGACTGCACTTGTGTATAGCGATTTAACGGCAGAGCCATTGATAATTCTGTTTGCTCCAAAAGAATATGTACTTAGGAAAGAGTAGGCAGGAACGCCATCATTTCCCGACATACCAACCGAAGCACGTACTTTAAGGTCGCTTAGCCATTTATTTGTACTTTCCATGAATTTCATCTGAGAGATGCGCCATGCCAGGGAAACAGATGGGAAGAATCCCCAGCGCTTATCTGACTTGTTACCATTGAAGTTATAAGAACCGTCATAACGTCCGCTAAACTCAGCAAGGTAGGTGTTGTTATAGTCATATTTAAGACGGAACACATATCCTGCTGTTCTTGTGTGGCCACTATAACCAGATACTGGTGAAGAACTTGTTATGGCATTACCATAACTTAATTCTGCCAGTTGGGCAAATGGTATGTTTTGCACGTAGGCTGCCATATTAGAACACTTCCAGTCGCGTGCTTCAACAAGCATCAAGGCATCAACATTATGCTTTCCAAAGGATTGCGCATATTCTGCACTTAGCTGGCCTACCATCTGTTCGGTGGTGTATTGTCCTTGACCTAAATGCACCTGAGTTGTTATAGAGCTACGTGGGTCGTCTTGTAGAACATAGTTTCCGAAGTTGTCGGAGGACGTTGACATTGTGTAGGTTTGATATGGGGTTGCTACATTTTTGTTCATTGATGACATATAGTCATATGAGCCTGTAGCTTTTAATGTAAGTCCCTTGAGCCATGGCGCTGCATATTCAATGCTGAGATTAGACTCAAGCTCTGTGCTACGGGTTGACTGTATGCCTGATTCGTATATAGCTGCTAGTGGACTATATGAAACCGCTGCATTATTTGGCAATGTGCCTGTATAAAGACCATTCATTTTTTCTGGCAGATATGGATGCATCATTATTGCTTGGTGCCCAATAGATAACCATCCTACTTCGCCAGAGCTTTCACTACCGTCGTCTGAACCGCCAGATGCGTAACCAGGTGTGTTTCTTCTTCCTATATTTCCAAGGGCACCGAAAGTAACTTTTACATCTTTGCCAACCTTGCTATCAAGGTTTACACGCATGTTGTAACGTCTATAATCGAAATTGTCTATATTACCTTTCTGTTTCATATAACCTCCAGAAAGGAAGTAGTGAGTTGCATCGGTACCGCCTTGCAATGTAACATTATGCTTCATATTGGTACCTGTTCCGAAAACTTTATCTATGTAATTTACGTTATCCCAGCCATCAGAAGGATCGCCATTGAGCATTGCTTCAACATTCTCGCGAGTGAATACGGGAGTATAATCCTCGCGTGATGTGATGGTTGTGCCAGTGAGTTTATCCATTAGGTCTGCCATGTTATAGTAATCGGCATACTCGGCTGCATTCATGAATTTTGGGAAGTTGGCATTTACAGAAATACCAAACTGACCATCATAGCTTACCTGAGTCTTACCTTGTTTACCTTTCTTAGTGGTTATAATAACAACACCTCCGGCAGCATTCAAACCATATACGGCTGCTGCTGCACCATCTTTCAATACAGACACGCTTTCTACATCGTAGGGATCAACATCATTAATAGAACGTGGCATGCCGTCAACAATATACAATGGAGTATAGTATGAACCACGAACACGTAGCGAGGCTTGATCGTTGCCTGGTTCTCCTGACGATTGGATAGAAGAAATTCCTGGTAACTTACCAGCAAGTAAACTTGAGATGTTTGTAGAAGGACCTTGAAGTAGCTCGTCGCCCTTCATTGCTGAAACCGCGCCAGTAAGCGATTGCTTGCGAGCAGTACCGTAACCTACTACAACCACATCATTGAGTGTTGATTCATCGTCACTCATCTGTACGTTGATGTTCTTGCGATTACCAACTTTAATTCGTTGAGTTTTCATACCGATATATGAAAAAACCAAGATGTCTTTGGCATTAGCCTTGACATTGTAGTTTCCGTTTACATCGGTGATCGCACCTTCTTTGTCGTTTCCGCTTACCTGAATGCTTACGCCTGGTAAGCTTTCGCCTAATGCATCTGTTACTTTACCTTTTATCATTTCCTGTGCTTGCATAGATTGCATGCAGCAGAATAATGATAACAGGCACAACAGAAGAGCTTTGGCAAATGTTGAGTTTCTACTGTTGGTTTTGATTTTCATCATGATATACATTAT
>R22__coassemble_1552_pt1 | contig 11236 bp, 5 predicted proteins | sample R22__metabat2_high_PE_007 | metagenome-assembled genome bin R22
AGGCCGACGAGAAGGAATATGACCTTCCTATTGATGGTTTCTTCCTGGCTATTGGCCACAAGCCAAATACCGATCTTTTTAAAGGTCAGCTTGAACTTGACGCTCAAGGCTTTATTGTAACAAAGGGCAACTCAGCAAAAACAAGTGTAGAAGGTGTGTTTGCTGCTGGTGATGTTGCAGATCCTGTTTATCGTCAGGGAATTATTGCTGCTGGCTCTGGTGCAAAGGCGGCTATCGAAGCAAATCAGTTACTAAATAAATAGAATTAAACCATCTCTTTTAGTTTTTGAGTTTGTTAGTCTATAAGTTTATTAGTTCGTAAACTTACAAACAATAAAGGTCTGGAAAAATTTTTTCCAGACCTTATATTTTGTTCTTAATAAAGAAGTGCTCTTTATATTAAGCCCAAGGGTTCTCTGTTGGATAAGGCAAACTCTTTGGCTGGTTGTAAGCAACATCCTTGATACCAAGGTACTTGAATACATCAAAGAGGATACGACCAACATGATCGAATGCAACTGCACCGTGGTGTGGGTAACCCTTCTGGATAAGTACGTGACGATAGAAACGACCCATCTCAGGAATAGCGAAGATACCAATACCACCGAATGAACGTGTAGGAACATCAAGAACCTCACCCTCAGCAATGTAAGAACGAAGATTGCCCTCGCTGTCGCACTGCAGACGGTAGAATGTAACTGGACTTGCAGCGATGTCACCCTCGAGAGTACCACGTGTGAAGTCTGGTGTGCAACCATTCTCGAGCAGACGGTTCTGGATGAGCTGGAACTTGATAGCACGGTTAGAACACATCTTGCAAGAAGGAGTGTTACCACAGTGGAAGCCCATAAATGTATCTGTGAGGCTGTACTTCTGACCATACTTAGGAACGATATCCTCGTCGTAGATGTACTGAGGTGTAGAGTTGTTGATATCAAGCAATGTAACAGTGTCATCACTTGCACACATACCGATGTACTCAGAGAGTGCACCATAGATATCTACCTCACAAGCTACAGGAATACCACGGCTTACGAGACGTGAGTTAACGTAGCAAGGCTCAAAACCAAACTGGCTTGGGAATGCTGGCCAGCACTTGTCAGCAAATGCTACATACTGACGGTCGCCCTTGTGAGCCTCTGCCCAATCAAGCAATGTAAGCTCGAACTGTGCCATACGAGCGAGCAATTCCTCATAGTACTTGCCCTCACCCATTTCCTTGCGCATATCCTCGCAAACCTCAGGAATACGTGGGTCATCCTTGTGCTCTTTGTAAGCAACAAGAAGGTCGAGCTCTGAGTTCTCCTCAATCTCAACACCAAGTTCGTACAGACCCTTGATAGGAGCGTTACAAGCGAAGAAATCCTGTGGACGTGGACCGAAAGTGATAATCTTCAGACCCTTAAGACCAAGGATTACGCGAGCTACTGGTACGAAGTCAGCAATCATCTTTGCAATCTCACTAGCTGTACCTACTGGATAAGAAGGAATGAAGCCTTTGAGATGACGCATACCAAGGTTGTAAGAGCAGTTAAGCATACCGCAGTAAGCATCACCACGACCATTGATCATGTCACCGTCGCCTTCAGCAGCAGCAACGAACATGCAAGGACCATCGAACTTCTTTGCAATAAGAGTCTCTGGTGTCTCAGGACCGAAGTTACCAAGGAATACAACGAGTGCGTTACAACCAGCTGCCTTAACCTCAGCAACAGCCTTGTTCATATCAGCCTCGTTTTCAACTGTTGTCTGGCAGTTGAAGATTTCGCCCTTATACTCTTTTACAATGTTCTCGCGGCGCTGTGTAGAAAGTGCGATTGGGAAACAGTCGCGGCTAACAGCAATAATTCCAAGTTTTACGTTAGGAATGTTGTTACTTGTCATAATGTCTTTATTGTTAATATTAGGTTCTATTCATTTCGAAATCGGTGTACAAACTTACATAAAAAATCTGAAACACACCTCTTTGCGGGTAAAAAAAACACTTAATGTAACATATTCAAATGATTTTGTTACGCTTGGTGATATTACAAGCCTCTTGCCTTGAGCAGTGATTCTGTATCAGGCTCGTCTAAACCAGTGAAACTTGAGAAGGCTTTCATCAAATCAATGGTATATCCACGACTAAGAATCTTCTCTTTCATCTCTTCACCTGTAGAACGATTCAAAGCACCCTTACGCTGGAATGCTTCAGCAATATTATCTGCCAAAACCTCAGTCCACAGATAGCTGTAATATCCTGCAGCATATCCACCACCAAACACATGGTTGAAATATGATGTTGAATAACGTGGAGGAATTTGGGAATCGAGCAATCCCACTTCAGCCAATGCTTTTTTCTCAAACTCTTCTGCTTCAGCAGCTGAAGGCACATCCTTAGATGACAACATGTGCCAAGCAAGATCAACACATGTAGCAGCGAGGTTCTCGCCTAATGCATAACAAGGCTGGAAGTTAATAGACTTAATCATCTTTGCTTTCAGGTCTGCAGGCATATTCTTGCCTAAGGCATTCTTTGCATAGTTATCAAAGACGTCATCAATAGAAGCAAAACTCTCGTTAAACTGTGAAGGCATCTCTACAAAGTCACGAGGAACAGCTGTTCCACTGAGCGAGTTATACTGACAATTAGAAAGCATACCATGAAGAGCATGGCCAAACTCATGGAACATTGTTGTTGCCTCGTCCCATGTAACATATGAAGGCTGACCCTCTGGTGCTTTTGCAAAATTGCACACATTATAAATAATAGGTATCTGATTCCATTCCTTGCTCTGCTTAGCAAATGCACTCATCCATGCGCCACCACGCTTTGTTGGACGACGGAAATAATCACAATACCATAGAGCAACGGTCTTTCCTTGGGCATTAATAACCTCGAAGGCCTTCATATCTTTATGATAGACAGGGATATCCTTGCGTTCCTTGAAAGTAAGACCGTAAACCTTTCCTGCAGCATAGAATACACCATTTACCATTACACTATCAATGTTGAAATACTGCTTTATCTCATCATCATTCACGTTCAGCTGCTCCTGCTTCATCTTTGAAGAATAGTAGAAACGGTCATATGGTTGCAAACGGAAATCTGCACCCTGAGTTTTCTGTGCATACGCCTCAATCTCTGCAGTTTCCTTATCAGCAACAGGCTTGTAAACCTTAATTAGGTTTTTCAAGAAAGAATAAACGTTTTCTGGAGTTTTGGCCATTGTTTTTTCAAGTGAGAACTGGGCATAGTTCTTATAACCCATAATCTCGGCTTTCTCTGCACGCAGCTTGGCAATCTCAGCAGCAACAGCAAGAGTGTTGTGCTTGTTAGTACCGTTTGCACGATTAATTGATGCTTCGTAAACCTTCTTTCTTAGCTCACGATTATCAAGGCTTGCAAGAATTGGCTGCTGAGTAGTATTGATAATAACAATAGCATAAGGAGCCTTGTTGCCACGACTTTCTGCATCTTTCTTACATTGTGCAATATCCTGCTGGCTCAATCCCTTGAGTTCATCAACCGAATTAACCCAAACCACAGCATCATTAGTTGCTGCAGGCAACATATTACCCCACTGCTGCTGTAAATCAGAAATACGACTATTGATTTGTTCCATACGAGCCTTCTTCTCTTTTGAAAGAAGTGCACCACTACGAACAAAACCATTATATGTCTCCTCTAACAACCGTTTATCTTCGCCTTTCAGAGATTTATATTCATGATCATATACATACTTAATCTTTGCAAAGAGCTTGTCATTGAATGAAATCTCATTCTCAAACTTCACCAGTTCTGGCATAATAACTTTTTCTGTTTCAGCTATCTTTGGTGTTTTGTGAGAACCAGTAAGACAAAAGAATGTGTTTGAAACACGATCAAGCAATTTACCGCTATTTTCGTACGACTTGATAGTGTTAGCAAATGTAGGTTTTGCCTTGTTTGAAACAATCTTTTTGATATTTGCTCTTGCTTCAGCAATGGCAGCCTGTAGTGCTGGCAGATAATCACTCTCGCTTACCTTATTGAAGTCAGGAGCGCCATAGGCAATTGTGTTTTGCTGTAGCAGAGGGTTTTTACTATTTGTTTTCTGTGCCATAGACAGTGTTAATGTGGAAGCAAGGCCCACAGTAAATAATGTTCTTGTAATCGATGTATTCATCTGGTTATTATTGATGTTTAACAAATTGGTGTAAAATTACATTAAAAAATAGAGAACGCAAAACAAAAAACATTTTTTAGCTTGTTTATAACATTAAAAATATATTTTTTATAATTTTGTAGCGTGAATCTATCATAAATAACTTATTAATAAATAAACCATAACTTATTATAATTCATTATTATGCTTTACAGAACCATTCTATGTCTATTATCATTATTAGCTTTCCATTCTGTGAAAGCTGTTGAAGCAAACAATCCTATTGCTCATCCAAGTGCTGTTATTCAACTTGGTAATGCACGTTTTACAGTACTTACACCAGAAATGATTCGTATTCAATACAGCGACAGACAGTTGTTTGAAGATAGAGCAACGTTTGGTGTTATAAACCGAAGATTATCAGTTCCACTGTTCACCACTTTTCAGAATGACAGTATTTTTGTTATAAAGACAAATAAGCTTGTACTTAAATATAAGATAGGTGAAAAGATTAGTGCTGATTCTCATAACAGTCTTACAATAACACTAAATATGAATGGAAAGGATGTTTCGTGGCATCCAGGTCTTACTGATTCTTTGAACCTTAAGGGTACTACCCGTACTCTTGATGGAAATAATGGTGATGATTATAAATCACGTCTTGAAAACGGACTTCTTTCACGTGGTGGCTGGAGCATTATAGACGAAAGTCCTTCTTTCCAGCATGGCGATGGAAGCAATGTCTTTGCATTCGATAAAAACGTAGATGGAATGAGTTGGTGGGCTAACCCTATAGACCCTACAGCCATTGACTGGTATTTTCTTGGCTATGGCCACAACTATCGTCAGGCACTTACTGATTTTACCAAAATAGCTGGTAAAATACCAATGCCTCCACTTTATATTCTGGGTTACTGGTACAGTAAGTATCAGAAATATACCGCACAAGATTTCATGGACATAGCTACCGAAGTTGAGCAGCACAATATACCACTTGATGTGATGATCTTCGATATGGACTGGCATACAGAAGGTTGGACAGGGTGGACGTGGAATAAAGAAATAATTCCAGATCCTAAGAAACTTATCGATTTTATGCATGATAAGCATCTTCGTGTGGGATTAAATCTTCATCCTGCAGATGGTGTTGATAACGATGAAGATGGCTTTGAGCAAATGGTTAAAGACATGCATCTGTCTCCAATGACAACACGCATACCATGGCAGCTGGAAGATAGTACATTTTATCGTGTCTTCTTCCGTGATATCCTTCGCAAACACGAAGCATTAGGTGTTGACTTCTGGTGGCTCGACTGGCAACAAAACCTTACTTCTCAATACACAAGAGGTTTAGGCGAAACATTTTGGTGCAATCATGTGTTTTACAATGACATGCATTTAAATAGAACAGATCGTCGCCCAGTAATTTTCCATCGCTGGGGAGGTTTAGGCAGTCACAGATACCCAATAGGTTTCTCTGGTGATACATATTCAAACTTTGAAACACTGGCAGCGCAACCTTATTTCACTTCAACAGCATCTAATGTATGTTTCGGATATTGGGGACATGATTTAGGAGGACACCTCCAAAATGGTGCTAATGATCCTGAGCTTTACCTGCGCTGGATGCAATATGGTGTATTCACACCTATCTTCCGTACACATGCAACAAACTGGGAAGGTATTGAACGAAGAATATGGAAATACAACAACTTCCCTTCCCTACTGAAGACAGTACAACTCAGATATAAGCTCATGCCATATATCTATGGTGCTGCTCGTGAAGCTTACGATACAGGCATTTCTATCTGTCGTCCACTCTATTATGATTACACAGAAAACGAAAATGCATATTCTCAGAAATCAGAATATATGTTTGGCGATAATATCCTTGTTGCGCCTATCGTAGCTCGTTCTAAAGGCGGAAAGGTAAAAAAATCAATATGGTTACCTGAGGGTTTATGGTATAATGTATGCACCCAAAAACTCATGAATGGTAATCAAACATTCACCTCTACATATGGTCTTGAGGATATTCCATATTTCCTTAAAGCGGGAACTGTAATTCCTTGTTATCCAGCAGTTAAACACTTGGATAAGATTCCAGAAAAATTATGTTTGTATGCAGTATGTGGAGCAAATGGTACAAGTTCATATTATGAAGATGCTGGTAATGACAACGGATATGAAAACAACCAATTCTTTACCCAACAGTATCTTCTTGAAGACTGTAATCTAACTATTATGCCAATAGTAGGTAGTTATCCTAATATGACAAAAACTCGCTCATACGAGATTACTTTCCTTGCTTGCAGACAACCTAAGAAAGTTATGGTTAATGACGAAAACCTCTCTGCAAAAGATTGGCAATACAACAGTAAGAATAATAGCTTAACACTACATATCAAAAAAGTAAAACTCGATAAGAAGTTGGTTATCAACCTACTTTAAAGTATCAAGTCTTAGCGGAAAGATACACGCCATACAATATCATGGCAGAGCCAAGGACAGCTATCCATGTCATAGTCTCGCCAAGGAATATTGCTGAGAAGACAACTGTGGAAATTGGGTTTAAGTAAATATAGTTGCTTGCAACAAGAGCACCAAGCTTTTTACTAACCCAACTCCACAACACAAAACAGGTGAAGCTGGCTATAAAACCAAGGAAAAGGAGGTTTCCCCATATTACAGGCTGTTGAAATAACTCAAGAGAGAATTTCCAAGGATTAACAATAAATACAGGTAATACTGTGGTTAATCCATAAAAAAACACCTTTCTTGTTGTGAAAACAGCACTGTATTTATTTGATACGTTCTTCAATAATATACTATATATAGCCCAACACAAGGCAGCACTCAAAGCAAGCATGTCACCTAATGGATTCAGCTTCAACACAAAGTGCCCATTAAAAATAACAAGGCCTACACCTATAGTTGCCAAGACAGTACCAACTATAAGGTTCTTAGTAGCTTTTATATCCTTTATGAACACGAGAGCCAGCAAGGTAGTCAACATTGGAGCAGTGCAAACAATAAATGACACATTGTTAACATAACCTATCCTTACAGCCTCATTCTCTGTAATAAAATAAAGTGAGCCGCCTGTAATACCCAGGACAGCCATTCTCAATTCATCCTGCCATGAGTTAGCCCATAGTTTTCGTGGCGAGATAAACAATATACATACATAAGCAAAAAGGAAACGTAAAGCAAAAATCTCATGCGCCCCCATTCCATTATTCAACAGAACCTTGGAATTAATGAATGTACATCCCCATATCAACACTACTATAGCTGCAAGAAGATGAATCCATATCTTTGAACTTGTATTTGTTTCTTTCATAACTGAGTGCAAAGATACATAAATAATGTGGAATTTTGAATGTAGAATGTGGAATTATGAGTTACCTATCGGTAACGAATAATCATCGACTGAGCGTTTGCTGTCGACTTGCCGGTGCAAGCATAAAGGCGAAGGAGGTAATTAGTCGGCTATGCCAATTAACAATTATATAATTATAAATTATATTCTATTTGCCCCCTCCTACGGAGGGAGATGAGAAAGGCTTATTTATGTCAGCATTCAAACCTTTTTGGATAGCTTTCAAACCACCATACTATTGTTAATATATAACTTTGTGGCCAGAAAATATTTCTAATAACTAATGCTTAATATGAATAGACGAAATCTTAAGGTGGCAGGCTTGTTGTGTCTGGGAATAGCAACACAGTCTGTCGTAAGTTCTCCACTCTATGCTTCTGCTGCAACAAATATCACTCAGCAGCAGAGTAAAGTATCTGGTACCGTCAGCGATGGTGTAGAACCAATCGTTGGCGCAAGTATTGTAGTTAAGGGTGACAAGAGTAAAGGTGCAATCACTGATCTTGATGGTAATTTCTCATTAGACGTTGCTCCTGGTACTACCCTCGTTGTTTCTTATATCGGTTATAAGACTATTGAGGTTAAGGCTGGTGCTAACATGAAGATTACTTTGCAGGAAGATAACACAAGCCTCGGTGAGGTTGTTGTTACAGCTCTTGGTATCAAGCGCGATCGTAAGGCTCTTGGCTATGGTCTTAGTGAGGTTAAAGGTGAAGAACTCACAAAAGCAAAGGAAACAAACGTTGTAAACTCTTTGGCAGGTAAGGTTGCCGGACTTGTTGTACAGAATACCGCAGGTGGTGCTTCTGGTTCTACAAGAGTTATGCTGCGTGGTAATACAGAAATGACAGGTAACAACCAGCCACTCTATGTTGTAGATGGTGTGCCTTTGGACAATACAAACTTCGCTTCTGCGGGTCAGGCTGGTGGTTACGACCTTGGTGACGGCATCTCAGCTATCAACCCTGATGATATTGAAACCATGACCGTATTAAAAGGTCCTGCAGCATCTGCACTCTATGGTTCACGTGCTTCTCACGGAGTAATCCTTATTACAACAAAGAAGGCAGCAAAGGACAAAATTAGTGTAGAATACAATGGTTCTTTCACTATTGATTCACAACTTGCAAAGTGGGACAACATCCAGCAGGTTTATGGTGCTGGCTATGGCGGCCAGTTCCAGGAAAGCGTAACATCTGGCGCTAACGCAAGCTGGGGACCAAAGGCAGATGATTTGATGATTACTTACGATGATGGCATTAAGCGAACAAACCTGATGTATCCCAACAACACATCAAAGTTCTTCCGCACTGGTTTTACAGCACAGAACACTGCTGTTCTTTCTGTAAGTTCAGGCAAGACAGGTATGCGTTTCAGCGTTACCGATATGCGCAACAACGACATCCTGCCTAATACCAACATGAATCGTGACAACTTCAACCTACGTGTAAATACATCAGCAGGTCCTGTTGATTTCGATTTCACAGCCAACTACACACGTGAAAACGTTAAAAATCGTCCAGCTCTTGGTGATGCTCACAGTAACATTGGTACAAACCTAATGACTATGGCGAGTACAATCGATCAAGCATGGCTGAAAACATACGAAAATCCTAATGGTGGTTACGCAACATGGTTAGGATACTCACAATATAATATCAACCCATATTGGGATCTGTATAAAAACGACAACAACTCGACAAAGGATGTGTTCCGCTTCACAGGTAAGGCAATCTGGAACATCATGGACGGCTTGAAGTTACAGGGTACTATCGGTACAGACATCAACAATATGAACTTTAGCGAGTATATTGCTAAGGATACTCCTGGTACAAAGGCAGGAAGCTTAACCAATCAGATTTTCAACAACCGAACATTGAATGCAGAATTATTGTTGCTCTACAACCATAGTTGGGAAAACTTTGATTTGAATGCAACTCTTGGTGGCAATATCTTTAAGGTTGACAATAAGACAACAACTATCATGGGTACAAACGAGTTAATGACTGGTTTGGCAGCTATCGGTAACTATAGCGAGCAGAATGTTGCAGAATACCCATATAAGAAGCAAATTAACTCTCTCTATGCAAGTGCATCTATTGGTTATAAGCACACATATTATCTGGAAGGTACTCTTCGTGGTGACAAGAGTTCTACTCTGCCTGTAAACAACAATACATACGTTTATCCATCTGTTTCTGGTAGTATTGTTTTCTCTGAGTTCATCAAAAACAAGAAGATTATCAACTACGGTAAGGTTCGTGCATCATGGGCGCAGGTTGGTTCTGACACCGACCCATATCAGTTGTCTCTTATTTACGAGAATGGTCTTTATAAATATCCTGGCTATACAGTAGGTATGATTGCAAACTACACACAGCCAGCCAAGGATTTGAAGCCAACTATGACAGGTTCTTTCGAACTCGGTTTGGAAATGAAGTTCTTTAACAATCGTTTGGGCTTGGATGTAACATACTACAACCAGAGTTCTACAGACCAGATTATTCGTCTTAAGACCTCAGAATCAACAGGTTTCCCTGAGAGTCTTGTAAATGCAGGTGAAATTCAGAACAAGGGTATTGAAATTGCACTAAACGGAAGAATTCTGCAGTACAAAGATTTTGCATGGGATGCAGGTGTTAACTTCTCTAAGAATGTCAATAAGGTTAAGAAACTTGTTGATGGAACAAACTTCTTCACACTTGAGAATGCTCCTTGGGCAGGTGTAATCGTTGGTGCAGAAGTTGGCAAAAACTTCGGTAGCATTCGTGGAACAGGATTCCAGCGCAACGAGAATGGTGACGTAATTGTAAACAGCGAAACAGGTATGCCTGTTGTTGACCACGAGAAGCGCACCATTGGAAACGCTTCATGGGATTGGACTGGTGGTATGTATCACACATTCACTTACAAGAACTTCCGCCTTTCAGCTGCTTTCGATGTTAAGGTTGGAGCCGATCTCTATTCTATGTCAATGGGTTCAGCTATCAAAACCGGTAAAGCGATGGAAACTCTCGAAGGTCGTGATGAGTGGTACAAATCAGAAGAAGAACGTAAGGCTGCCGGTATGACAATACAACAGTGGCGCAATGCAGGAAAAGCAAGAGGCTATGTTGTGGATGGTGTTGTTTTGAGCAAGATCGGAACAGAAATAGTAGACGGAAAAGAAGTGAACAAAATGGGATGGGTAAAAAATACTATCGCTGTTGATCCAGAAACCTATTGGAGATCAGTTGGTGACAACGATCCTGCACAATTCGTTTACGACAACTCATACATCAAGTGTCGTGAGATTACATTCGGTTACGATTTCCCAAGAAAATGGCTTGGTAGTTTCATTAACGCACTTACGGTATCGTTCGTAGCACGTAATCCATTCATCGTTTGGAAGAACATCCCTAATATCGACCCAGATTCAAGTTACAACACATCAGGTATGGGTCTTGAGTATGGTTCTCTTCCATCTCGCCGTAGTTATGGTATCAACGTAAATATCAAGTTCTAAAGATCAAATGACTATTAAAATGAAAACATTCATTTCTAAATATATAAAGAAGAGTGGACTTTGTCTGGCTATAGCACTGCCACTCACTTGCGGAATTACATCTTGTTCTGATGCTCACATGGCTGAGATAAACAGAGACAACACCAAGAGCGAAGTTCCAGAACCAAACTCACTTCTTACCACTGCGTTGTTGCAGACCTATGGTGATTTCAACCTTATGGA
>R22__coassemble_1636_pt1 | contig 10826 bp, 7 predicted proteins | sample R22__metabat2_high_PE_007 | metagenome-assembled genome bin R22
TCAAAAAACCTTAATGTCCTAAGTGGGAAAGTGGGAAAGTGGGAAACCTCCACCTACTCTTTTATCCCATTTTTTTAGAAAAATGATACATATATTCGGAAAAATTTATTATCTTTGTATGTAATAAAACACATGTCAAAAATGGAAATAAGATATATTGAAAAACGATTCACACCTGCACTAATAACAGTACTTGCAACGCTATCGACACTAATCTGGACAACATACAGATTATGGCCTGACAACGACGAAGAACTAAAGGCTTCGCGCATTACCGTGGAGCGCACATATTACTATGTGATTACGCAAAACGGCAAGCCAATGCTCTATATGGCTGATATTTCTGCCGACACACTGATGCAGCGCATGTCGTGGAACAAAGATTCTATCAACAAGAGTCACAGACTGACACAGGGCTATTGGATGAATAGTTTCTGGATGGTTCCTTCATGTAACGGAAAACTGGTTACACAGAAAACAGACACAGCCGACATTAGCACAAAGAACATCAACCTCAAGAGATTGATAGCCCACGAGATCGACACCCTAAAGCACATAATAAAGGTGAGCAAGACAAAGCAGAACAACTGTCGCTATTACCTACGTGTGCACGGCGTGCAGGATGAAGGCTATGATATTGTGGCTAAGTTTGCTACTGAAAACCACGCCAAGCTGGATTCAAGTATAAGATGTCTGAACATACTTACTGAGCTACAGAAGAACGAAGGCAAAGGCGATATAAAGATAAGAAAAATAGAAACTTATACAGCGAAAAACGACAAGCGCATAAAGTTTAACTTTGCGGAACAACACAAGGACAAGCCACGAAACTATGCCGTGCTGCAAACAACCAACAAAAACACGCCTGACGAAGCCTATGCACTTAGCAAGCGCCCAGATGTTGTGAGGAAATACTTTCCATCGCCTTCAGCAATAGAAATGGCTATAAAGAACAACAGAATAACCCAGCCCGACACTGCATCGGTTCATTATTATGGCGAACACAACAAGAAAGGACAATATCACGGACACGGCATTCTTGTGAGCAAGGCTGGCAATATTTACGAGGGTCACTGGAACGAAGGCCAGCGCGATGGCTGGGGTGTGGCTTTCTCTGAGAGTGGTCGTTTGCGTGTGGGCGAATGGAAAAAGGATGTTTTCAAGGGCGAACGCCTTACCTATACTTCAGACCGTATATATGGCATCGACATCTCAAAGCACCAGCACATTAAAGGCAAGCATAAGTATGATATTGACTGGGGAAAACTCAGAATAACCTCACTCGGATATATCAGCAAGAAGAAAGTAAAAGGAAGCATCGACTACCCTATCTCGTTTATATACATAAAGAGTACTGAAGGAAAAACTGTTGTAAACAAGTTCTACAGGAAGGATTACAAGGATGCCAAGGCACACGGCTACCGCGTGGGCACATATCACTTCTTCTCAACAACAAGCAGCGCAACAGAGCAAGCCAACAACTTCCTAAAGAACTCGTGGGTTGCACAGGGCGATTTTCCTCCAGTACTGGATGTAGAACCTTTTCCTTCACAAATAAAGAAGATGGGTGGTGCCGAGGTTATGTGGGCACGTGTGAGAACATGGCTGAAGATTGTACAGCTGAAAACAGGCAGAAAACCCGTTCTGTATATCTCGCAAAGTTTTGTGAACAAATACCTGCCATTAGCTCCCGACATAAAGGATAATTACCAAGTGTGGATAGCACGATATGGTGAATACAAACCTGATGTGCAGCTACTTTTCTGGCAGCTATGCCCTGACGGCAAGGTAAGAGGTATTCACGGCGATGTAGATATAAACGTGTTTAACGGCTACAAACAAGAATATTCTTCGTTTTTGCGCTCACCGCACATTTATTAGACACACGTAAGCCAGGAAGCCAGATGATGATACCTGTGGCATCTACAAGGACGAGCTGGGCACGCTTTTCAAAGATATTAAGTTTGTTATCGGTTAGGAAATCACTAACCAGTTTACTACCCTTCATGCCATAAGGCACAAAGCGGTCACCCTGCTCTACAGTACGAAGAGTTAACGGGAATGCTACCTTATCGGCATCAAGAGTTGCCACAAAGGGATCTTTGCTTACCTGAAAAGAAGCAGTCTTTTCATTAATAGCAAGAGTAAACTTCAGTTCGTCATTAAAAACATAAGTGCCTGTCTCAGGTATTTTAAAACACAGAGAGTTATCGGTTTTTATTCTCTCAACAACGATGTCGCCTCTATCAATAATTAGTTCGTGCGAAGCCGACTGCCACGTTTTTCCCTGTGCATCATTCATCTCATCGTAGATTTGTTCTATCTGAACTCCGTTGAAACCGTAGTTTTTTAGAATGTGATAGAGCAAATACTCAGGACTGAAAAAGTCCATTATTTGCTTAACGGGAATACGTGCTGACGTATCGAGAGAAGCATCAAAAGGCACGTTTTCATCGGACAAATAGGTAACAATATCCGCCTTACGACGCCAAAAACCATTCATACTCATCTCCGCAATCTTTTCAGCTTCAATAAGATAACGTTCCATAGCAGCAATATTGCTCTTTACCGAGGGGTTCATTTCCTCGAGCATAGGCAACAGATTAAGACGTATCTTATTGCGTTTCACGTCATCAACAAGATTAGTGCTGTCAGTAACATAATCTTGTTTAAGCGAAGAAAGATAACCGGTTATATCAGAACGAGTTATACACAGAAGCGGACGAATAACAAAACCATTCTTCGGTGCCATTCCTGTAAGACCTTTAAGTCCTGTGCCACGAATGATATTCAGCAGAATTGTCTCTACATTATCGTCTTCATGATGAGCCACGCAGATGCCCTGTGCACGAATGTCTTTCCTAAGGTTCTCGAAATACTTATAGCGCAGTTCACGGGCAGCCATCTCTATACTAACTTTATGAAGGGCAGCATATTCCTTTGTGTCGAAATGAATACGATGAAGAGGTATGTTGTGTTTTTCACAAAGAGAAACACAGAAATTCTCGTCTCTCAACGACTCGTCGCCTCGAAGCTTAAAGTTGCAGTGTGCAGCTTCGATATTGTAACCAAGCTGTTTTAAGGCAAGAAGCAGAGCCACACTGTCTGCTCCACCCGAAAGGGCAACAATATACAATTCTTTTGGGTTGAGCAGATTGTGACGGCTAATATATTTTTCTATTGTCTCAAGAAAACGCATGGTTTATTTGAAATAAATACGTTTACTCTACATAGAGCACCAATCCCTTCAGGTATTCGCCTTCAGGATGGTAAATATTGATAGGATGGTCTGCAGGCTGATGCAGCTGATGCAGAATGCGCACCTTACGTTTTGCCTGTGCAGCAGCTGTGAACACAGCAGCACGGAACTGCTCTTTGTTTACAGCCTGAGAACAGCTAAAAGTAAAGAGTATTCCTCCGTGACGAATGCGCTGGAAACCCTTGTAGTTAAGACGTGTGTAGCCTTTCAAAGCGTTACGAAGAGCAGAACGGTGCTTTGCAAAAGCAGGAGGATCAAGCACGATGAGGTCGTACTTATTGTCGTTGGCATCGAGATATTTGAATGCATCCTCGCAGAAAGCCTCATGACGCTTGTCACCTGGGAAATTAAGTTCTATATTATCGTTTGTAAGATCGATTGCCTTGGCACTACTATCTACAGAGTGCACGAGCTTTGCATCGCCTCGCATAGCATAAACAGAAAAACCACCTGTGTAGCAGAACATATTAAGCACGCTCTTACCCTTGGCATAGCGTTCAAGAAGCTGACGGTTTTCACGCTGGTCAACAAAGAATCCTGTTTTCTGTCCTTTGAGCCAGTCAACATGGAACTTCAAACCATGCTCTACAGCCACGTTATTATCGGTGGAACCGTAGATAAATCCGTTTTCCTGATTAAGTTCAGCCTTATAAGGAAGAGTTGTTTCGCTCTTGTAATATACATTCTTGATACGATTGCCCATAACTTCAACGAGAGCCTTGCTTATCTGCTCACGACAAACATGCATACCCACGCTGTGAGCCTGCATAACGGCAGTCTCGCCATAACAATCGATTACCAGTCCTGGAAGGTTGTCGCCCTCGCCATGAACAAGACGATAGGTATTGTTCTGAGGATTATCGGCAATACCAATGCTAATACGCATTTCAAGGGCACTACTGAGGCGCTCTTTCCAAAAATCCTCGGTGATAAGAATGTCTTCAAACGAGAGCACTCTCACTGCAATAGAACCAATTTGGAAATGACCAACAGCAATAAACTTGCCTGATGAAGAAATCACTCTAACAAAATCGCCTTCCTCGATGCCTTCGTCCATACGCTGGATGGCACCTGAGAAAATCCATGGATGAAAACGCTCAAGCGATTCTTCCTTACCTCGTTTTAGAAATATCTGTTTATACATAATTGAGAATTACGAATTCTGATGAAATCTCCTTTCAAATCCTTTTATCTCCTAATTTTACTGATTTACTGCTTCCTGCTCTACTGGCACAGCAACAGGTTCTGGTTCTGGTACAACAACAAGGTCGTAATCTCCAGTCTTCTTTAAACGGCAAACCTCTTCATAAAGGTTTATGCAAGCCCACGCATCGATGGCTGCATATTGCTGCTGCTTGCTTGTGAGCACATCGGCTTCCCAGTTGGTGAGTCGCTGTCGCTTAGAAATCTTCTGCTGAAAGATGTTAGCATATAGTTTCTGCAAACTAAGGTCTTTGATACCTATATCGCCAACCATGTTCTGCAGGTCGATAAACTTACCTGGTTTGAATTCGGCTCTACGACGAAGCGAAAGAATGTCGTCGTGCCAAGACAATCCAATCTTTGGAATAGTAATATCCTCGAGCAAACGGATAACAGCAGGAGGCATGCCCATCATATTAAGACGGAAAAGGAAACAGGTGTCACGAGTTGCCACCTGAAGTAGAGCAACCTTATGACTCTGCCCGCGCTTAAAAGCAGGTTTTGTTTCTGTATCTACACCAAGAATGTCGGCATGAAGCAAATAATCAACCGCTTTTTCTGCTTCGCCAGCAGTAAAAATAGTGATTATGCGGCCCGGAAACTCCACACGTGGAAGGCTGCCAATCGCATTCTTGTCAAATTTACTATATATTGTTTTCTTCATCTTCGTTTCTTACAACATGCAAAATTAAAAAAAAGTTATGAAAAAATGAGCCTTTCTCGATTTTTTACGTTATTTTTGCACGTAAAACCTGCAAATAAACATTTTACATAGTAACAAAAAAATATGGCAAGAAAGAAAAAGAGCCGCAAGCAAAGTTTTGGCGATGCAATTGGCCTACAAAATAAGATTTTCAATAATGATAAGATAGATTTCATCCTTGGCTTGCTTCTGCTTTTGATGGCAGTAGTTGTAACCATAGCTATGGTTTCGTTTCTTTCCACAGGAAAGGCCGACCAGAGCATTCTTGAGAATATTCATCCTGCCGACTGGGTTAATCAACAAAGGGAATTTCAAAATATTGGTGGCTCCATCGGAGCAATCCTCTCTTATCAGCTTATCTCGGTAAACTTTGGTTTGCCAGCCTTCCTCATTCCACTATTCATTATTATCGTTGGACTGAAGATGATGAAGATTTACAGCATTAACCTGTGGAAATGGTTTTTCTGCATGATGCTGGTAATGGTATGGAGTTCGGTTACCTTTGCAAAATTCCTTTCACCTATATTAAGCGACCAGATTTACAACCCTGGCGGTAATCATGGTTTATATTGCGTGCAGAATTTAGAAAATGTTGTAGGCACCCCTGGGCTCACCGCCCTACTCCTTTTTATTGCTATTGCTTTCCTCACATATCTTAGTGCTGAGACTATAACTGTTATCCGCAAGGCATTAAACCCTGTGAAGTATCTAACGTCACATATTAAGTTCTCGGTTACTGACACTACCAACAAGGCAGAAACAGAAGAGAATATTGAGGAAGAAACCGAGGAGGAGGAAGAAGAGGACAACACAGAGCTTGCCCCTCTGCCACAAGAAGATGTGCCTTCGCCTGTTGTTGACCTCACCGACTATTCTCAGGGCGCCGTTCAGCCAAAACCTGTTGTGCCACCTGTTGCTGGCGAAAAGCCATTAGAGATTACAGCAGCTGCTGGCGAGGCTACAGGCGGTATGCTTACTGTTGATGTGGCTAAGGACGAGGATAAGGCTACAAGCAAGACTCTCTCGCCTGAGCAGATTCTCTCTACACCTATCGACCCACGCGAGCCTTACACACGCTACAAGTTCCCTTCTCTCAGCCTGCTGAAGAGATACGACAGCAACAAACCTGTTGTTGACTACGAAGAAATAAAGGCTAACAACAATCGTATTGTTGAGGTGCTGCACTCTTTCGGTGTTGAGATTTCAAAGATCAACGCTACCGTTGGCCCAACAATCACTCTCTACGAGATTACTCCTGCCGAGGGTGTGAGAATTAACAAGATTCGTAACCTTGAAGACGATATTGCACTTAGCCTTAGCGCTCTGGGTATTCGTATTATCGCACCTATGCCAGGTAAGGGAACAATCGGTATTGAGGTTCCAAACAAAAACCCACAGATTGTTAGTATGGAAAGCGTGCTCAACAGCAAGCGATTCCAAGAAACAAAGATGGCACTTCCTGTTGCCGTTGGTAAGACTATCTCTAACGAGGTGTATATGTTTGACCTTCACAAACTGCCTCACCTGCTTGTTGCCGGTGCCACAGGTCAGGGTAAGTCAGTTGGTCTTAACGCCATCATCACCTCATTGCTATACAAGAAGCACCCAAACGAATTGAAATTTGTGCTTGTTGACCCTAAGAAGGTTGAGTTCTCTATCTACAACAAGATAGCACCTCATTACATGGCGTGCCTGCCTGAGAACGACGAAGAGCCTATCATCACCGATGTGCAGAAGGTTGTTAGAACCCTCAACTCGCTGTGCAAGCTGATGGACCATCGTTACGACTTGCTTAAAATGGCTCAGGTGAAGAAGATTGAAGAATACAACGATAAGTTTATTCATCATCGCCTTGACCTCACAAAGGGACACGAATACATGCCATATATCGTGGTTATCATCGATGAGTTCGGCGATTTGATCATGACTGCAGGTAAGGAAATAGAGTTGCCTATTGCACGTATTGCTCAATTGGCTCGTGCCGTGGGTATTCACATGGTTATTGCTACCCAGCGCCCAACAACAAAGATTATCACTGGTAACATCAAGGCCAATTTCCCTGGACGAATTGCCTTCCGAGTAACATCAGTTATTGACTCACGAACAATTCTCGACCGCAAGGGTGCCGACCAGCTTATCGGTAAGGGTGATATGTTGTTCCTTGCAGGAGGCGACCCTGTCAGAATACAATGTGCATTCATCGACACACCAGAGATTGAAAGTGTTAACGATCATATTGCCGACCAGCCTGGACCAGTAGAGCCAGCTGCTCTTCCTGAGCCAGCCGACGAGAATGCAGGCGATGGTGGCTTTGGCGGAGGTGGTGCCGACTTGCGCCAGCTCGACCCATATTTCAACGAGGCAGCACATGCTATTGTACTTTCACAGCAAGGCTCAACAAGTATGATTCAACGCCGATTCTCTATCGGCTACAACCGAGCAGGACGACTCATGGATCAGCTTGAGCAGGCAGGTATCGTGGGAGCAGCTATGGGTTCTAAGCCACGCGATGTACTTGTACAGGATGAAAACTCGCTGAACGAGATTCTGGCAAGACTGAATGCTAATTAATCAAACATCTCGGCAGGAATCCTTACAATAAATCCTTTATATTCCGTTTATAATCCGTCTATAATCCTTCGAGATGAGTTCGAGATGCCTTCGGGATGCCTTTAGGATGAGTATAGGAACAGTCCGAGTAAAAAAACAGTATATTTTTAATTGCGAAAATTATGAAAAAGATTTTATTATTTTCTTTGTTGATGGTAGTGACCATCTGCGCTACCGCACAAAATGCTGCACAAGCCAGAAAGGTTTTAGACAAGACAGCAGCTATCGTAGGTCGTAAGGGAGGAGCAAGTGCCAACTTCAGCATTACAAGTTCGAAGCTCGGCAAAACCAACGGTTCTATCTCTATCAAAGGTAATAAGTTCTATGCACGCACGCCACAGGCCATAGTGTGGTTCGACGGCAAGACTCAATGGAGCTGGATGAAGCAAACCAACGAAGTGAACATCACCACTCCTACCGAAGCTAAGCAGGCTCAGATGAACCCTTATAAATTCATCAATATATACCGCTCGGGGTATAACCTTGACATGAAAACCGAAGGCAACAACTACATCGTACACATGGTTGCCCAGAACAAGCAACGCACTCTTCAGGAAATGTATATCACAGTAAGCAAGAAGAGCTACACTCCAAATCAGGTTAAATACCGTCAGGACAAGAACTGGACAACAATAGCCATCAGCAACTTCCAGGCTAAGAATGTTAGCAACTCCACATTCGTGTTCCAGGCAAAGGACTTCCCTAAAGCGGAAGTGATTGATTTAAGGTAACAGCCTCCCCCTATCCCCTTCCGAAGGAGGGGGATAACAAACTGATAGAAATCTAATAATTTTGAGTTCTACAGCTCTAAACTAAAAAAACGTATAAATGAAAAGACTACAGCTCTATAAAGAACTGCGACACCACAGAAAACTTGCAGATAAACGTGCCTTTGATTCTACCATGAACAAAAACGCAAAGATCATGGTTTATATTGGTATGTCGGCTATGCTGGTTTACCTTATCTTCTTTGCCATCATGTTCTCGTTGGCAATAAACAACGACAAGAGTACTACGGCACTCGAGTTTATCTTCACCATAGCGCCAATAATACTGGCAATAGACTTTGGTGTGCGATTCATAGCTCAGCAAACGCCAGCCCAACTGGTGAAACCTTATCTGCTGTTGCCTGTGTCAAGATACCTCTGCACCGAAGCCTTCATCATTTCATCGTTGTTCACATGGGGCAACGTAATATGGTATGCTTTGCTTTTGCCATATAGCCTGATGTCGGTAATCTTTGGATATGGTCTGTGGACAACAGTTCTGCTGTTAGTCACCTTCTACGTGCTTTTCCTCGCAAACAGCCAATGGTATTTGATTTGCAAAACGCTTATCAACAACAATATGCTGTGGACTCTGCTGCCAGTGGCTGTTTATGGCTTGATGGTTCTGCCTTATTTCGGTTATATCGTTGATAATGCCGACATCTACGGCGAGATAGGCGTGTTTATCGAAAAAGGCAACCCTCTCCCACTCTTGGCTGCTCTCGTGCTGCTTGTTTGTTGCATCTTTGCTAACAGAAGACTGCAGTTCGTGAATATCATGAAAGAGTTGGGCAAGGGAAACAAGCAAACCAAACTGAGAACAGTTTCTAAGTTCTCGTTCCTTAACCGTTATGGCGAATTAGGCGAATACTTGAAACTTGAAATAAAAATGGTTATCCGCAACCGAAACACCAAGATTGGTTTCTTCTCAGCCATTGCAGTAGCTTCAGTTTTCAGCATTCTCATCAGCTATACCAACATATATAACGACGAGTTCAGCAAAAACTATTTCTGTCTGTATAACTTCCTCATCTTTGGAACAATGTTCATCACAAAAGTGATGAGCTACGAAGGCAACTACATAGAATGCCTTCTTGTCCATAAAGAAAATATTCTGAAGCTTCTTGAGGCAAAATACATCTTCTATAGTCTGATGCTTCTTGTGCCTTTCATAATAATGATTCCTGCTATCATAGCCGGCAAGTTCAGCATTCTGCAACTCGTGGCTTACATGTCGTTCACCATGGGCAGTTGTTATTGTCTGCTGTTCCAGTTGGCAGTATTCAATCGTCAAACTATTCCGTTGAACCAAAAGATAACAGGACGAAATGGTCAGAGCAACAGCTGGCTACCATTCATAATAACTATGGTTGCTTTCTGTGCTCCAATAGGTATCTATTTCCTTCTCAACGCCTTCATGTCAACAACAGGCGTGTATATCGTATTGTTCACAACCGGTTTGATATTCATAGCATCAGAACGTTTCTGGATGCGAAACATCTATAAAAGAATGATGAAACGCAAATTCCAGAACCTCGAAGGGTTTAGGGCAACGAGATAGAGAATGTGAAATGTGGAATTAGGAATTTGGAATTAGTCGCACTTCGTGCGATTTATGAATGAAAAATTATTCAATGATGAATACATCTTTCGAAACAGGTAAGTCTAATGAAGAATATAGCTACCTTATGAGAAAACTCATTGATGAATATCATAAGGTAGCGCCATTTAATGGCTATGAAGAAGAATACAAGTGGGAATTATTAGATGAAACAGAAGGCAAAGACACACTTAGCATCATTAAAAGCATAAAAGGCGAAAACCTCATTGATAATCCACGTGTTGATGGAGTTCTTAAAACACTATGGGAAACAAAAGAAGAAGAACTTGTCGCTACCGTCAATCATCTATACGATGAATCAAAGCCTATTGACGAAAGAATAGCAACCTTCAAAGCAGAAATGCGTGAAATTTGCCCAAGCAATTGGAAGAATTCTGCTAACGACGAACGTACTGCTTCTGCACTTCTAATGTGCAAATATCCAGATAAATATACAGCATATAAAGATGAAATATACCAGCTAATATGCAACTATTTAGGCATTGAAAACCGAAAACCAGGTTTGAAATTCAGTCATTTTACCGAAATCATAAACAAGATTGCTGACGAATATGGAGAAGAAATACAAGAAAGTATGCTTCCACAGATTAGCAAGTTCAGAAACAAACCTTTAAACCTTGCCATTCAGACACTATTTTGTGTAATGAAAGAAGGCATTAAAAC
>R22__coassemble_1643_pt1 | contig 10798 bp, 7 predicted proteins | sample R22__metabat2_high_PE_007 | metagenome-assembled genome bin R22
GACGTGCCTCGATGTATCGTGGAGCAGCTGCTGAGTCACCTGTGAGGATGTTTCCCCAGTTTCCCTGAGAGTCAACAAGCAGGTTGCGCTGTCCAAGTCCCACAAGTGGATCGTAGATTGACGCATCGCCATGAGGGTGAAACTTCATGGTTTCGCCTACGATGTTAGCCACCTTGTTGTATCTGCCATCGTCCATGCGTTTCATGGTGTGCAGAATGCGTCGCTGCACAGGTTTCAAACCATCTTCGATATGTGGAACGGCACGTTCAAGGATTACGTAAGAAGCATAGTCGAGAAACCAGTTCTTATACATTCCTGAGAGGTGATGCACCGCCGATGCATCAAAACGGTCAGCAGGTTTGTAGTCGGAATGCTGGTCAACGGGGAGTTCTTCATCCATGTTCTCACCGTCGAATTTATTGTTGTCTTCTGCCATAGAATTTTTATAGTACTATATTATGTTTGCCTACAAAGATAAAGAAAAAAATGGAAATACAAAAATCAGATATTTGATAAGGACTGAAAAAATGTTTAAAGGAGCCTAAAGGCGGTGATATATTTCGCTGTTTCAAAAAATAGTTGTATCTTTGCACCATATAGAAATAAAGAGACTAAAATTTTAAGTAAAAATAAAATCATGGCAGAAGACAATTTTAAAAAGATTGTAGGTCACTGTAAGGAATACGGATTTGTATTCCCAAGTTCTGATATTTATCCAGACGGACTCGCAGCCGTTTATGATTACGGACCAAATGGTGTTGAACTGAAGAATAACATTAAGAAGTATTGGTGGGACAGCATGGTGTTGCTTCACAACAATATTGTTGGTATTGATGCTTCTATCTTCATGAACCCAACCGTATGGAAGGCTTCTGGTCACGTTGATGCTTTCAACGATCCTTTGATTGATAACCGCGATTCTAAGAAGCGTTATCGTGCTGACGTGCTTATCGAGGATCAGATTGCTAAGTACGAGGAGAAAATCAATAAGGAAGTGGCTAAGGCTGCCAAGAAGTTTGGTGATGCTTTTGATGAGGCTCAGTTCCGCGAGACTAATCCACGTGTGCTTGAGAATCAGAAGAAGCGCGATGCTCTTCACGAGCGTTATGCTCTGGCTATGCAGGGCCCAAACCTTGAAGAGCTGAAGCAGATTATCGAAGACGAAGAAATTGTTGACCCAATCAGCGGTACTCGTAACTGGACAGACGTTCGTCAGTTCAACCTTATGTTCTCTACAGAGTTTGGTTCTACTGTAGGTTCTACAAACAAGGTTTACCTGCGTCCAGAAACAGCTCAGGGTATTTTCGTTAACTTCCTGAATGTTCAGAAGACAACTCGTCAGAAGCTTCCTTTCGGTATAGCACAGATTGGTAAGGCTTTCCGTAACGAGATCGTAGCTCGTCAGTTCGTATTCCGTATGCGTGAGTTCGAGCAGATGGAGATGCAGTTCTTCTGCCAGCCAGGTTCAGAGATGACTTGGTTCAACTACTGGAAGAAGGCTCGTTTGGCTTGGCACCAGGCTTTGAACATGGGTAACGACAACTATCGCTACCACGATCACGAGAAACTTGCTCACTATGCTAATGCAGCAACAGATATCGAGTTCCACATGCCATTTGGTTTCAAGGAGGTTGAGGGTATTCACTCACGTACCAACTACGACCTTTCTCAGCATGAGAAGTTCTCTGGTACAAAGATGCGTTACTTCGATCCAGAAACCAACGAGAGTTATGTACCATACGTTGTTGAAACATCTATTGGTGTTGACCGTATGTTCCTTTCAGTTATGTGCCATAGCTACGAGGAAGAAAAACTCGAGAACGGAAGCAGTCGTGTTGTAATGCACCTGCCAGAACCATTGGCACCAATCAAGTGTGCTGTTCTTCCACTTGTTAACAAGGACGGTTTGCCAGAGAAGGCTCAGGAAATTGTTGACGAGTTGAAGTTCCACTTCACAACTCAGATTGAGGCTAAGGACTCAATTGGTAAGCGCTATCGTCGTCAGGATGCCATCGGTACTCCTTTCTGTATTACAGTTGACGGCCAGACTCTTGAAGATAATACCGTAACCTTGCGTTACCGCGATACAATGGAGCAGGAGCGTGTTTCTCTCGATGAACTTCGTCGTATCATCGAAGACCGTGTAAGCATCACTTCTGTATTGAAGCGTTTGGCTGCAGCAATCAAGGATTTCTAAAAATATCCTCACGAAAATAATACGCATGAATATATTCAATCAAACACATAGCCACTCTAACAACCTCCCATTCAGGGAGGTTGCGAGAGGCCTTGGCAAATGCTTTTTAGCGTTGCTGGCATTCTGTAGTCTTTTTCTTGTGTCTTGTAAGGAAAGCGACGATTCTGTAGAAGAGTTTGCTAACTGGCAAGAAACTAACGAGGCTTACGTTAACAATCTTTATTCTCGTGCAGTTAAAACAGGCGAACCAGTAAAAGGCAGTTTGACTGCTATAAAGAAATGGTCGTATAATGGCGAGAATTCAGATTTGCATAACGGAGCAGGCGACTACATTTATGTTGAAGTGCTCAACGAGGGCGACGGCACCATATCTCCTATATATACCGACACAGTTCGTGTACATTATCAAGGACGTTTGTTGCCATCTGCAAGTTATGCTAATGGATATGTATTTAAGCAGTCTTGGGTAGGTGAGTATGATACAAATACAAATGTACCTGAGAAGTTTGCTCTCTATGCAAAAGGAGATGGTATAGCGACGGCATTACAGCGTATGCACAAAGGTGATCGCTGGAAGATTTACGTTCCTTATGAATTGGGATATGTTTCTTCAAGTTCAGAGGCTATCTCTTTGCCAAACTATAGTGTGCAGGTTTTTGATATTACTCTGAATAATTTCTGGCACGTAGGCGAAACTGTTCCAGATTTTCATTAATATAAGAGTTGTGTACGTGCACAGCTCTTGATTTAAATCAAGAAAAGAGTAAACTCTTGACATTTTTACAAGAAAAAATATGCTTAGGTGAAAAATTATGTGTACCTTTGCAGCACTAAAAATCTAAAGAGGTTTAGCCTCTTGGGTAAAAGATTTCAGGAGAACCTTTGGTATTAGTCAAGGTAAAAAAGATTTTCAGGTTTCGCTAGGTATTTATACCGCATTAAAACAACCGTATTAAAGAAGATTATACTGATAAACAGATAGGGAGGAACTAATTGACTCAATAACTTAAGTAACGCATAAGTCAGACGATTTCCGTAAAGGAGATCGTTTTTTTTGTTTCATATACTTTGCATAAGTGTTTCTTTCATTCTATCAGTATAGACGGATTATAGAGGCATTATAGAGGAATGCAATAATCGGGTGAAAAGAATTTTACTTTCAACTCGAAGGCATTTAGGAACCATCTCGGTATCATCTCGAAGGCTGGTGAAAAGAAAAACTTTTACTTTGTAGTTTAGTAATTTTCTACTAACTTTGCAAAATTAACGGGAAGAAAATGTTTAATTCAAAAAAAAGCGAAGCTCTCTTGGCTCGCATTCGTAATGGACTTGAAATGAGCCGCAAGGAGAAACTCAACCTTATTGTAGCGTTGAGTGTGCCTTCTATGCTTGCTCAGGTCACTTCGGTGCTTATGTTCTTTATAGATGCTTCTATGGTAGGACATCTTGGCGCCAACGCTACTGCAAGCATCGGACTTATAGAGTCAACAACATGGCTCATGGGCTCGGTTATGAGTGCTATGGCTATGGGATTTAGCGTGCAGGTGGCTCATTTCATAGGTGCCAACGACTTTGTGAAAGCTCGTCAGGTGTTCCGTCACAGTTTGGTTTGTGGTGCTATTTTCAGTCTTGTTATGATGCTTATAGGCGTAAGCATTCATAATCCGTTGCCACATTGGTTGGGTGGAGGAGAAGAAATTGTGGGCAATTCATCACGCTATTTTCTTGTTTTTTCCTTCGCTTTACCTTTTGTGCTGCTCTTTCATCTTTCGGCATCTATGTTGAAATGTGCAGGCGACATGCGTACACCTTCCTTTATGGCTATAGCCAACTGTTTGCTTGATGTAAGCTTCAACTACCTATTTATATATATACTTGATATGGGTGTTATAGGTGCAGCCTTAGGCACTTTGTTGAGTTATATTATTGTGTCGTCTGGTTTGGCATATATGGCAATTTTCCGCAGTAAGATTTTGGCTTTGCGTCTTGATAAAGACAGATTTGTTTGGGGTTGGGATTATGTGCGTCATGCAGTAAAACTATCCACTCCTATGGCAATTCAGTCTGTATTGATGAGTGGCGCTCAGATTGTTTCAACGCTTATTGTTGCGCCTTTGGGCAGTGTGGCTATTGCTACTAATTCGCTTGCCATTACGGCAGAAAGCCTTTGCTATATGCCTGGATTTGGTATTGGTGAGGCCGCCACAACTCTTGTGGGACAGACTCATGGAGCTGGCAGAAACGATCTTTGTAGGAATTTCGCCTTTATGACAGTTGGGCTTGGCATGGCTGTTATGAGTTTTATGGGTTTGGTAATGTATATATTTGCCCCAGAGATGATAGGTGTTCTTTCGCCTGTAGAGGTAATCCGCGAACTTGGCACAACCGTATTGCGAATAGAGGCATTTGCTGAACCTTTCTTTGGTGCTGCAATAGTAACAGCTGCTGTATGCGTTGGAGCCGGCGATACTTTGAAACCAGCCATAATTAATCTTGGTTCAATGTGGCTTGTGCGCCTCACATTAGCCTATTATCTTTCACAAAGCATGGGACTCAAAGGCGTGTGGATAGCTATGGCAATAGAATTAACATTCCGTGGCATAGCCTTCCTAATTCGCTTGAATAAAGGGCATTGGATGGATTTTAAAGTGACAGAATAAAACAATTTCTGCCAAAGTGTCATATATGGCAGGCATGGCACATACTTTGTTATTTAGTAGGTGTCTTCGGAGATGAGTTCCGGAGGCACCTATTTTAATTTGATAATAATAAAAAAATAAAAAAGATACAATTATGGGAAAGATTATCGGAATCGACTTAGGTACTACAAACAGCTGCGTTGCTGTATTTGAAGGTAACGAGCCAGTAGTAATTGCTAACTCTGAAGGTAAGCGCACAACTCCTTCAGTTATTGGCTTTGTAAAGGATGGTGAGCGTAAGGTTGGTGACCCTGCTAAGCGTCAGGCTATCACAAACCCAACAAACACAGTTTATTCTATCAAGCGTTTCATGGGTGAGCCTTGGAACCTCATTGAGAAAGAGGCTCAGAGCGTACCTTATAAGGTAGTAAACGAAAACGGTTTCCCTCGTGTAGATATCGATGGCCGTAAATATACTCCACAGGAAATTTCTGCTATGACTCTTCAGAAGATGAAGAAGACTGCAGAGGATTATCTTGGTCAGGAAGTAACAGATGCAGTTATTACTGTTCCTGCATACTTCTCAGATTCACAGCGTCAGGCTACTAAGGAGGCTGGTACTATTGCTGGTCTTAACGTTCAGCGTATTGTTAACGAGCCTACAGCAGCAGCTTTGGCTTATGGTGTTGACAAGAGCGACAAGGATATGAACATCGCAGTATTCGACCTTGGTGGTGGTACTTTCGATATCTCTATCCTTAACTTCGGTGGTGGTGTGTTTGAGGTTCTTTCTACTAATGGTGATACTCACCTTGGTGGTGACGACTTCGACCGTGTAATCATCGACTGGTTGGCTGATGGCTTCAAGGCTGACGAGGGTATCGACCTTCGCAAGGATCCAATGGCTATGCAGCGTTTGAAGGAGGCTGCTGAGAAGGCTAAGATTGAACTTTCAAGCTCTACTTCTACAGAAATCAACCTTCCTTACATCTCTGCAGAGGGTGGTGTACCAAAGCACTTGGTAAAGACTCTTACACGTGCTCAGTTCGAGCAGTTGGCTCACGAACTCATTCAGGCATGTCTTGTTCCTTGTCAGAACGCTATGCGTGACGCAGGTCTTCAGACTTCTGAAATCGACGAGGTTATCCTCGTAGGTGGTTCAAGCCGTATCCCAGCAGTTCAGACATTGGTTAAGAACTACTTCGGTAAGGAGCCTTCAAAGGGTGTTAACCCAGACGAGGTTGTTGCTGTAGGTGCTGCTATCCAGGGTGCTGTCCTCAACAAGGAAGAGGGTGTAGGCAATATCGTATTGCTCGACGTTACTCCTCTTACACTCGGTATTGAGACAATGGGTGGTGTAATGACTAAGCTTATCGAGTCTAACACAACTATCCCTTGCAAGAAGAGCGAAACATTCTCAACAGCTGTTGACAACCAGACAGCAGTAACAATCCACGTTCTTCAGGGTGAGCGTCCAATGGCTGCACAGAACAAGTCTATCGGTCAGTTCAACCTCGAGGGTATTGCTCCTGCACGTCGTGGTGTTCCACAGATTGAGGTAACATTTGATATCGACGCTAATGGTATTCTAAACGTAAGCGCTAAGGATAAGGCAACAGGTAAGGAGCAAGCTATCCGTATTGAGGCATCAAGCGGTTTGAGCGATGAAGAAATCAAGCGCATGAAGGCTGAGGCTGAGGCTAATGCTGCTGCTGATAAGGCAGAGCGCGAGAAGGTTGACAAGCTCAATCAGGCTGACTCAATGATCTTCACAACAGAGAACTTCCTTAAGGATAATGCAGATAAGATTCCTGCTGACCAGAAGCCAGCTATCGAGAGTGCTCTCCAGCAGCTCAAGGATGCTCACAAGGCTCAGGATCTCGCTGCTATCGATACTGCTACTGCAGCCCTCAATCAGGCTGTTCAGGCAGCAAGTGCACAGATGTACGGTCAGGGTGGTCCTCAGGCAGGTGCTCAGGGCTTCCAGGGTGCACAGGGTGCTCAGCAGGAAGGTCCAAAGGCTGACGACATCCAGGATGCCGACTTTGAGGAGGTTAAGTAATCCGCTCACAAACCAATAGGTATTTAAATATAAAAATCCGTGTAGCTCAATGAGTTACACGGATTTTTTTGTTTTTGTACTCAGCAAGCTTTGCTTGCTAAGATAGAAGGAGTTAGAAGGAGATAGATGAAGTTAGAAGCCAAATGTTTTGCTGTTAATGAATGCTTTAGGTTGATGCTTCTTATAATGCATAGTTTTAATCCGTTTTATGAGATTTGGCTATTGATTCAATATTTTCCAACATAAATCTTTGTGCATCAACACTATAGATTACTCTTTGGTATTCTTTTCCTTCAGAATCTCTAAGAACTTCTGTAGCTATTCCAAATTTGTTGCCTTTTTCTGTTGGTATGTTTGTTTTATGGCCATCTTCTTTTAGAACTTCTTGTAGCAAACCTTCATTTCGAAGCCATTTTATAACCATAATCGCTGAAAGCGGTTTCATATCAGTTTGAATATATCCATTAACTATTTTAACAAAGTTGGCAATACCGTTTGGTGTTGAAATCAGAATATTAGCAGCCTCATTTGAAGAAATAAAAAATGTTTTTCTACTTCTTTTGTTGATAGCATTTCCTGTCTTTATCTCGCCTAATAACTCAGAGACATAGAATAGACAACGTGAGATGTGAACATTATTGATAAGATCGTCATCTTTAACAAGTTCTTCGTTCAGAGGGTTGATACCATTTGCTAGTTTTTCAACCCATGCCTTGGCAATGTTAAGTTTTTCTAGGTCAATCATATTCTTTATGTTTTAATTTTTTCTTTTGTATTTTCTTAAGTAGAAATCCTTTGTGACGTAGTTGTTACATCCGGTTTTGTCTGCCTTGTAGTTTGTACATCCCAAGAAAGGACCACTTCCACGACCTTCCTTGACAATAAGATAGCCATCTTTGCATTTATCACATTTCATAATGGACATTTCATCACCTGCTAGATTATTGGTCATGAAATCGCAAATCTCTGGTTCGTTTGTACAAATCCATAGTTTAAGGCCATATGCTTTTTTGTAACGCAATTGCAATGGATAACCACAGATGGGGCATTTTTTGTCTAATGTCATTCCTTGAGGCTCTTTGTTTATCTCTCCAAATACTTCTACTTGTGGATAATCACGAATTAACTCAAGTACAAATTCCGATGGATGTTGCTGTGGAGTAATGATGTAGACTCTGTTTTTAGTTCTTGTCAAAGCTACATAGAACAAACGTCGTTCTTCTGCATAATCATAAGAATGGTCGTCCTTTACGACGTATTTCAGCACAGGGTCTTCTTGTACCTGAGATGGGAATCCATAGGTCTCATTTCTTGCATTGATGATTATTACATGGTCGTAACCAAGTCCCTTTGCCCGATGTACGGTCATAAAGTCGAAATAATCGGCATTGTATTTCTTGGATCTAACAGCCCCAGTTTTATCATCATATATGAAATCAGCAGACTTTGTAAGATTATATCCGTCGAAACCATATCTGCCTAGAAGCAGAATCTTCGGATGTTTGTATTTTGAAATTAACCCGTCCATTATTTCTTCTACGCACTTGCCAATAAGGAAGTATTTACCTCCTTTGCCCGCATATTCCTTTCGGTCAACTTCTTCTGTGTAGGTCTTGATGACGATAGGGTGCTTAATATGCTTTGGAGAAATGAGTGCCTTTCGTATTTGGCTGAGATTCTTTTGTACAAAGCCTCCTGCAATATCAATTACTTCCTGCGCATTGCGGTAAGTCTTTGTAATGCATAATTCCTGGCCATATCCAAATGTACGTTTAAAGTCTGTAAACAATGTAATGTCAGAACCTGCGTATGCATATATGGATTGCCAATCATCACCGACGGCTATAACCTTTGCGTTGCATAGTTTGCATAATTCCTTTGTAAGATTGAAACGTTGACGTGAAATATCCTGATACTCATCGACAATTATATATTTGAAATCAAGTTTCTTGCCTTGAACTTTCTCTTCTCTTAGGATACGGGCAGAGTCGTTGATCATATCCACAAAATCGATAGCTTGATATTATTTTAAATGTTTAATGTATTCTTGATAGCATTGTTCACAGATGGAAAGAAATAATTTTGTTCGTTCGTTGGAAGATGTGGCTCGAAAACGAGCGAAATCATCAATCATAAAGTCATTTGTCTTGAAGTTTTGTATAAATGTACATACAAGCTTTACAAGACGAGCTATGTACTTATTCTCTTCTGTGCTGACTATCATATCAAACACTTCTTTTGATGGACGGCGTTTTAGTTCAAATCCATGACTAATAAGTTCTTCTTGTAGATGAACGAGTAAATCCTGACCATCATTGTAGGCAGAGAATGTATATATTAGGTCTGTACCATGTTGTTGGTGTAGCTTAATTTTGTCGTTAATTGCTTTTTTGTAGATATTTAGCTGATCTTGTGTATAGCGGTTGTTTCTTCCATCTTCGGTTATACCAAAGTGCTCGATATAAGCGACCTTATCTCCTTGTTTTATGGTGAAATCTGGAGTATAAGGCTTATGTGAGCGCAATATATTGTAAGGATAGGTCTTTTCGTAGGTGTAATCAATATTGTTCATATACAAAAAGTTTGCAATAACAACTTCTTGTAATGAACGTAGGCATTCGTGAGCGATTGTAATGTAACGGCCTGAACGCTGGTCAATAACCTTTTCTGTGTATTCATTCATGTTGCCACGCAGGGTTGTAAAATCTGCTTTGGTAATGTAATTGAAAAATGAATTTAGGTCATCTCCTTCGTATGGCGCATCAAAGTAACTGCCAAAGAATAAAATTAGTTTATCAACAAGCTCTGGATACTCAAGAATATTGTGTTTGAGGTAGTTATTCACAATATTGAACATGTAGCCTTCTGTTACGATTCTTACATGCTCCTCTGTTTCTTGTCTTCGGCGAATGGCATAACCAGCCTTGTGGAATGTTGTTACAGGACTATCTATCTTTAGTGCTTTGTTTATTTTATCTTGTAGTTCGCCAACAGCTTTGTTTGTAAATGATATTACCAGAATTTGATCTGGACGAATCCCTTTGCGTTCTACAAGGTATTTAACTTTCGCAGAAACAGTAGTTGTTTTTCCTGCACCTGCACCAGCAATAACAAGTGTATAGTCTTCATCTGACAAAACTACTTTTCGTTGCTCCTCATCAAGTTTTATATTTGGATCAATTTCTGCAAGAATAGTATCAAGGTATTGTTTATCAGATTCGAGATGACGAGATAAGTAGTTGTTGTTATGATTTATAATGAGTTTGGAAGTTTCTTCATTAAGTAAGTCTTCGTAATTAGAAAGGAATTGAGTAATACGCTTATTGTCAATGCCGTGCTCTTGACAATAATAGTTAAGTGTTCTGCTATCCAGCAATACCTTAAAGTGAGAGAATATGCTAGCATTATCATCTCGTAATTTTTTATAATCACTCCTGGCAATGTAAATATCTTTTTTAAGCAAGTCATTAAGCTTTTCCTCAAATTTGCACAAACTATCTAGTTCGGCAGTCATAGCAACTTCCGTTCTCTTAATCTTGCTTAGATTGAATAATTTACTTAAAAAATTTACCATATTTATAAAAAGAAACCTATTGGAGATTCTGTTAGTATATTATCGTATTAATATGTTAATACTATCACCAAACTGAAAGCAAAGATAATCAAAATAATTATATTTCCTTCAAAGAACTAAAATAAATAGGTTGAAATTTGATTAAATGGCTAATATTTTGGTGATGATGTAATATCTTCTTTACCCACTACACAAGTAGTTAAACTAACACGAATTTAGTTAATAAATGATAGAATTTGAGAGGGAAGGAGAAAAATGATTATATTAGCTGCGAAATAATTAAAAACTGAATGGTATGTATAAACTCTTTGCTCATTTAATGACTT
>R22__coassemble_1649_pt1 | contig 10782 bp, 10 predicted proteins | sample R22__metabat2_high_PE_007 | metagenome-assembled genome bin R22
CTCCCTGCAGGGGAGGGCGGGGGGAGAGGTTAGAACAGTGGATCTTCAGGTGATAGTAGTGTAGGCTTACTTTCTGCAGCCTTCTTCACCTTCTCCGAAGCATATTTCTTGTTTACAACAAGGCGGAACATATACTCTTCAAACCAACGGTTTGTCATTATGATACAGCCGTTCATACCGCTATCTTCACCCCAGCTGTTTTCAACCTTCCATTTTACTGGGTTGCCATTTTTGTCGAGGTCAACAGCAGCAAGAGTCATAGCATGAGTAGAACCACTCTCGAAGGTAGCAATGCGTTCAGCCTTTGTCATAGGGAACTCAGTATCGAAAAGAGTCTCGTACTTAAAGTTGTCAACATCCAGATAGCCTAATTTTCTATCCAGCTGCTTACCCACATCATAGCTTGAATACATCTTTCTGCCATCCTTAAGACTGGCAATAGCCAATTTTTCAATCTCCTCCATTGGAAGGTTAAGATAAGTCCAGTTATGACCATCGTAGGTGTGACGGTCGTATTCTATCTCATAAGTCTTCCAGTATTCATGACGAGGGTCGTTCATCACCATGATGAAACTACCGTTCAGCTTACCGCCAACAGTCTCCTTATAGAATTCCATTGGAGTATATTTCTTAGCTTCGCCAACAGCATTTCCATCTTTATCTCTGAACTGATAAGTGAACTCCTTCACAGGCTCGCCCAATGTCAAGACAAGAATATTGTAAACCTTGGCAAGCATCTCGCCCTTGCGCTTTTCAATCACTTTCTTGTCCTTGCCTTCGTTTGTCATACGGCGCAGTTCCAAGCCATATTCTCTCAGCTTTGATTTCAGAATCTTAGCCATGCGACTTGTGTTCTCGCTTGAATAAGTCTCTGGTTGAGCTGACTGAGGAACAACACCATATTTCTCAGCTAAGTCGGCAACACCACAGAAAGTGCCACCATCGTTGATAGGATTCTTAAAGAAGAATTGCAGTCTTATATCGTCTAAAGGCTTCTTGGCGTTGTCGATAACACCCTGAAGCATCAAGTTAGCTTTCTCCAGCTGGTCATAGAAGAACAGATAATCCTGTGAAAACTCAACAATACGCTTCTGCTTGTCCTGCAAGGCAAAGTTAGAACGCAGCACGTTCAATCCTGAGAACATCCAGCATCTGCCCGAACTCTTCTGATTGTGAATACTCTGCTTTGGAGTCTCAACAGAAAAACTCTGCAAGTCCTTCTTGTTAAGTCCCTTCAACTGAGGGTTACGCACCAAAGCATCAATATCGTTTGATGCAATAGCCAACTGCAGAGCCTTGTTAGCTGTGCCCTGCTCAGCCTCTATTTGTTGTAACAGGTGTTTAGAGATTCCACCATCCTTTGTCTGTGCATTAGCAGCTCCCGCCATCATTATACACATTGCAAATAATACTGTTTTGTTCATTTTCTTTATAAGAAGTTATAAGAAGATAAAAGAAGATAGAAGCCAAATGTTTTGTTGTTGAAATTCATAATTGAATAATTCTTAATTCTTCATCGCACGAAGTGCGACTAATTCTACATTCAACATTCCTAATTCCTAATTCTTTTTATCATACGCATGATGCGGGTAGTCAACGGTATAGTGCAAACCACGACTCTCCTTGCGTTCAATAGCCATACGAGTAATGAGATAGCCCACGTTTATCATATTGCGAAGCTCGCATAAATCACGACTCACCTTAACGCGCTTGAACAGCGATTCTGTCTCTTCATACAGCAAGTCAAGACGATCCCAGGCACGTTTCAGTCGCAGGTCAGAACGCACAATACCCACATAGTTAGCCATAATCTCACCCACCTCTTTGTTAGCTTGAGTGATAAGAATATGTTCCTCGTTGGTTAGTGTTCCCTCATCATTCCAGCGTGGCACCTTATCGTTGAAATCATAATCGTTAACATGCTCAATACTATGCTTGGCAGCAGCATCAGCATACACCACAGCCTCAATGAGCGAGTTACTTGCCAAACGGTTACCGCCATGCAATCCTGTACAAGAACATTCGCCTAAGGCATACAAACGCTGAATGCTCGACTGACCGTTCAAGTCAACCTGAATACCACCACACATATAGTGAGCAGCAGGGCGCACAGGAATCATCTCCTTAGTAATGTCAATACCTATCGACATACACTTAGCATAGATATTGGGGAAATGACGCTTTGTTTCTTCTGCATCCTTATGAGTAACATCAAGATACACATGATCAATACCATTGAGCTTCATTTCCTTGTCAATGGCACGAGCCACAATATCGCGAGGAGCCAAAGAACCACGCTCGTCATATTTCTCCATGAACGACTCGCCATTAGGCAGTTTCAATATACCGCCGTAGCCACGCATTGCCTCAGTAATGAGGAATGCAGGATGAGTCTCACCGGCATGATAAAGTGAAGTAGGGTGGAACTGCACAAACTCCATATCCTTCACAGTGCCCTTGGCACGATACACCATAGCCTCGCCATCACCAGTAGCAATAACAGGGTTGGTAGTAGTGTTGTAAACAGCACCGCAACCACCTGTACACATCACAGTAACCTTACTGAGATAAGTGTCCACTTTCTGAGTCTTAGGATTCAGAACATAAGCACCATAGCAGTTAATGTAAGGAGTACGGCGAGTAACACGAGCGCCCAGATGATGTTGAGTGATTATCTCTACAGCAAAATGATTTTCCTTGATGTCAATATTGGGATTAGCACGCACAGCAGCCATCAACGCACGCTGAATTTCTGCACCAGTGTCATCAGCATGATGCAATATACGAAATTCCGAGTGACCACCTTCGCGGTGAAGGTCAAAACGACCATCCTGCATCTTGTCGAAGTTAGTACCCCAGTCCACAAGTTCCTTGATTTGCTCTGGAGCCTTTTCAACAACCTGTTTCACAGCTTTGTAATCGCTGATGTAGTCACCGGCAATCATGGTGTCCTGAATGTGCTTGTCGAAATTGTCAACCTCAAGATTTGTTACAGACGCAACACCCCCCTGTGCAAACGACGTGTTTGCCTCGTCCAAGGAAGTCTTGCAAATCATACATATCTTTCCCTTGTTTGCTCTTGCAACTTTAAGAGCATAGCTCATACCGGCAATACCTGAACCGATAATGAGAAAATCATATTTATATACCATGTGTATATTTGTAAACTGATTGCAAATTTACTAAAAAGAAATCATAATGCTTAGAAATCTACGATTTTTTTTGTAATTTTGCTGGCATGATGAGAACATTCCATCAACGCTTCAGTCTTGCCAGCAAAATAGCCGTTTTACTGGCAACATCATTGGCATTTTATCTCTTTTGGAATAAAATGTTCATCTTTGGCGTAATAGTGGCTTTTGCCGTTGTTGTCATGGTGGAACGAGTGAGTCATTCATCATATTCTTTCGTTGAGAAAGAGGGAGAACAATGGCTTGTTGTCAATCACGGACGATTCTCAAAAACAAAAACAATCCGTATTGCCGAGGTTCTAAAGCTCACACCAATGAAAACATCATTCGGAATGAGCCATTATCTGTTGATGCTCTATGGAAACAATCATCTTATGAGCCTACAGCCTGCCGATGAACAATCATTCTGCAAAGAACTTCAGCGACGAATGAAAATAGTAGAAACAAAATGAAAGAATACATATCTAAAAGCAGATTACTAACATTATTAGCATTATTACTCTTCTCAGTTCCTTTGGCTGCACAGAGCGACGACGAGAACAACGATGATGATGACGACGGCATTGCCGACTCAACTTTAATCGAATCTCTAACCCCCGACTCACTCACACTACCTTGGCCACAAGGACTGCAGCACAATCTCAATAAACTGCTCGAGAGCGATATGTTCAAAACATCGCAAGTGGGAATCATGATCTATGATCTTGATGCCGACTCTTGTCTGTTTGCACACAACGAGCGACAGCTCATGCGTCCTGCAAGCACCATGAAGATGATTACCGCTGTAACAGCCCTCGACTGCCTGGGAGGCGACTATCAGTTCAAGACAGAGCTTTGCTACACCGGAAAGATAGAAAACAACACTCTTGAAGGAGGTATATATCTTGTGGGAGGATTCGATCCACGTTTCAATAGCGATGACCTTAGTGCATTTATTGAGGGACTTCGCAAAATGAATGTTGACACCATACGCGGACGCATCTATGGGGATAAAAGCATGAAAGACGACAAAAGCTATGGCGAAGGTTGGTGCTGGGACGACGATAATCCCATACTCTCGCCTCTGCTCATAAGTCGTAAGAACAATCTCGTTGATCGCTTTTACCGTGCATTGCGTGACAAAGGAGTAGTTGTTGAGGCCACACTCATGGAAGGACGCAAGGCACCTGATGCCTTCTGCATCGTTGACCGCTTTCACACCATCGACCAGATACTCATGCGAATGATGAAAGAAAGCGACAACCTGTATGCCGAGGCAATGTATTACCAGATAGCAGCATCAACAGGCAACCGTCCTGCTACGGCAAAGAATGCACGAACAGTAGAGAAACGCCTTGTGCAGAAACTCGGACTCGACCCTTCACGCTATCGTTTTGCCGATGGTTCAGGACTGTCATTATATAATTATGTGAGTGCCGAACTCGAAGTGCGCATGCTGCGCTATGCCTACGAGAACGACAACATATACAACCACCTCATACAGGCAATGCCAGTGGCAGGTGTCGATGGCACATTGAAGAAACGCATGCGTGGCGCCTTCACAAAAGGCAATGTAAAGGCAAAGACAGGCACCGTAACAGGAGTAAGCTCACTTGCAGGATACTGCACAGCAGCCAACGGCCATCATCTTGCATTCTCAATCATCAACAACGGAATCATGCACACCCGCAACGGCCGTGCATTCCAAGACAAAGTGTGCACAGTAATGTGCCAGCCATAAGCATTGCGGAGCAATGCAATGAGTAATGAGTAATGTGTAATGAGTAATGTGTAATGAGCCGATGAAAAAATTACCATTTCTTTTCCTTCTTGTTCTTGCAACCACAGGCTGTAAGTACAAGACAACCGACTTGATAGCGCCAGAAGGCGACACCGTGTCACAGCAATCATTCTTGCCCGTTGACACAGCAGCCATCAATGCTCGCAAGCGAGCCTTGCAGGCAAAGAAAGACAGTCTCTTGCAAGACAGCCTGATAAAAGACAGCTTGCTTCAAGACAGCCTTTTTAAGCACGCGCGACTTCGTCGCTAAATGACAAATGATAAATGATAAATGATAAAGTAAAGGCTCTCGCAGTTTCTGCAAGAGCCTTTAATCTTCAAACTTCAAAGTTCAATATTACTTAGCGTGTGCATATTTTACTGTTATGCTGTTATGTAACGCTTTATTTTTTATAGAACTTTCATATAGTTGTCCTTTTCATCGCCACGTTCTATATATCCTCGATATATCCATTGTCTTATCATCTGTCGGCATCCGTTTTCCGGAAGTCCTGCCATTTGTCTTACCTCGTATGCATTTTTCAGCGTGAAATGATCAGGCAGTAGTTCCAGAAGGTTTTGACGTTCTCGGCGATTATTGACCACTTCCTTAGCCTTGTCCTCAGCAATGTTATTACCAAAGAAATGCATCTTGCACCACAGATCGTATTTCAGGCTCCATTCTGTAAACTCCTCAATCTCCTTGCTCCAGGTCATGTCGTTGGCTATATACAGCACCATAGCCTTCAGGTAGGCAATGGTGACAGCACGATATGACAGTTCTTGATACACTTCATCATCGGTAAGTGCTGCTTCGTCGGCACATTGCTCAGAGAGTTTCTTTGCCAAATCAAGAGCCTGCTTGCACTCTATGTGTCCTGTTGCAAGGTTCAGGTTGGCGATGTATGGTTTCAGTTCCTCGGCATATTTCTCATCATATTTGCCATATACAAAGGGTTTGTTCTTGTCCTTTATTATGGTACAGAAGTTTATGCGTGAGAGTGTTCCGTCAACCAGTCGCCCTTTGAAGAAGTTTATGCCTTTCTGAATGGTGCTGCTGGCATTCCAGTTCCAACGTAGGTTCACACGGGCTGTAACACTCTGAGTGCCCACACGCTCCTGACCGTATTTGCCGTTGTCAAAACACAGACAGATAATCTTGCCCACATCCTTTGTGCCGTTTGTCTGCAGCTGTTTCAAGAGGTCGAGCTCTTCAAGGTTGGTGTATAGATAGTGTTCACCGGCATCTTTCATTCGTTGCACAAAGGCAGCATTTGTCATGTCCGACACAAGCACCTGCACGCATAGGTCATCAGGACGTTTAGGCTTTTCCTTGTTGGCTCCCTTTGTTTGAGTAGAGTCTTTCCATTCCTGTTCACGCTTACGGTTTATCTCATCACGTTCCACTATGTCGGCAGTGATATATTCAATAGGCTTGTTTACAGCACTCTTACCCGAACTCTGCCCTGCCATGTTCACACACATAAACGTAGCCTCCTTTTCTGTGCCATCAATAAGCCAGAACTTCACGCCGTGCAGATGAGCTGCAAGAGAAGGAAATACACCATTTGCCACTGCTGGGCGACACACCTCAGGCACGTTCTTCGTAAGGTGTTGTATGAGAAAGGGCAGTTTCTTAGGCATTGCAGGGGGTAGGGTGTTCTGTTCTTCATCCTCGGTTTCGTTTTCTATTTCCTGTTTGTGGCGTGCCATGGCAATAGCGTCTTTCACCACGTTGGGCATCTGCTTATATTGTGCACGCTGGCAGGCTGAGTCAATGGTGCGACGCCATTTCTCTCTGTTCTCACCGTATGTAGGCAGTATCTGTGCAATCCACTCAGGATCGTCGTTGCAGATATAGCGTAGATAGGCAGCCATAGAGAAGATAAAGTTGTTTCTTGACCCATGTGCAGGCTTACCTCCCAACCGCTCTTCAAGGCAGGAAACGATGGTGGAGTAAGGGATGCCGTTGAAGAAAACATCGCGGCCTCCCCCATCCCCCTCCGGTAGGAGGGGGCTAACCAACTTGCTATTGGCTTGCAGCGTTTCAGGCTGTTTTTCAGCAGTTTGAACTCCTTCCCTATCGGGAAGGTTGGGATGGGCTGTCCATAGTTCTTCATTAATAAACAGCCAGTAGTCTTCGGGCACTGCAAATGAAAGGCGGGCAAGGTCTTTGGTGCAGGCATCCACCTGAAGGTTCAGGGCGTGAGCATAATACGATTGAGCCTTTACGATGTCCATACCCTGAGGCACAGGGAACACCAGTCTAAGTCCCTTTGTTGATGGTGTGATGTGAGCCACAAGCAGCCCCATCTCTTTAGCTTTCTGCTCAATAGAGGCATATAGCTCGCGAGGCTTTTCTACATGGTCAACATCAATCATTATCAGTCCGCTTGGGTGAGCGCAGTAGTTCTTGCGCTTGCCTTCGTCAAACCATGCGTGCCAGCAAAAGGCAGGTAGCTTGCGTTTCATTTCAATCTTACCTTCTGCAATAAGTTTGCACTTCTCTTTTATATCCTTACGAGAAATAATCTCGTAAAACAGCTGACGGTTCACTTCCTGAGCCTTGCCAGCAACACTTTCTGTAAATGAAAATCGGTACATGAATGCAAATTTGGAATTTGGAATGTTGAATTTTGAATTAGTTGCGCAAAGCGCAATTACGAATTACGACTGTGGAATTATACCACTCGGTCAGTGACCTTCGGTTTAAACGTTAAGTAGTTCCTTTCTATCTGATATTATTTCGCCCACAACTTTTGAAACAATTCCCTGCATAGTGGTTTCTGTTTCTGTTCTGCACTCCACCACAGGCACTTTTATCTGTATGATGTAGTGTCGGCTGGTGCGCTTAATTTTGTAGTTCTCTCCATCAGAAATTCTTGTTACCAGCGGTGGCAGGTACACACAGTTTCTGTTCTTGAACTCAGCGCAGCCGTTAGGGCTCACCTTCATTGTGCCGTGCATTTTCTGTTCCTTCACGAGAGTTTCTTCACATGGCAGTCCGCTGTTAAAGCTGAAACCATTCTTGCTAAAAGTAGCAATACCTTCAATACTAATTGTTTTCATAATTGTTTATATTAGAAAATTCCATTTTACTCATTGCAACATTGTATATGCGATGCACTGTTGCTGTTTTTATTCCCAGGTGCTGTGCTGTCTGCCGAAAGTCCATCTGCTTTCTGTTTATGCCATAGAGCATGCAAACAACCTGTCGCTCTCTTTTGTTTAGCAGAGCAAGCATTTTATCCAACATTGAGAAATGTTTCTCGCGTGAAGAAAGCAATGCAACACGTTGTTTCTCGTCTTCGGCAACAACCATTTCTACACGACTTTCACTGCAAAACACATCAATGTTTTCATTTGCCGTTTCTTCGCTTTTAATAGCCAGTTGAACCATTCTGCAACACCATTCTTTGGCTTTAGCCATAAAACGGTTATTGTTTTTACCAGAATCCTCACACACAGCACAACATAGTCCCACGCAAGCCTCTTGTATAAGGTCATCTTCAGTGAGTCCCTTTGATTTTCCTAAGGGAGCCCATTTCTTACCAATAGAGATGGCAATATTAATGTTTTGCTCCACTATCTTCTGCTGTGCCACGTTCAAAGCCTTTTGACTTATACGAATATTTTTCTCTTTTCTCATATTCAAAAAATTTAGATAAAACTTCTTTCACCCTATATACTGAAAAAGTCGTTTTTTTGTGTTTACTCTGTGTTTACTCTGCTGCTGTAACAAACAGATTATCAACGTATTCAAAAAAATCAGGAAGAACACTTTTACGGCGTCTGTATCTGAGTTGTTTTAATGCTTTTACTCCAAAAATGCGGCATAAATCTTTTGAAGGGAAAGTTCTATCGCCTTGCATCCATACTTTGGCATTCATTCTTCGACTATACTGTCCGAAATCGCCACAGAACAAACGTCCCATGAAATACGCCAGCAAGGTTTCGCTGCCCAGCGTCCATTTCAAACTGCCATCGTCTTGCACGTTAATATAACCAGCTTCTACTGCCTTGTCAAAGGCTTCTGTGTTGCGCATTTTCAAGCGCAATAAAGAATAATTTATCTTGTTCATTGTTTTGCTGTTTGTGAGAAGAAACCTTCAGATTCTTTGGCCATTTACTCGAGAATATCCTCCTCACGTCTCAGCTCGGATTAAAGGGTCTAAAAAAAACACCCGCAACCATTTCTGATTACGAGTGCAAAGATATACGGCGCTTTATTTCTGAGCCGTTTAATACAAGTTTTACAAGTTCTTGTACAAGCTTGTACAAGCAATTACAAGTGAACTACAAGTATAATACAAAAGAAATACAAGTCCTTTTACAAGTTACACCTGCATATTCCAATTAGACTCCGATGGAGCGTAAAGTCCCATATCGTGTAGTGCTTTCCAAAGAGGGCGATGGCAGTTTTCCTTAGAAATCTTTTTCTCACTTACGTACCTATGAACAAGAGCTGTTTTCTGAGTGTTTTTCATGCCCCTGATAGCAAGCATAAACTCTTCGGCATATTGTCTGTCGTTAAAGCACATTACAAATGCAGCGGGCAATGCCAGTTCCTTGTTTTCTTCAGGCAAACACTCTGGCGTGGGGCTTGTGTTCACGTTTAACTCCTTCTTCAACGATTGACGCAACACCAGAGCAGACAGCAATTCCTTTTGCTTTGCTCTGTTAATGTTTTTATAGAAAGCCATGTGCATTAGCTTGGCTGGAGAATCAATATATAGCGATAGGGTAAAAGGCATGTTCAGCAGCTGCAGATATATCTGATTAAGGTCGCTGGTCATCTGTTCATTACTTACGCTCGATGAATGCTGTTTCCTGCATATTTCGTTTAGATATAATTTCAGCTGTTTCCTTGCAAGAGCGCCAGAAACAAGTTTATTAAACCATTCTTCATATTCACTTTCTCCTACACGCGAACGACGGTGAGTAGATGCCCTTTCAAGATGTTCCTGCAAGCGCACCATATTTTTGTTCCCCTGTATTTCCAATTCAAAACAACAATCGTTGATAAGTTGTGTAGTCTCTGTGCTCATGTCATACTTGCAATTATCGCATATCAGCTGAACGCAATCTGCAGGCTGCATAACCCCATCGTCGTTGCCCTTAATAATAGAAAGAAGTTCGTTAAAAGCATAGTTCAGAGTGTCAATTTCAGCCACATCATCAATAAGTGGATAAGTGTAGCTGAAATCATCCCAGCACTGCGAAGGTTGCAATGGCGCAACATCAGTTGGTTCCACCTCAATAGCATATTTCAACAAGGCAGAACCCTCATCATTTGCCCTCACCACATGGTCAAACTCGATAAGACATCCTCTATTGCTGTTTTTTATGGCAGGCATAAGCCAGCGTTTATCATCAGCATTGATATATCCCACCTTTCCCCTACCTTTCATAACAAGCAGAGCCTCATGATCAGCAGGATTATTGCTTTCAGGTATAACCAGCAAATTAGGCTTTTCCTTTTCAAAAGCCATCAGCTGAGCCTCTTCACTCATACCTTCTGGGCGGAATTTCCACAAAGTCCCCACACGTACCTGTTTCTTGATTTTCATCCCCTTTAAGCAGTTTTATTTTATTTTTCACGGTCTTAGCAACCTGAGTTAATTTATAAGCGCTACGAAATTACAAAAAATTGAGGTAAGTACCAAATGTGGAGTGGGGAAAGAAAGGTGAAAAATGTTCCTTCTGAAATTTTATATTTCTTCAATAATACGATCTAATTCTTTATATATTTGTTTGTCGGAGTATAAATCGTGATATTTTTTATCTAAAAAATCAAAAACTTTATCATTGAACCAACTCAAAGAGTATATT
>R22__coassemble_1657_pt1 | contig 10745 bp, 8 predicted proteins | sample R22__metabat2_high_PE_007 | metagenome-assembled genome bin R22
AAGGCTGCTGGTTTGCGCACTCATTTTCTTGTGGCCCTTGGTTCGGCTTTGTTTATGATTATCTCGGCCTATGGCTTCGAGGGTGTGCTCACAAGCGAGAATATGCGCCTTGATGTGTCGCGTATAGCTGCTCAGGTTGTGTCGGGTATCGGTTTTATTGGTGCAGGAACGATAATCTTTCAGAAGAATGCTGTACGTGGCCTCACCACAGCCGCAGGTGTGTGGGTGACAGCTGCCATTGGTTTGACTTGTGGTGCTGGTATGTATTTGCTTGCTATTATATCTACCGCTTTGGTGCTGGTGGGTATGGAAGCTTTCAACTATGTGCTTCGCCTTTTGAATAAAGACAGAAACGATGTATAATTCGTAATGTGTAATGTGTAATTTGTAATTGCAAATTGAGTACAATAGAAGAATTTATAAAGAAACATCGGCTTGACGATGTGCGCTCCTTAGCGTTACAGGCTGCTAAATATCCAGATATAGACATGCCGTTTGTTCTTGACCAGATAGAAGGTTGGCAAAGAGCACGCACAAAACTGCCAGAATGGGCTTCTAAGGAGGGAATAATCTTTCCACCGCATATTTCTATGGAACAATGCTCAAGCGAGCGCACAGCGAAATATAAGAGCGGTATTTTGCATTCGTCAGGCACACTCATAGATCTTACTGGTGGCTTTGGTGTTGATTTCTCTTATATGGCTATGGATTTCAGTAAGGCTGTATATGTGGAACAGCAGAGTCATCTATGTGATATTGCGAAGCATAACTTTGAACTTTTGGGTTTGCAGCATGCTGAGGTGGTGAATACTGATGGGGTAGAGTATCTTCATTCTTTGCCTCTCATCTCGAACGCATCTCGAACGCATCTCGAAGGCGAGAGCAAAGGAAAAAGCAATTTTTCTCTTTGCCGAGACGAGAAATGCCTCGATGAAACTCAACAGCATCTCGAAGAGAACGTTGTTATTTATCTTGATCCAGCCCGTCGTGATGTCCATGGGGCAAAGGTTTATGGCATAGAAGACTGTACGCCTAATGTGCTTGAATTGCAAGAGGAACTGCTTAAAAAGGCTTCTGTCGTGATGATTAAGCTGTCGCCTATGCTTGACCTTCATGCGGCAATCAGGGCTTTGCCTGTTTCTGAGGTGTATATTGTCTCTGTGGGCAACGAATGCAAGGAATTGCTGTTGGTACTACGTAAAGAGGAAAATAACGCTGTACGCGTTGTTTGTGTGAATGACGAGGCGTTGTTTGAGTATTCTTATGGCGAGCAGGCTGATTATTGTGTGTCAGAAGTCGATTTGCAGCCTTCGGCTTATCTTTATGAGCCTAATGCTTCAATAATGAAGGCAGGCTGTTTTGATGTGCTTGCGAGTCGTTTTCATGTAAAGGCATTATCAAGAAATTCGCATTTATTCATCAGTAGCGATGAAATCGCCGATTTCCCGGGACGTAAGTTTAAGATACAGGCCATTTCATCGATGAATAAGAAAGAATTGAAGAGAGCTCTTGCTGGTGTTTCTCTGGCAAATATAGCTGTAAGGAACTTTCCTTTGTCTGTAGCCGAGCTAAGAAAGCGTTTAAAACTGAAAGATGGTGGCGATACTTATATCTTTGCCACAACCGTTGGAGAGCGTAACCACACATTAATATTATGCAAAAAAATAGGTTAAATTTGGCAATCTGCCTGATTTTGACTATTTTTGCAAGTCTGAAAGATTATAATCTCAACATATATGTCAGTAGAAATAAAGAAAGTAGAATCCAAGAAGGATTTGAAAACTTTCGTTGACTTTCATTACGATTTGTATGAAGGCAACGCTTACGATGTCCCCACTTTGTTTAGCGATGATATGGCAACATTGAGTCGTGATAAGAATGCCGCTTTTGAATTTTGTGAAGCAGAATATTATCTTGCTTATAAGGATGGAAAGTTGGTAGGACGCGTAGCAGCTATTATCAACAATAAGGCCAATAAGCGTTGGGGTCGTAAGACCTGTCGTTTTGGCTGGATTGATTTCATAGATGATCTTGAAGTGTCTAAGGCTTTGCTGGATACTGTTGCTGAATATGGTAAGAGCAAGGGAATGACTGAGGTTGTTGGTCCTCTTGGCTTTACTGATTTCGACCCTGAGGGTATGCTTACCGAAGGTTACGACCAGTTGGGTACCTTTGCAACAATCTATAATTATCCTTATTACCCACAACACATGGAGAAACTTGGTGGTTGGGTTAAGGACAACGATTATGTAGAGTTTAAGATTTTCGTTCCAGATGCAATGCCAGAGAAGCATCTCAAGATTGCCCAGATGGTAGAAAAGCGCTATAATCTGCATGTTCATGTAATGACCAAGCACGAGGTTTACAAGGAAGGCAAGGGCATAGAGGTGTTCAAGGTTATCAACGAGGCCTTTAAAGACATTTATGGTTTCTCTGAGCTTTCAGACAAGCAGATTATGCAATATATCAGCCAGTATCTGCCTTATGGCGACCTGCGTCTTATTCCTGTCGTTGAAGACTGGAACAACAATCGTAAGATTGTAGCCGTTGGTATCACTCTGCCTTCTCTGTCAAAGGCTATGCAGAAGACACGTCGTGGTCGTCTCTTCCCATTTGGCTGGTGGCATGTTCTTCGTTCTTTGAAGTGTCATAAGACAAATATCGTTGACCTTGAGATGGTTGGCGTGCTGCCAGAATATCGTAGCAAGGGTGCGGTAGCCCTTCTCTTCGCCCATCTCATCCCTCTGTTCCAGAAGTTTGGCTTTGAGTGGGCAGAGTCTCAGGTAGAGATGGAAACCAACGAGAATGTGCAGAACCAGTGGCAATATTTCGAGACAAAGCAGCATAAGCGTCGCCGTTGCTACAAGAAAGAGATAAAATAGTATTTAACTCATAAACATCAACCTCTAATCCTATAATACCCTATTGAAATATGAGTGAATTAGAAAATATCCCACAGCAGCCTGTTGAATATACAGACGATAATATCCGCCACTTGAGCGATATGGAACATGTGCGTACCCGTCCAGGTATGTATATTGGTCGTCTGGGTGATGGTAATCTTCCTGAAGATGGTATCTATGTGCTTCTTAAGGAGGTTATTGATAACTCTATTGACGAGTTTAAGATGAAGGCAGGCGACCGTATAGAGGTTGATATTGACGAAAACCTGCGTGTCAGCGTGCGCGACTACGGTCGCGGTATTCCACAGGGAAAACTTGTTGAGGCGGTGAGTGTTCTTAACACAGGAGGTAAATACGACAGTAAGGCATTTAAGAAGAGTGTCGGACTGAATGGTGTGGGTGTGAAGGCTGTAAATGCCCTTAGTGCTCATTTCTCTGTGCGTTCTTATCGTGATGGAAAGGTACGCGAGTTGGAGTTTGAAAAGGGTAATCTCATGAGCGACCACACATCTGATTCAACCGATGAAAACGGTACTTTCATCTTCTTTGAACCCGATAATACCCTCTTTAAGAACTATAGTTTTCACGATGATATCGTAGAGACTATGCTTCGTAACTACACATACCTGAATACAGGACTCACCATCATGTATAACGGTCAGCGCATCAAGAGCCGTAATGGTCTTGAAGATTTGCTTACCGATAATATGACTGCAACAGGTCTTTATCCTATCATCCACCTGAAGGACGAGGATATAGAGATTGCTTTCACACATACTAACCAGTATGGTGAGGAATATCATAGCTTCGTTAATGGTCAGCACACCACTCAGGGAGGTACTCACCAGAGTGCTTTTAAAGAGCATATTGCCAAGACCATGAAGGAATACTTTGGTAAATATGAGTATGGCGACATACGTAACGGTATTGTTGCAGCTATTGCTCTTAATGTTGAAGAACCAGTCTTTGAGTCTCAGACAAAGATTAAGTTGGGAAGCACCCAGATGGCTCCAGATGGCGATAGCATCAACAAATATGTGGGCGATTTCATAAAGCAGAATGTAGATAACTACCTTCACATGCATACCGATGTGGCTGAGGTTATCGAGAACAAGGTTAAGGAAAGCGAGCGTGAGCGTAAGGCTATGGCTGGTGTTACCAAACTGGCTCGTGAGCGTGCTAAGAAAGCCAACCTGCACAATAGAAAGCTTCGCGACTGCCGTATTCATTTCTGCGATGTTAAGAACGACCGCAAGGAAGAGTCGTCAATCTTCATTACCGAGGGTGACTCAGCAAGTGGTTCTATCACAAAGAGTCGTGACGTGAATACTCAGGCGGTATTCTCTTTACGCGGAAAACCACTCAACTGTTTTGGTCTTACAAAGAAAGTGTGCTACGAGAACGAGGAGTTTAATCTTCTTCAGGCAGCACTCGATATAGAGGAAGGACTTGATAATCTACGTTACAACAAGGTTATCGTTGCTACCGATGCCGATGTCGATGGTATGCACATCCGTCTGCTTACAATCACATTCTTCCTGCAGTTCTTCCCAGAACTTATAAAGAAAGGCCATGTATATGTGCTTCAGACTCCTCTGTTCCGTGTGCGCAACCGTCGTACTAAGATAAAGGACAAGCAGGTTATTGCTGATGCCGACGCACTATTGGGCGATAAAGACAAGAAGAGCGATTTCATTACTCGTTATTGCTATAGCGAAGAAGAGCGTCTTGCTGCTATCAAGGATTTAGGTCCTGACCCAGAGATAACCCGATTTAAAGGACTTGGAGAGATTTCTCCTGAAGAATTTGTCCATTTCATCGGTCCTGACATGCGTCTTGAGCAGGTTACTATGCACAAGAACGACCAGGTGCAGCAACTCTTGGAGTATTACATGGGTAAGAATACTATGGAGCGTCAGAACTTCATTATCGACAATCTGGTAATTGAAGAAGACCTTCCAGAAGATACAGACCCTATTGATTAAATAAAAACTGTCTTCCACAGATAAGAATGAATATGAAGAGATTATTTGTAATATCAGTATTGATTGCAGCATATAGTTCTGTTTTTGCGCAGTCTCGCGACAATCTCATGCGTAAACTGTTTATTGCAGAAAGCGCCATAAAGGGTTTGTATGTTGATTCTGTTGATGAAAACAAACTTGTGGAAGATGGTATTCGAGGCATGATAGAGAAGTTAGACCCTCATTCTGCTTACTCTACAGCTAAAGAGACAAAAGCCATGAATGAACCTCTTAATGGTTCGTTTGACGGCATAGGCATTCAGTTCAATATGCAGGCTGATACTCTTTTGGTTATTCAGCCTGTACTCAATGGTCCTTCCGAGAAGGTAGGCATTATTGCCGGCGACCGTATCATTAGCGTCAACGACACAGCTATAGCTGGCGTGAACATGTCAAAGGAAGAGATTATGCGTCGCCTGCGTGGACCTAAAGGCACGAAGGTAAAACTCTCAGTTGTTCGTCGTGGAATAAAGGATGTGCTTACATTCATCGTTACTCGCGACAAGATTCCTGTAAAGACAATAGATGCCGTTTATATGATACGTCCTCAGGTGGGCTATATCCGCATCGGCTCATTTGGTATGACTACCTATGACGAGTTTATGGAAGGCGTTGACAAGCTGAAGAAGCAAGGCATGAAAGACCTTGTTGTTGACCTTCAGGAAAATGGTGGCGGTTATCTTGTTGCTGCCGTACAGATTGCTAATGAATTCTTAAAGAAACACGATCTTATCGTTTACACAAAGGGTAGGGCTGCCGAACGACAGGACTTTAAGGCCGAAGGCAACGGACATCTTCTTGATGGCAAGGTTGTTGTTCTTATCAACGAGTTTAGCGCTTCAGCTTCCGAGATTCTTACCGGAGCCATTCAGGATCAGGACAGAGGATTGGTTGTTGGTCGTCGTAGCTTTGGTAAGGGACTTGTGCAGCGTCCTATAGAGTTCGATGATGGAAGTATGCTTCGTATCACAATAGCTCATTATTACACCCCTTCAGGTCGTTGCATACAGAAACCATATACTAAGGGCAATCAGCTTGATTATGCTCTTGACTTGGAAAAGCGTTACCGTCATGGCGAGTTCTATAGTGCCGACAGTATTCACTTTGCCGATTCTTTAAAATACTATACTCTGCGCAAGCATCGCACGGTATATGGTGGTGGCGGAATCATGCCCGACTATTTTGTTCCGCTCGACACAACAATCTACACCCCATTTTATCGACAGATAGCTGCTCGTAGCTATATAATAAACACTAATCTGAAGTATGTTGACGACAATCGCAAACAACTGAAGGCGCAATATCCCGATTTTCAGAAGTTCCTTGTTAGCTACGAAATTCCTCAGGCTTTAGTTGATGATATCATCAAACAGGCTGCTAAAGACAAAATAAAGCCCAAGAACGACGAGGAATTGCAAAAGACGATAAAATCCCTGAAACTGCAAATGAAAGCCCTTGTAGCCCGTGATTTATGGGATATGAGTGAGTATTTCCAGATAATGAACGAGAACAATACTATTGTTCAACGAGCAATAACGCGTTTTGCTCAAAATTAGATTACATGACAGAAGATTTTGATATAAGAGAAGAAAACCTGAGCTCAAGTGAGAAAGAGTTCGAGAATGCTTTACGACCTTTAAGATTTGACGATTTCAACGGTCAACAGAAGGTGGTAGAGAATCTTGAGGTGTTTGTTGAAGCAGCCAAATATCGTGGCGAACCTCTTGATCACACCTTGCTCTATGGTCCTCCTGGATTAGGAAAGACAACTCTAAGCAATATTATTGCCAATGAGTTGGGAGTGGGCTTTAAGATTACTTCAGGTCCTATTCTCGATAAGCCAGGCGACTTGGCTGGTATTCTCACATCTCTTGAACCAAATGATGTACTTTTTATCGACGAGATTCATCGACTTTCGTCTGTAGTTGAGGAATACCTTTATTCTGCTATGGAGGACTATCGTATAGACATCATGATTGATAAAGGTCCTTCTGCACGTAGCATTCAAATTGATCTTAACCCATTCACCCTTGTTGGTGCCACCACACGTTCTGGTATGCTTACAGCTCCTCTACGTGCCCGTTTCGGTATCAACATGCACTTGGAATATTACGACCCAGAGACGCTGCAACGGATTATCAAGCGCTCGGCTATGCTTCTTAGAGTACCTATCGAAGACGAGGCTGCTGTTGAGATTAGCCGTCGTAGTCGTGGTACGCCTCGTATAGCCAACTCTCTTTTGCGTCGTGTGCGCGATTTTGCTCAGGTGAAGGGAAATGGTACTATCACTCACGATATAGCCACTATGGCTCTGCAATCGTTGAATATTGATAGTTATGGTCTTGACGATATAGACAACAAGATCCTGCTTACCATTATTGATAAGTTCCGTGGAGGTCCTGTTGGAATATCTACTATCGCAACAGCTATTGGCGAGGATGCTGGTACCGTGGAAGATGTTTATGAACCATTCCTTATCATGGAAGGATTCATCAAGCGCACACCACGCGGACGCATGGCTACAAAACTTGCCTATGAGCATCTTGGTCGTAACCCTTATGCAGGTGGTGTTATGGAACCTGATTTGTTTGGATAACTCCCTATATCTTCAAAACTTACGATAGTTAAGTAATTTTATTATATGGAAAGAATCGCATTATTTACTGGTACTTTTGACCCATTTACTATCGGTCATCAGAATATCGTTGAGCGTGCCTTGCCACTCTTCGATAAAATTGTGATTTCGGTTGCTGTGAGCAATTTGAAACATGCCCAGGAGAAAATAGATTCTCGTGTAAGCCAAATAAAGGCTCTCTACAAGGATAATCCTGCCATAGAGGTAGAATCTTACTCTGACCTCACAATAGACCTCGCAAAACGCAAAAATGCCCGTTTTATCGTTCGTGGCGTTCGTTCTGTTAAGGACTTTGAGTATGAGCGTGAGCAGGCAGAGTTCAACAAGCGTATGGGAGGATTGGATACAATACTTCTTTTTGCCGAGCCAGGTTTGGCAAGTATTAGTTCAACTTTGGTAAGAGAATTAAAATATTTCGGAAGAGACGTCAGCGAGTTCCTGCCTGCAGGCTCTACAGTCTCAGAAGAATGATTATGTACAAGAAAAAGATTCAGGTTAAATAGTTTTTGATTATGATTACTTATAATGCAGAAGGTGTAAAAATGCCTAACATCAAGAAGCGTTTCACCACAAAATGGATAAAGGCTGTTGCTGCCACTTATGGTCGCAAGGTAGGTGAAATAGGTTATATGTTTGTTGATGATGAGAGTATTTTGCAGACTAATCGCGATTATTTAGGTCACGATTATTACACAGATATCATCACCTTTGATTATGATGAGGGTGATGTGATAAATGGCGATCTCGTTATTTCATTAGATACTATACGCACAAATGCAGAGAAATACGGAAAGAACTATGATGAAGAGCTGCATCGTGTAATCATTCATGGTATTCTGCATCTCTGCGGCATCAACGACAAAGGTCCTGGTGAGCGCGAGATAATGGAGGCTAATGAGAATAAGGCTTTGAAGCTCTTGGCAGAACTTCAAATGAGTAATGAGTAAAGAAGAATGAGTAATGAAAAAAATGGCGGCTCGTATGAGTCGCCATTTTTTATTTAGTATTCAAGAAGTTACAAGAAGATATCGCTTCGCTCTTAGAAGATAAAGCCAAATGTTTTACCGTTGAACCAATGGTCAATGACCAAGGGGAAGTAATATTGAATAATGAATGCCTACGGCATATATAATTCAAAATTGAATAATTCTTCATCGCCCGTAGGGCGACTAATTCAACATTCCAAATTCCAAATTCCAAATTCCTCGTCAGAGGTTTTCCTTCCACAGTTTGCTCATGTCTTCAAGGGTCTTGCCCTTTGTCTCAGGAACAAGTTTCCAAACGAAGGCAGCGGCAATAACGCAGATTAAGCCATAGAGACCGTAGGTGAACCAATGGCCAAAGCCGTCGCCCTTAGTAAGTTCTATGTTGAACATAGGAACGAATGTAGAGCTTACTATGAAGTTGAATATCCATTGGAAGGCTACGGCAATAGCTGTGGCGCCACCACGAATGGTATTTGGGAACAGCTCGGCAATATATACCCAGCAGATTGGTCCCCATGAGAACATGAAGCATGCTGCATAAAGCATCAGACTAATCATAGTTACCATTTCAAGGGCTGGATTACCAAAGGTGATAGCCACACCAAAAGCACCAAGAGCCATACCTAATGAACCACTAATCAACAGAGGCTTTCTACCGAGTTTCTCTACTGTGAATACGGCTACAAGGGTGAACGAGATGTTTACAATACCCATGATAACGGTAACAACCATAGGATTATCCATACCCATATCAGCAAAGATGCGTGGAGCATAATAGAGTACAGCATTAATACCTACTGCCTGCTGGAATACAGAGAGCATGATACCTACGAAGATACACATGAAGCCGTAAGACATAAGCTTCTCGGTCTTCTCAGTAACAGTATTCTTGATGTCGTTGAGAATCTGAGCACCCTTAGAAGCACCATTGATACGTGCAAGAACGCTGAGAGCCTTGTCGTCCTGACCAATCTTTGCCAAGTAACGTGGAGTCTCAGGAACAAAACAGATAAGAAGGGTGAACAAGCCTGCAGGCACACACTCAGAACCAAACATATAACGCCATCCTGTAGCTATTGTCCAAGGATCGCTATTTGGTACAACCTGAGAGAATCCCTGACCGATGCTCTCAATAACAGGATTAGTATGCTCGCCAAGAATGATGAAGTTAACGAAATAAACTACCAGCTGACCGAAGATAATAGCAAACTGGTTGAATGATACCAACATTCCTCGTTTGTCGCTTGGAGCAATCTCGCCAATATACATAGGGCATATAGCTGACGCCATACCTACACCAATACCTCCAAGAACACGGTAGCAGTTGAACACAATAAGAAGATTCCATGTAGGCTCTCCCTTTGTCATAATACCGAAGCTCTCTGGATCCATACTTCCGTAGGCAGAGATAAAGAAGCATATACCAGCGAAAATCAAGCTACGCTTACGTCCAAAGCGTTCTGCAAACAGTCCTGAGAGGGCAGAACCGATAATACATCCAATAAGAGCCGATGATGATGTGAAACCATGCATAACATCAGTATATTGGAAATCCTTTGCACCCAGGAAGAAAGCCTGGAGACCTTTCTCGGCACCTGAGATAACGGCGGTGTCGTAACCGAAGAGCAATCCTCCAAGCACGGCAACCATAACGATGCCAGCCAGATAAGTCTTGCTACCTGTTTCGTTTTGATACATAGTGTTATTTGTTTTTAGTTATTCGTCATGATACTAACGCTTCGCAAAGCTACTAAAATTATTTTAAAATAAGGCAGATATCCAAAACATTTTTCCTCCTCCCCTTATGAAGGTGAGGCTGGGTGGAGTTGGGTATTTAAATCCCTTTAGGATTTCTTTAGGATGCGTTTAGGATAAGCGTTTTTCTAAAAAATCTTCCAATTCCAGTTCTTCCAGTTCGTTTTCAGAGGTACCTACTTTTCCTTATATTATATATAACTATCTATATATTAATAAGTTATATATATATTATAGAAAATGGCACATGCGTTTTTTTAATTGGAATAACTGGAAGTGGAAGATTTATATTTTCTTCTCTATAATGCATCATGTTGATTTTCAGCTTCTTAGAAGAATTGTGTTTTCGTTTTGCGTTCCAGTTCCAGTTGTTCCAGTTCGTTTTCAGAGGTACCTACTTTTTCTTATATTATATATAACTATATATATATCAATAAGTTAT
>R22__coassemble_1678_pt1 | contig 10665 bp, 14 predicted proteins | sample R22__metabat2_high_PE_007 | metagenome-assembled genome bin R22
ATAAGAACCAAAAATTATTAGAGAATGATTAATAGGGAACTTATTAGGATTAAGGTAGTTCAGTTAACCTACGCATACTATCAAAACGGTAACAAGAATATTGATACAGCTGAGAAAGAATTGTTGTTCAGTCTTTCTAAGTCTTATGATCTCTACAACTATTTGTTGCAGCTTATTGTCGCTATCACAAAAGAGGAGCGTCGCCGTGTAGAAATTGCTACTCAGCGTGCTGAACGTGAAGGTACAGAGGTTCCTTCGCAGAAGTTTGCTTACAACAAGTTTGCTGTGCAGCTTGAAGAGAATAAGATGCTTAATGAATTTGTTGAGAATCAGAAACTTACATGGGATAACGATATTGAAGTTGTCCGTAAGTTGTGTAATCAGATAGAGCAGAGTGAAGCTTATCTTGATTATATGTCAAGTGAGGATAATGATTATGAGACAGGGCGTGAGTTGTGGCGTAAGTTATACAAACAGTTGATTCAGGAAAACGAGGAACTTGATGCTGTTCTTGAGGAAAAGAGTCTTTATTGGAATGACGATAAGGAAATCGTTGATACTTTTGTTCTCAAGACTATCAAGCGATTTGATCCTGCTAATATGGCAGACCAGGAATTGCTTCCAGAATATAAGGATGAGGAAGACCGTGAATTTGCTCGTAAACTTTTCCGTGCAACAATCCTCAATGCAGAGCAGTATCAGCGTTATATGAGTGATGCAAGTCGTAATTGGGATTTCTCTCGTTTGGCTTATATGGATGTTGTTATCATGCAGATTGCTATTGCTGAGATGGTTTCTATTCCAAATATTCCATTGAGTGTAACTATTAATGAATATGTTGAACTGGCTAAACTATACAGTACTTCACGTAGTAGCGGCTATGTAAATGGTATGCTTGATACTATAGGTCGTTATTTGGTGGAGACTGGTAAGGTGTTGAAGTCAACAGCAGATCTTCATCCTCGACATAATCGTCATGATGGCGGTTTACGTCGTTAACGAGTTTATAAATGTGTAATTAACAAACTTAATGATATGAATACAATGATTTTAGCTGCTCAGGCAGCACAGGGAGGTGGCTATGGCTTCCTTATCATGATGGTAGCTGTTTTCGCCATTATGTGGTTGTTTATGATTCGTCCACAGCAGAAGAAGCAGCAGAAGGAAATTCGTAAGTTCCAGAATTCTCTTCAAGAGGGTTCTCATGTTGTTACTGGTGGCGGTATCTATGGCACAGTAAAGCGTGTTGATTTGAGCAAGAACTCTGTTGATGTAGAAATTGCACGTGGTGTGGTAATTACTGTTGACAAGGGTTATGTTTTTGCTGATGCAACTCAGCAGATTCCTGAGCAGAAGCAATATAAGTTATGATAATTGATGCGTAGAGGCTTCAAACATATCGTGACATTTGTCAGAAACTTCCTTTTCAGTTGGCTGAATAAGGAGTTTCTGATTTTTTTGTTCTTTCTCGCTTTGAGTGGAGCATTTTGGCTATTTAATGCTCTTAATGATACGTATGAGCATGAAATAAAAATTCCTGTTCAAGTTACGGGAGTGCCCCGAAATGTTGTGATAACGTCGGGTGAAGTAGATACTCTTAAAGTTATGGTGCGTGATAAGGGGTTTGCTATAGCTTCTTATCTGTATGGTAATCATTTAAGTCCTGTTGGATTGGGCTTTTCTGTCTATGGTAATTCAAATATAGGAAAGGGAGTTATTGCTTCGTCGGAGTTGATGCGCCTCATATATCCGCATCTTTTCTCTTCAAGTAAAATTCTTTCTGTTAAGCCTGATCGTTATACCTTCTATTTTAATTATGGTGAATCAAAACGTGTTCCTGTACGTTTTGGAGGAAAGGCTACTACAGGTAGAAGCTATTATCTTGTAGATACACGTTGTGTGCCAAAGATGGTAACCATTTATGCTAATCGTCATTTGCTTGACAGTATAAAATATGTTTCAACATCTGATATTGTTATCAGTGATATTTCTGACACGGTATTGCATCGCGTTTCCTTGAAACATATTCCAGGTGTAAAGATGGTGCCTTCGTCTGTTGTAGTGGGTTTCTATCCTGATATTCTTACAGAAGAGAGTATAGAGGTACCTGTTACGGCAATTAATATGCCGGAAGGTAAGGTGTTGCGCACATTCCCTGCTCGTGTACAGGTAAAGTTCGTTGTAGGAGCAAGTATGTTCAGAACTCTTAGTGCTGATCAGTTCCGTGTGGTTGTTGACTATAATGAACTACAGGCTCATCCTTCGGATAAATGTACTCTTCGTTTGCAGCGTTATCCGCAGGCAATAAGACGTATTCGCTTGAGTATGTCGCGTATAGATTATCTCATAGAGCAACAATAATTCTTGTGTGATATGAAGATAGCTATTACAGGAGGAATAGGCTCAGGAAAATCCTATGTTTGTCAGCAACTTGACGAGTTTGGTATCAAGGTGTATGATTGTGATGCGGCAGCAAAGCGTTTGATGCGTTGTGATGCACAGTTGAAGCATGATTTGCAGACTCTTGTAGGTGAAGCTGTTTATACAGAACATGGAGAGTTGAATAAGCCTGTATTGGCGCAGTTCCTTTTGGCTTCAGATGAGAACCGCCAGTCGGTTAATGATGTTGTGCATCCTGCTGTAGCTCGTGATTTTGAACAGAGTGACTATTCATGGCTTGAAAGCGCAATTCTTTTTGATTCTCGTTTTGTAGAGCGTACACATTTTGATTATATAGTCTGTGTGTCGGCTCCTGAGAGAATACGTCTGGAACGTGTTATGAAACGTGACGGGATAAGTTGCGAGAAAGCGCAGCAATGGCTTGATAATCAAATGTCGCAGAATAGGGTGGAGGAGTTGAGTGATTATGTGATAATCAATGATGGAAAGAAAGATTTAAAAGAACAAATAACATTATTATTAAAGAATATCAAATGGAAACAATTTTAGCAATTGCAGGAAAACCAGGTCTTTACAAACTGGTTTCTCGTGGCAAAATGAATCTTATTGTAGAAAGTATTGATGAAAATCATAAGCGCATCCCAGCTTTCGCTACTGATCGTGTAACAAGTCTTGGTGATATTGCTATGTATACAGATGCTGATGATATCGCTCTTTGGCAGGTATTTGAAAACGTAAGCAAGCATGAAAATGGTAAGGAGACTGCTATTAACTTCCGTAAGGCTAAGGCAGACGAACTTCATGATTGGTTTACTGCTGTTCTTCCTAACTGGGATCAGGATCGTGTTCATGATAGCGATATCAAGAAGCTTATTCAGTGGTATAATATCCTTGTTAAGAACGGATATGGTAACTTTAAAGAAGTGCTTGCTCCAACAGAGGGCGATAACGTTGATGATAGAGTAGCAGAGTAGTATTAACTTTCTATTCGTTAATAAGGCAATTATTTCAGTTTTAATACGGTTTTTTGTTGAGTCTTTAAGACTTATGGTGCAAAAAAGCTTGTGTTTACTGAAATAATTGCTTTTTTTGTTGAATTGCGGATTAGTTGTGATGAGTATTGGTCTAAGATATTATTTTAATCGCAAATCATGTTTGACTTTTGTATGAAGTTATGATATTTGTCAGTGGTTTTGTTTGAAACAAAAAAATCCTGATTCGAATGAATCAGGATTAAATTGTTGTGGGTAGTGATGGATTCGAACCACCGAAGCTAGAAGCAGCAGATTTACAGTCTGCCCCATTTGGCCACTCTGGAAACTACCCGAACCGTAGTGGGCGTTGACGGATTCGAACCGCCGACCCTCTGCTTGTAAGGCAGATGCTCTAAACCAACTGAGCTAAACGCCCTTGTTTCCGAAAGCGAGTGCAAAAGTAAGGGTTTCTTTTTAACTATGCAAATATATAGTGTTGTTTTTAACGTGCATTAACAATAAAAACGTAATAAACTTTATTATTAGCAGTATTATTCTGCTTTTGTTCTTTGTCAGTGTGGTTTTTTGTTTGTATTTTTGTGGCCATAATCCATATAATTATATTATAATGCAATATTTAGGAGAGATAATTTCAATAGGTGTAGCTTTTAGTTGGACTGCTACAGCAATGGCATCAGAGGTAGCAACAAAACGTATGGGAGTTTTTGTGTCTAATGTGTGGCGCATGGCTTTGGCTTTTATTTGTTCTGCGCTTCTTATGTTTGTCTTTACTGGTACTTTTATTCCTGTATATGCTGATAGTAGTGCATGGTTGTGGCTGCTGCTATCTGGTGTAGTGGGATATTTCTTTGGGGACTGGTGTCTTTTTAATAGTTATATATGGATGGGAAGCCGTTATGGTCAGTTGTTTATGACTTTGGCACCTATGGCAGCTGCTTTTGCTGCATGGGTATCTTTGGGGCAGCAGTTGTCTTGGAAGGCTCTTTTGGCAATGGTTATAACAATAACAGGTATTATGATTACCATTCTTGGTAGAGGAGAGGGAAAGCGAGTGAAGTTAACTCTTCCTTGGCAAGGTATTCTATTTGGTATAGGTGCAGGTCTTGGTCAAGGCTTTGGTCTTGTTCTTTCAAAAATAGGCCTTGATAGCTATTCTGCTGGTGTTCCTGCAGAATTGCTGCCACAGTTGAAGGATTATCTTCCTTTTTCGGCTAATATGATTCGTTGTATTGCAGGCTTTGTGTGTTTTACTATATGGCTTTTTATGCGTGGTGAAGGAAGTAGATTGCTTTCAAGTCATCATGATCATAAAGGCTTAGGAATGTTGATGCTTGCTGTAATCTTTGGTCCTTTCTTAGGTGTGGGTTTTTCTCTTATGGCAGTGCAATATACGGCAGCAGGTATTGCTTCTACGCTTATGGCAACGACGCCTATTATAATATTGTTACCAAGTTGGTATTTCTTTCATCAAAAAATAACACTTAAGGTATTTACTGGTGCTTTGATTTCTGTTATTGGTGTATCTTTGTTTTTCTTGCTTTGACAAGAAATTATCATTGTGTGCGTTTCCAATGTTAAAAGTGAGTTTCTGGGCGAAAATAATTGAAGAAATATTTGGAACTAATGGCTCCTTTTTCTATATTTGTAACGTGATCCAAAGGACGCAGGAGCTATTCCCCTATAGGATAGCAAATGTGAGCTCTAAGAGAGCATAAATCGGATTTAACATGATGCAATTCATGTTTTCACCGGAAGAAACCGGATGAAGGGGAAAAGAGTTATAGGCGCAACATTAGTTGCGCCTTTTATTTTTACAATTTATTAGACTGGGAGGTTGTGGTATGCTTATAGTTTTATTCCGTATTTTACAATGCGCTCTTCCATCATTCCTTTTGGCATGAATCTAATTAATGTTTCGGTAATTGTATTTAACATGCGTTGACGAATGAAGTCATCTGTTATATATAGTGAAATTCGTCGTTGTGAAAGATAATCTCCTTCAATACGATATACATTTTTTCGTTGCTGTTCGGTGAGGAAGGGTACTTGCATTTCTGGAATGATGGTGTATCCACCGTTTTCGTCAACAATGCGAATAAGTGTCTCGATGCTGCCTGCTTCGTATATGCGTTTTCCTTTAGCACGGGCTTTGCAAAAGCTGAAAGCACTATCACGCATGCACTGTGCCTCCTTCATTATCCACATTTTTTCGTGTTCAAGGTTCTCTGGTTTAAATACTGGTATTTTTCTCCAACAACTTTCAGCAACATATACCATGAATTTTTCGGTGTAGAGTGGTATTTCAAGAATACCGTCATGAGCATTCCCTGCTATTCCGATTCCTACATCAATTCGTCCGTGTGAAAGTTCCTTGAGCATTGCATCGGTTTTCATTTCTTGTATTGATAGGTGTATTGTAGGGAATGATTCTGTGTAGTTCTTGATGAGTTTTGGTAGAATATATGGAGCTATAGTTGGTGCAACTGATAGTGTTAGAGCACCTGATATTACACCTTTGTCTTCTGAAACAAGTTCAGAGATGCGTTCTGCTTCTGATAGTGTGCGTTCTGCCTGGCGTATGATTTTCTCTCCAGTTGATGTGGGAATAACGCTTTTGTTGTTTCTTTCGAATATTCGCACATCAAGTTCTTCCTCCAGTTTCATTAGCATTGCGCTAAGTGTAGGCTGTGATATTCCGCATTGTTCGGCTGCTTTTGCAAAGTTGCGTAGGCGATCTATTGCAATGATGTATTTAAGTTGTTGTAGAGTCATAATTTTATTCAATGATAGATGTTATCAATGCAAAGATAGAAAAAATGATTCGTTTGTCTATTGTTTTATTGTTAATTTTGCACTGAAAATCAAAACGTTATGTTTTATGAGACAGAAAAATAAAAGAAAAAAGAATTTTCATCGCCATTTTGCAACTAAGGGATTGAATCTTTATTGGATTATTTTTTCGTATATTATTCTTGGGTGGTTTTTTCCTGTTGTGGGATTAATTGCTTTTATATGTATGATTGGGCCTGTGTTGACTTCAATTTGGAAAGGTCGTTACTGGTGTGGTAATATTTGTCCAAGAGGTAATATGTATGATAGGTTATTATCAAAATATTCGCCTCATAGGTCTATACCTAAATTTGTTCGTACATTTGGTTTCCGTTTGTTCATGGTGTTCTTTATTTTTGCTGTTTTTACTGTTCAGATGTATTTTGCCTGGGGTGACTGGGGAGCAATGGGCCGTGTTTTTTGGAAGATTATAGTAATGACGACTATTGTTGGAGTTATTCTTTCTTTTATTTATGCTCCTCGCACATGGTGCTCTTTTTGTCCTATGGGGACTTTGTCGTCTTGGGTGGCTCCGAAGAAACAACCGTTATCAAGTTGTTATAGTAGTGTGCATGTGGAAGCTACTTGTGAAATGAAATGTAAGAATTGTGCTCGGGTATGTCCAATGCAGCTCACGCCTTATGATAGCAGAGGGCAAGAATCTGGTTATATGCATCCTGATTGTTTGAAGTGTGGGAAATGTATTTTGGCTTGTCCTTTAAAGATAATGTCATGATGTATTTGGGTGTAGTGTTTAATTTAAAGCTGTAAAAAAACTAAAAAAAATGGAAACGAGAAAGAGTATAGCTGCAGAAAAGAAACGTTGTGGTAGTCATAATTGTGCTCAGGCAGTTCTTCATACTTACGCTGATATTGCAGGGGTAGATGAAGCGACAGCTATGAATGTTGCAAATGCTTTTGGAGCGGGTATGGGTAATATGGAAGGTACATGTGGCGCATTAGTTGGTGCAGGACTTGTATTAGGGCTTGTAAATAAGGATAAAGCAAAATCAATGAAGCAGATGCGCCAGATTATGACAAAGTTTAAAGAGAGGAATGGTGCTACTCAATGTAAGTTACTGAAAGGTGTTGATACAAAGATAGTCTTACGTGAATGTCCTTATTGTGTAGCTGATGCTGCAGAGTTTTTGGAAGAACAGTTAAGTGAATAGCTAAAACAATGTTGAAAATAAAGGAATAAAAAACCTCGTAAGAAAAAATCTTACGAGGTTTTCTGGGTGGAGGGTGGGACTCGAACCCACGACATTCAGAACCACAATCTGACGCTCTAACCAACTGAACTACATCCACCATTTGGCTATTGCTTTATGTCTCAAAAGCGAGTGCAAAGGTAAGGGAAATATTTGAAACAACCAAACATTTCCCAAACTTTTTTTTCTTTTTTATTTTGCAGGCTGTGCTTTTGGAGCTGCAGGTGCATTCTGCTGTTGAGCAGGTGTAGCTTTTTGAGCATCTGCTGCAGGAGTCTGCTGACCTGTTCCGAATCCCTGTGTATTTGTAGGATTGGTTGTAGCATTTTCAGTTGCAGCTTGTTCCATAACGCTCTGGTCTGTAACGGCCTGTGGAGCTGTATAAGCGCAGAACACGCTGAGAACTACCATGATGGCAGCAAGAGTCCATGTTGTCTTTTCTACGATGTCAGTTGTCTTTCTAACGCCCATGATGGAATTTGAAGAAGAGAAGTTAGAAGCAAGTCCACCTCCCTTAGATTCCTGGATAAGCACAACGCCAATCATAAGCAGTGAAGCCAGGACAATCAGAATTACGAGTAAATAGTAAATCATTTTTTGTTTTATTTTTTATTTTGTTATTATTATCAATTTCTCTAAGAAACGGATTTGGTCTGCAAAGTAAGCATTTTTTTTTGAATTATTCAAATTTAATCGCTTAATTATTTCCAAAGCCTTCTCATATCTGCCTTGTTTTATGTATATTTTAGCTAAAGTCTCAGTAAAATAACTTTCTGCAGGTTCTTTATCTTCATTTTCATTTAGACTGGTGAGTGCTATCTCTGGTGTGTATTCAAATTCAAGAGGTTTTCCTTCATTATCATCATTTCTGAGATTAAATCCACCATCTTCGATGAAACTATCAATAAGACTTGTTGTACGGTCTTCTTGTTGAGATTCGTTTTGTTGTAATTGTTCGTTTTCGAGTTCTTCTGGTTGATCGTTAAACTCTTCAGCTTCGAGTAGATAAGCGACATAATCAACAGCAGCATCGGCTGGTGTTGGTTTGCGTTTTTCTGTCTTTTTATCGTCTTTTACTTCATCTGGAATCTGATCAAGGAAATTGTCGATAAGTGATGTAGTACGATCTTCTTTGTTTTTTGTAGAGTTATCTGTTTTGTTTGCATTATCTGTTGCGTTTTTGTTACGCAATTGATAGTGTGCAGCCTCTACCATATTGAATATTACGCGTCTGTCGGTTATATATAATGCAGAGCGTCGTAATTCTTCATCAAACGAGGAGTCGTGAAGAATATAAAGATTCTGCAACAGTAATATACGTGCAGTCTGATAGTAGGGATAGATTGCGATGAGACTACGGAGATCGTAAAGGGTCTCGCGGTCCATCTTTTCAGGGTGTTTTATGAGTTCTTCTATTTCCATTACCAGTTGGCTACAGTTGCGTTGAATATTTGGTCAACAATATCGTCAATTATCTGTTCTACAAGTTGTGCTTGCACACTATTAAGGCTTTGGGTTGTTTCGTAGCTCTGTGAAGCAGAGAATTGTCGCTCAAAGTCTTGTTTGTGGTTGACTTTATTGGTGAACTTGACGTTAACGGTTATAGTTAGTTCGGTTTGAGCCGAATATCCTTCACTCGAAACAGATTTGTTTCTCTGGGTATAATTAGTGATTTGTCCTTGTAGAACTAAATCACCATTGCGTTTCACTTGCTCTAAGCGTGTATGGTTTGCAAATTTATCTTTCAGTGCATTATTGAACATAGGTCCCATAGGTCCCCATACGTAACTTGAACGTATTGGGAAGTCTGCAATCTGAATGGTTTTTGTTTTGGTATAGTCAATGCTGGCTCCATTGAATCTGTAGCCATTAAAACTACAAGCAGAAAGAACCATAATCAGACTGATTATGAAAGCTATATATATATAATGTGCAAATTGTTTCTTCATATTCTGTTTACTATTCTCCCAATCCGTATTGTTTTATTCGTCTATAGAGAGTACGATCAGAAATACCAAGTTCCTGTGCTGCTTTCTTACGATTGCCGCCATTACGTTCAAGAGCCTTTTCTATCATTTGTCTTCCGATATCGTTTAGATTGAGACTCTCTGGTTCGCTTATTTCCTCAGCAATGGCTTCTAATGGTTCGTCATCCATAGAATGTGTAACTGTAGAAGTGCTTACAGTTGGGAATGTTGTTGATGTGTCAACTATAGGGTGAGGTGTTTGAAAACCAGAAGTTCCATTCAGTTGACGTGCTTCTTCGAGTTGTTTGCGCAAACTTGTCATGTCACGACGTAGATCGCTTACGTTTCCTCTTAATTCGTATAGAATCTTATATAAGAGTTCTCTTTCGTTTTCATAAGAATGTTCACCGGGCTGATTGATGGTAGCAAGCTGTGTTGATTCTTCATCGCGAGGAATGAAACGTAACATAGTGTTAGCGTCTATTTCTCTTTTTTCGCTCAACACAGACATCTGTTCGGTGATATTCTTTAATTGACGTACGTTACCTGGCCATTTATAGTGAAGCAGAATCTCGCGAGCCTCGTCTGTAAGTGTAATCTTAGGAAGACGATATTTCTCAGCCATCTGCATGGCAAAAAGCCTGAATAAGAGTGCAATGTCTTCTCCTCGGTCTCTAAGTGCAGGCATCTGAATAGGAATGGTGTTTAGACGATAGAATAAGTCTTCGCGAAAACGTCCTTCACTAATTGCCTTGTGCATATTGACGTTTGTTGCTGCAACAATACGAACGTCGGTCTTCATTATTTTTGTGCCTCCAACACGAATGTATTCGCCAGTTTCGAGTACACGTAATAAGCGTGCTTGTGTTGCCATTGGAAGTTCGCCAACCTCATCAAGGAATATTGTACCTTTATTGGCAATTCCAAAATAGCCTTCACTTTCGCCAATGGCTCCTGTGAAAGAGCCTTTCTCGTGACCAAAGAGCTCACTGTCAATAGTACCTTCAGGAATGGATCCACAGTTTATAGCAAAGTATTTCTCACGTTTACGTGGTGAATTGTCGTGAATAACTCGAGGTATAATCTCTTTACCTACACCGCTTTCACCAATGATCAATACACTAAGATCAGTGGGAGCAACTTGTAGGGCTATATCAAGAGCGCGATTCAGACCATCGCAGTTTCCTACAATGTTATATCTTTGTTTTATTCTTTGCAGTTCTTTTGAATCCATTATGTGACAAATTTACGCAATTAATTCGA
>R22__coassemble_1730_pt1 | contig 10428 bp, 7 predicted proteins | sample R22__metabat2_high_PE_007 | metagenome-assembled genome bin R22
GTATAGCTGTATATGCTATTGCCACACCTGATACAACTTTTTCGATGAAAGTTTCAAGAAGCTTTACCGTAAATGACAACCCGAAGATGGTTTTCTCACATTATTCAAAATATTACAGAGAAATAGACTCTTTGTATCATGCTGATATTGTGATAAAGGATGCAACGACAGAAATTTTAGTAAATGACAAAGATAGATATACTTTGCATTATAACATGGAAAGTTTATATGATTATACTTGTGATTATAAGCCACAAATTGGTGACAAGATTGCTATAAGCGTGAAAGCTCCTGGATTCAAAGATGTATATGCAACATCGTGGGTAGAGAAACCGCAAAATGTTGATATCTCTAACACAGAAGTTGTTTATAAAGAAAGAGATGAAGACGATGATAAAAACTCATTTTATGGTCCAATTGAAGTTTATGGTGTTGATTCTGTAATGCGCATAACGCTAAAAATTAAAGATGACCCTGCTGTGCATAATTATTATAGATTAGTAATTCGAGGCGTAGCAGATCAAAAAGAAGAAATACTTCCTGGGATATACCATGAATATTACTCTGTTAGTGATTTGTTTACCTCTGATGATATTATCTTTATGGACAGCCAGCTAACAAAACCGTTTGGAGCATGGAAAGCAGGCATGACAAATGTTTTTGATGACCATCTTTTTAATGGACAGGAATATACGTTTACAGTTGATTCAAGAAAACGAAATGGGGATAATCCTCGTGTCATAGTTGAATTGCAGTCAATAAGTCAAGACCTGTATTATTTCTTGAAATCATACATGTTGTTCAGAATATCAACAGACGATGTTTACACTACTCCTGTAGGAATATATAGCAACATTGACAATGGTTGGGGAATCTTTGGAACTCTTAGCTACGATGCCCACACTATATATTATTAAGAGCAAAATTCTACTCGACCTCCAAAAGGGAAGGGCTATCCAACATGCAGAGAAAAATTGACGATAATTTGCGGTAATTATACGTCGTGATAGAAAAACTTGTTGAGAATACAACGCATTGTGATTAAACGTTCTTGTTGCGGACAGAAATGAAATGAGGATGCAGATCTGCATCCTCATTTTTGTGACTTCTCTTTAAATCAAGGATATAGAAGTCTATGACGCTAAGGTTAATAAGCTTTTTCGTGTACTCCCTTGACAGCACGACCTGATGGGTCGTTGATATTCTTGAATGAGGCATCCCACGCAAGGGCTTCGGCTGTTGAACAGGCTACACTTGGGATAGAAGGAACAGAACGTGCAGCACTGTCACTTGGGAAGTGTTCTGCAAAGATAGAACGGTAATAGTATTCTTCTTTGTTCTGTGGTGGGTTGATAGGGAAACGCTCTGCAGCATGTGCCATCTGCTCATCGCTAACGGCAGAGGCTGTAATCTGTTTGAGCGTGTCAATCCAACTGTAGCCAACACCATCAGAGAACTGCTCTTTCTGTCGCCATGCTACTTCGGCAGGAAGCATATCAGAGAATGCTTCACGTACAACTTTCTTTTCAACAGTTTCACCTGGGCACATTTTCAGCTCAGGATCAATATTCATTGCTACATCGAGGAACTCTTTGTCGAGGAAAGGAACACGTCCTTCTACTCCCCATGCAGCAAGACTCTTGTTGGCTCTCAAACAATCATACATATATAGTTTGGAGAGTTTTCTTACTGTTTCCTTATGGAACTCGTCAGCATTAGGTGCCTTGTGAAAATACAGATAGCCACCAAAGATTTCATCTGCTCCCTCACCAGAGAGAACCATCTTGATACCCATTGACTTGATGACTCGTGCAAGCAGATACATAGGTGTAGAGGCACGGACAGTTGTCACGTCATAGGTCTCAATGAAATAGATTACATCACGGATGGCATCAAGACCTTCCTGAATGGTGTAGTTTATTTCGTGGTGTACTGTTCCGATGTGTTCGGCTACAAGACGGGCTTTGGCAAGGTCGGGGGCTCCTTTAAGACCTACGGCAAAAGAATGAAGGCGGGGCCACCATGCTTTTGTTTCTCCATTGTTCTCTACACGATGTTCTGAGTATTTCTCAGCAATGGCAGAGATAACGGATGAGTCAAGACCACCAGAGAGAAGAACGCCATAGGGAACATCGCTCATTAGCTGACGTTTAACAGCATCGGTAAGAGCTTCACGTATATCCTCAACGGCTGATTTCTCTTTATATTCTTTCTCGGCTTTAGTTTCGGCTTTCTGTTTAGGGACTGGTGTTTCTGTCATCCACTTGCGTGAATAGTATTTTTTCATCTCGGGTTTTATGCAAGCATCCTTACGCTCCGAATAAACGTAATGTCCAGGCAAGAAAGGCTCATAGCTGTCACATTGTCCTTCGAGAGCCTTAAGTTCAGATGCTACATACACTTTTCCATCGTTGTCATATCCTATATACAATGGGATAACACCGATGGTGTCGCGAGCAATAAGGAAGCAGTCGTCTTCTACATCGTAGAGAGCAAACGCAAAGATGCCGCTGAGCTGTTCAATTAATGCTGGCAGTTCGGCAGGATTCTTGCCTTTGGCTTTCCAGTCACGATACAGAGCAAGGATAACCTCGCAGTCGCTTCCTGTTTGAAATGAGTAGTTAGAATAAGTTTTGCGAATATTCTGATGATTGTAAATCTCTCCATTTACCGCCAATACTTCTTTTTTATCGGGCGAAAACAAGGGCTGTTTGCCTGATTCTGGGTCAACAATACTCAATCGCTCGTGGGCAAGGATAGCACTTCCTCCGCAATAGATACCACTCCAGTCAGGACCGCGATGACGTATTTTCTGACTCATTCTCAATGCTTTTTGTCTAAGTTCAGGAGTTTGTTCCTGAATGTTGAAAATTGATACAATTCCACACATATATTTTTTTCTTTTATTGGTTTATTTATAATAACCCCATGCGACCATACCTGGGAGCATGGGGTTTAAAAAACAGGCTCTTATAAGGATAAGCCAAAGATAAAAAATGTTTTTTCAGTACTTGGATTTGCGGTTATTCCTGCAAAGATTGGAATACAGAAATGATCGTTTATTTTTATGTCTTTTGTTGCCTTTATACCTACGTTTGTCACGGCAAAGCCGTTGGCGTTGGCATAGAAACTTGTTGCGTATGGTACTGCTCCTATTGTTGCTGTCCACTCGCATGAAGCAAGTTTGAAAGGCACAGAAGCTTCAAAGTATGATGAGTAAGCTCGCTTACCGTCTTTGTTCACACCGTCATTACCTGCGAAATTGGTGTACCAGTTAAGAGAAGCAACTCCAAAATCATAACCTATGTTAGCTTCAAACACATGAGATGTTTTATGAGCTTCATAAGCGAAATAACGCTCGTTGGGGGTATTGAACCAATAATCGGTAACTCCAATATGGAAACCACCTATTGTGTAGGCAGCTGTGATATCGAATTCTTTTGTATCGTCTTTATCAGAAAGACCAACACTTCCCCATGCTGTTAGCGATACGCCTTTGTAGGCAATACCTAATGTGGGTTGTACCGACACATCGCCTAACTCTTGTCCACGCCATATATACTGATTTACGATATCAGCACCAATGGTCGTTTCTATTTCATCCTGTGCGCACATTATTACTGGCGCAACCATAGCCAAAAGGCATAAAATATGTTTTTCATGATCTTATAATACTATGTTTTAGTTATAGCAACTCTCACCATGTTCATAGATGTCGAGTCCTTCTTCTTCAATACGCTTGTCAACACGCAGACCTGCAATCTTCTTGACTGTTCCGAAGAGGATGATACCACAGCCAGCAGCCCAGAGGTCAATAACGATGATGCCGAATGTCTGAGCACCGAGGAATCCAAATCCGTGTCCGTAGAGACAACCGTCGCTAAGAGAGAATACTCCTGTAAGGAGAGTACCGATGATACCGCAGATACCATGAACAGAACTTGCACCTACAGGGTCGTCGATGTGTTGTTTCTGATCAATAAATTCAATACCGAATGGTAGGGCGATACCACAAACCAAACCAATGATAACTGCTCCAACAGGACTTACCATGTCGCATCCTGCTGTGATACCAACCAATCCTGCGAGCACACCGTTCAGGGTGAGTGAGAATGATGGCTTGCCGTATCTGAACCATGTGATGAACATAGTAGCGATACCACCTGCTACTGCTGCAAGGTTAGTGGTGAGGAATACGTGAGAGATAGCAACTCTGTTTACTTCGCCACTTGCTGCAAGCTGAGAGCCAGGGTTGAAACCAAACCATCCAAACCATAGGATGAACACACCAAGGGCTGCTATTGTAAGGTTGTGACCAGGAATAGCGTTACTGCTACCATCCTTACGATACTTACCAAGACGAGGGCCAAGGAAGATAGCGCCAATCAAAGCAAGTACACCACCTACAGAATGCACAATGGCACTACCTGCGAAGTCGTGGAAGATAGCTCCGAAATGAGTCATCATGAAACTTGTCTCGTCAGCATTGCAAAGCCAACCGCCTCCCCATGTCCAGTGACCTTCTACAGGATAGATAAATAATGATATGAAGAGAGAGTAGATACAATACATTGAGAACTTTGTTCTCTCTGCCATGGCTCCTGAAACGATTGTTGCTGATGTAGCACAGAAAACGGTTTCGAAAATAAGGAATCCTTCTGTTGGCAGACCAGCATCACTCTTATAGAAAGAGATGTCGCCAAAGTTTGGCATACCGATAACCCCTTGACCATCAGAACCAAACATAAAACCGAAGCCGATGAACCAGAATAGAACAGAGCCAAACATGAAATCAACAAAGTTCTTAAAGAGAATGTTTGCTGTGTTCTTACTACGGGTAAATCCTGCTTCGCATAGTGCAAATCCTGGCTGCATGAAGAATACAAGCATTGCTGCAAGCAGCATCCAAATGGTATCTATTGAAATACTTAAATCTGTCATAATAGTGTTGTGTTTGTGTTATTGTTATCCCCTCATACGAGAGATTTTAAAAGGAGTGTATTATTTTTCTTTTTCTGCATTATATAATGCAATGTCTCCTCTTTCTCCTGTTCTTATCCTGACTGTATCCTCTACTGGGATAACAAAGATACGACCATCACCGATTTCGCCTGTTTGGGCAGCTTTGGTTACGGCTTGAATGGTGCGCTCTACGTTCTTGTCTCTTACTACAATGTTGAGCAACACACGCTCGATACTACTTGTGTCGTACATCACGCCACGGTAGATTCTCGCTTGTCGCATCTTTCCTTCACCTCTTACATCATAATAAGAGAACCATTCGATGTCGGCTGCAAGCAATGCTTCCTTTACATCATCGAATTTCGTCTTTCGGATGATAGCTTCAATCTTTTTCATCTTTTACCTCTCTTTTTAATGGTTTATTAATTGTTTTGCTTTCACTTTGATATGTTGTTGATGCAAAGTTATGTCTTTTTGTCAACGAAAACAATATTATGGTTTCTTTTTGTTAGTTGAAAATAGAAGAAAGTTTTGAATATTAATCAAAAAAGGTTGTTTTGCTTACAGATTGAAATAAATCTGCATACAAATACTTTTAAATTGTTATTTTTCTGTAATTTCAACTATTGTTTTGATGTTTATTTTTGGAGATTTGTCGCAAACTGTTGTATATTTGCACTCGTAAATGAACAAATAGTTATCGTATTTACATAATTTGATTGCAAAATGACACAAGATGTTGAATTTACCAAGATGCATGGGGCAGGTAACGACTATATATATGTCAATACCTTAAAATATAAAATTCCCAATCCGAGTGCAGCAGCCATTAAGTGGAGTGCTTCGCATACGGGTATTGGTAGCGACGGATTGGTGCTCATTGGCGAAGCATCTCCTGGTAGCGGAGCAGATTTCTCAATGCGTATTTTTAATGCTGATGGAAGTGAAGCTATGATGTGTGGAAATGCAAGTCGTTGCATAGGAAAATATTTATTTGAACGTGGATTAACCAACAATACAAACATAAAACTTGAAACCCGCTCGGGCATCAAAACGTTGCAGTTGCATATCTGCCATAATACTGTTCGCTCAATAACTGTCGATATGCTGGCTCCTCGTTTTGATGTTCCAGAGCAATTTGACGTTGAACGGGGAGCGTTGAACGTTCAACATTATCTCCCTCGTTTTGAATCTTGCACCGACAAGTCGAATGCAAGCACTCAGTCGGTGACCTCTGGTTCAATGTTCGTGTCTATGGGTAATCCGCATTATGTGATTTTTGTAGATGATATATCAACTGTTGATGTGGCTGCTTTGGGAAGTAAGTTGGAATATCATCCTGCTTTCCCAGAGCGTTGCAACATTGAGTTTGCTCAGATATTAAATAGAGACGAGATAAGAACCCGTGTGTGGGAGAGAGGCAGTGGAATAACTATGGCTTGTGGTACGGGTGCCTGTGCTACGGCTGTAGCTGCTGCTTCTTTAAATCTTGCTTCACGCAAGAGCAGTATCATTATGGATGGTGGTACGCTTCAGGTTCATTGGGATGAGGTTACTGATCATGTTATGATGAGTGGTCCGGCAGAATTTGTTTTTGATGGTAAAATAAAACTTCCTGAGGAATAATTTAATAGTAACAAACTTAACAACAAAATAGAAGAATATGGCATTAATCAACGAACACTTCCTGAAGCTTCCTGGCAATTACCTCTTTCAGGATATTGCCAAAAGAGTGAAAGCCTATAAGGTTTCACATCCAAAGAAGCGTGTTATCAGCTTAGGTATTGGTGATGTTACCCGTCCTTTGTGTCCTGCTGTTATAGAGGCTATGCACAAGGCTGTTGAGGAGATGGCTACCCAAGCTACTTTCCGTGGCTATGGTCCTGAAAGAGGATACGATTTCCTTCGTGAGGCTATTATTAAAAATGATTACCTCACTCGTGGTGTACATCTTGATAAGGACGAGATCTTCGTTAATGACGGTGCCAAGAGTGACACAGGTAATATCCAGGAGATTGTGAGATGGGATAATAATATCGGTGTTACTGACCCAATATACCCTGTTTATATAGATAGTAATGTGATGATTGGTCGTGCTGGCGTTTTCGAGAATGGCAAGTGGAGCAATGTTGCTTATATGCCTTGTACTGCAGAAAACGACTTCGTACCACAGATTCCTGATCATCGTGTTGACATGATCTATCTTTGCTATCCTAATAATCCAACAGGAACAGTATTGCGCAAAGAGGAACTTCGTAAATGGGTAAACTATGCTTTGCGTAATGATAGTATCATCTTTTATGATGCTGCTTATGAAGCTTATATTCAGGATGAGGATATTCCTCACTCAATTTATGAGATAAGAGGTGCCCGTAAGGTGGCAATAGAATTTAGAAGTTATTCTAAAACTGCTGGTTTCACTGGTGTGAGATGTGGCTATACTGTTGTTCCAAAGGAACTTACCGCTTCTACTATCGATGGCAGAAGAATTGCTTTGAATCAGATCTGGGATCGTCGCCAAAGCACAAAGTTCAATGGCACAAGCTATATTTCTCAACGTGCTGCTGAGGCTATATATACTCCAGAAGGTAAGGAACAGGTAAAGGCTACTATAGCCTATTACATGGAGAATGCCCGCATTATGCGCACAGAACTTACCAAACTTGGTTTTCAGGTGTTCGGAGGTGAGAATGCTCCTTATCTCTGGGTTAAGACTCCTAATAATACTCCTTCATGGAAATTCTTCGAGGAAATGCTTTATGGTGCCAGCGTAGTATGTACTCCTGGTGTGGGCTTTGGTCCTTCAGGCGAAGGCTATGTACGCCTTACTTCCTTTGGAGAACGCGAAGATTGCATAGAGGCAATGAAGCGAATAAAGGAATGGATAGGATAAAACCTCCCTCCCCGCTCCCCCCTGCAGGGGGAGAGCCTCGCTACACTCAGTTGTGAATGAGGGACAGGTAATATAAATATTGAAATATTAAAGCGCTGTGCTTTTAAATCAACCTTTCTGACTACAAATTCGTCTTTAGAATTTGGCACTCCCCCTGCAGGGGGGAGCGGGGAGGGAGGTTGTTAATTAAAGACAGAACAACCACAAAAAATAGAAAAAACTTATGGTAAACTTAAGATTTGATGCAGTTGCAGCGGCTTCACGTAAGAAGCCAATTGAAGTACTCACACCCGAAGAGCGTCCTTCTGAGATCTTTGGCAAGAAAGTTTTCAATCGTCAGCGTATGTACAAGTATCTTCCTGCTGATGTATATGCAAAGCTTGTTGATGTCATTGACAATGGTGCTCGTCTTGATCGTTCTATTGCAGACGAAGTAGCAAAAGGTATCAAGCAATGGGCTGATGAGAATGGTGTTACTCATTACACTCACTGGTTTCAGCCTCTTACCGAAGGTACAGCCGAAAAGCACGATGCTTTCATTGAGCACGATGGTAAGGGTGGCATGATAGAGGAGTTCTCAGGAAAACTTCTTGTCCAGCAGGAACCTGATGCATCAAGTTTCCCATCAGGAGGTATTCGTAATACTTTCGAGGCTCGTGGCTATAGCGCATGGGACCCTACATCTCCTGTATTTATTATTGACGATACTCTTTGTATTCCTACTATTTTCATTTCTTACACAGGTGAGGCTCTCGACTATAAGGCTCCTCTTCTTCGTGCCCTTCATGCTGTTAACGTAGCAGCTACTGATGTGTGCCACTATTTCTATCCTGATGTAAAGAAAGTAACAAGCAACCTTGGATGGGAGCAGGAATATTTCCTTGTTGATGCTGACCTCTATGCTGCTCGTCCTGACCTCATGCTTACTGGTCGTACTCTTATGGGTCATGATAGTGCTAAGAACCAGCAGATGGACGACCACTATTTCGGTACTATCCCAGAGCGTGTGCAGGCATTTATGAAAGAGCTTGAACTTGAGGCTCTTGAACTTGGTGTTCCTTGCAAGACACGTCATAATGAGGTTGCTCCTAACCAGTTTGAACTAGCTCCAATCTTCGAAGAAACTAACCTTGCTGTTGACCACAACATGCTTCTCATGTCTATCATGAAGAAGATTGCCCGTAAGCACGGCTTCCAGGTGCTTCTCCACGAAAAGCCATTCGATGGTATCAATGGTTCTGGTAAGCACAATAACTGGAGTCTTTCTACTGATACAGGTGTATTGCTCCATGGTCCTGGTAAAACTCCTGTCGAGAACCTGCGTTTTGCTGTGTTCATCGTAGAAACTCTTATGGGTGTTTATCGTCATAATGGATTGCTCAAGGCTTCTATTATGAGTGCAACAAATGCACATCGTCTGGGTGCTAACGAGGCACCACCTGCAATCATCTCAAGCTTCCTTGGTAAGCAGCTTAGCGATTTGCTCGATCACATTGAGAAGGCTGATAAGAAAGACCTCTTTAAGTTTGAAGGTAAGAAGGGTGTTGATATTGATATTCCTGAGATTCCAGAGATTATGCTCGACAACACCGATCGTAACCGTACATCACCATTCGCTTTCACAGGTAACCGTTTTGAGTTCCGTGCTGTTGGTTCTGAGGCTAACTGTGCATCAGCAATGATAGTATTGAATACAGCTGTTGCTGAGGCTCTTACTGATTTCAAGGCACGTGTAGATGCTCTCTTGGCAAAGGGCGAAGACAAGTTCTCGGCTATTCTTGATGTTCTTCGTGAGGATATCAAGACCTGCAAGCCTATCCATTTCGATGGCAATGGCTATAGCGACGAATGGGTTGTTGAGGCTGGTAAGCGTGGCTTGGATTGCGAAAAGTCTTGTCCTGTAATCTTTGAGCGCTATCTCGATGCTGAGAGCATTAAGATGTTCAGCGATATGAACGTTATGCAGAAGAATGAGCTTGAGGCACGCAATGAGGTTAAATGGGAAACCTACACCAAGAAGATTCAGATTGAGGCTCGTGTGATGGGCGACCTGACAATGAACCACATCATCCCTGTAGCTACACACTATCAGAGTCAGTTGGCAAAGAATGTTCAGAACATGATTGATATCTTTGGTAAGGACGACGCCTTTGTTCTTTCTGAGCGTAACATTGCTCTCATCCGTGAGATTGCTGAGCGCACAAGTATTATTGAGCGTGGTGTAGAAGATCTTGTTAATGCTCGTAAGGTAGCCAACAAGATTCTTGATGAACACGACAAGGCAATAGCTTATCATGATACCGTAGAACCTAAGATGGACGAGATTCGTTATCACATCGACAAGCTCGAACTCATTGTTGCTGATGAGTTGTGGCCATTGCCAAAATATAGAGAATTACTCTTCATCAGATAAAAATACTCTTCACTAAAAGAGATTTAATAAACAATCTATTTCTTTTATTGGTTGTTTAAGTTTGTTGGCTGGGGTTTTCGTGAGAAAACCCCAGCCTTTTTTAATATTGAACCGTAGGTAATAAAAATTTAATAATACGTTACCAGTAACATCCTAAATT
>R22__coassemble_1731_pt1 | contig 10423 bp, 5 predicted proteins | sample R22__metabat2_high_PE_007 | metagenome-assembled genome bin R22
GCTGCTAAAATTATCTCCTTCAATTATGCAATTTCAGTCGATATAAAATATTAATATTCCTCCCTTATGAAGGATAAGTATGATGGGATTGGTTAGCCCCTTCTCATTGGAGGGGGATGGGGGAGGCTACTTATCCCCTGTTGTTTTATCCTTGCCTATCGTTTTTGCCCCCATGAACAGGGATGATAATGTGATTTTGCAACTGAGTTGCAAAATTCTTTTTGTATCTTTGCAGCAATGATGAAAAGAAATGGCTATATATTCTGTTTATATTTGGCAATGCTAATAGTATTGTCAACGAATATGTTGGCACATCATCATCATTTTAACAATCTGTGTTTTGATGTAGAAATATGTTCCATCGATGGTAATATAAACGATGCCCACACAAGTGACCCTTGCCAGAACGATTCTTCTGACGATACTTGTGAGATTGAACAGATGCGGACTTTTTTAACCAGCGCTAAAAGTGTTCAGCAGCTACAACAATCTATTTCTGCGCAATCACATTTACTTTATACTGTCGTTCCTGAGTTTCTCTATTTATTGCATGATACCGAGAAACACACAACGACATTCCACGAATTTATCATCCTTATTCCTGAGAAGTATGTCTTCTCAGGTGGTTTGCGAGCCCCTCCAACGCATTGCAAGCAATGCTAATGATCGGTCACTGACCGAAGTGAAGAAATTCATATAGATATTTTCTTGGCTTTTATTAAAGAGAAATGCTTCGCAAAAAAAAAAGCGAAGCAAAAATAGTTCAATAACTAACGATGATAAACAAGATAATTTATTTTTCCATCAGGCACAAGTTTATTGTATTCTTGCTCTTGATGGTAATCATAGGAGGTGGCATATATTCGCTCACCACCATTAATGTTGATTCCACACCTGACATCACCAACAACCAAGTGCAGGTGATTACTGTGTCTGAGAATCTCTCTACTACCGATATAGAGCAGTTTGTTACCTACCCCGTTGAGCTTGCCATGAGTAATCTTCCTGGAGTAGAAGATATACGTTCTATTTCACGATTTGGACTCTCTGTAGTAACCATTGTTTTCAAAGACAATATGGGAACATATCTGCCACGACAGTTGGTTCAGGAGAAATTAGAAGAAGTACGTGAAGAAATACCTGAAGGATTTGGTACTCCTGAGATGGGGCCTATCACCACTGGATTAGGAGAGATATATCAATATACCTTGATACCTGATGATACTGCAAAATACACTGCTCAGGAACTGCGCACTATTCAGGACTGGATAGTGAAACGACAGCTTGCAATGATTCCTGGTGTTGTAGAGGTTAACTCTTTTGGAGGAAGTATCAAGCAATATGAGGTGACACTAAACCCTAACCGCATGAATGCCATGAAGGTTAGTATCAGCGAGGTTTATGATGCTTTAAACAAAAACAATGCAAACACTGGTGGTGCTTATATTGAGAAAAACCACATGGCAAACTTTATACGTGGTGAAGGATTGGTTAAGGGTGTTGATGACATCAGGAATATTGTTGTAAAGAATGAAGGTGGTGTACCCGTTCTGATCAGAGATGTTGCCGACGATGTGCACTTTGGTTCACAGGTGCGCTACGGTGCTTTCACCCAAGATGGTCGTGAGGCTGTTGGTGGCATGATTTTAATGCTTAAAGGTGCCAACTCTGACAAAGTGGTAACTGCTGTGAAGGAACGCATGAAAAGCATTGAGAAGTCGTTGCCAAAAGACATTAGTATAAAGCCTTTTCTTGACCGCTCAAACCTTATCAGCCGTACCACAGGCACCATTGCCCGTAACCTTATAGAAGGAGCACTCATTGTTATCTTTGTATTGGTGCTACTGCTTGGAAGTGTTCGTGGCGGCATTATCACAGCCTCGGTAATTCCGCTTTCGCTACTCTTTGCCTTTATTCTTATGCGCATCACAGGTGTATGGGCAAATCTTATGAGTTTGGGTGCTATTGACTTTGGCATTATCGTTGACGGAGCTGTTATTATTGTTGAAGGTATTGTTCACGAGATTGAACGACAAATAAGGAATCATCCACGCGCACTGTCACGTGAAAGTATGGATAAGATAAGTTATCAGTCGGCTTCAACCATGATGAGTTCTGCCTTTTTCGGTCAGCTCATTATTCTCATTGTGTTCACCCCTATCTTATTCCTGTCAGGAGTGAGTGGCAAGATGTTTAGCCCTATGGCTTACACTTTCTCGTTTGCTGTGTTGGGTGCTATCATACTGTGCCTTACTTACGTACCTATGATTTCATCCTTACTGATGAAACCTCATACCAATAGCAGCAGTTGGCTTGATAGAACAGAGAAACACCTTGAGCGTTTCAGTCATAAGCTGATTCAACACATTGTGAACATATATCATCCTGTACTTAGACTGGCTTTGAAACATAAACGGATTGTTATTGGTACAAGTGTTTCTCTGCTTATTTTAACTGGTATCACCTTCAGCAGGATGGGTGGAGAGTTTATACCTGAGCTTGATGAAGGCGACATTGCCATGCAAACGTTTTTACGCCCAGGAAGTTCTTTGTCTGAAACTATAAAGCGTGAAAAGGAAGTTGAACGCCTATTGCTAAGCAGCTTCCCTGAGATAAAAACCGTATGTGCCCGCATTGGCGTAGCTGACATCCCTACCGACCCTATGGGCTTTGATTATACTGACAGTTTTATTATTCTTGAGAAAGACCGCAGTAAATGGAAATCGGCCAACAGTAAAGAAGAGCTTATTGAGAAGATAAAAGCCAAGCTTGAGACTTTGCCTGGACTAAACTTCTCGTTTTCACAACCTGTGGCTCTGCGTTTTAACGAACTGCTGACTGGTATCAGAGAGGATGTTGCTGTAAAGCTATATGGTGACGATATTGACAAGCTGAATGAGATTGGTGAACAAATGGTAGATATCATCAGTGGTATCCCCGGTGCCAATGATGTATCGCTTGAACGAACAGCCGGACTTCCACAGATAACAATAAGATATGACCGTGTGAAGATTGCGCAATATGGACTCAATATTCAAAAGCTGAACCAATATGTGAGTGCTGCCTTTGCTGGTAGCAGTGCTGGTGTGGTTTTTGAAGGCGAAAAGCGTTTTAATCTTGTTATTCGCCTTAATGAGGAATATCGCAAAGGAATAGACAATATAAGTAAACTGTATGTTGACACTCCACAAGGCACACAGATACCATTGAGTGAGGTGGCGCAGATAACATACGAACCAGGACCGATGCAGATATCACGTGATCAGACGTCGCGTCGCATCTATGTAGGTATAAACGTAAGAGACAGAGATGTGGAATCGCTCGTTGCCGATATTCAAAAACAACTTGAGCAAAAGCTTGTTTTACCTGCTGGCTATCATCTTGAATACGGAGGCGAATTCCAAAACCTGCAAGAAGCTAAGAGTAGAATGATGATAGTATTGCCTATTGCCATGGCATTAATATTCATACTACTATATTTTGCTCTTAAAAGCGTAAAACAGAGTATGATGATATACATGGCAGTACCACTTGCTACTATCGGTGGTATCTTTGCCCTTTCCCTTCGTGGTATGCCTTTCTCTATCTCTGCAGGAGTAGGTTTTATTGTGCTTTTTGGAGTTGCTGTCCTTAATGGTTTGGTGCTCATAAACCGTTTTAACTCATTAAAGAAAGAAGGAATAAATAATATGTATCGCAGAATATTCATTGGTACACAGGAACGAATACGCCCTATACTGCTTACCGCCACAGCAGCAATGTTGGGTTTCCTTCCTATGGCTGTATCATCATCAGCAGGAGCCGAGGTGCAACGCCCATTGGCAACAGTTGTCATTGGTGGTCTTTTCACAGCCACGCTGCTCACCCTTGTTGTTGTTCCTGTGCTATATGCACTTGAAGAATCGATAATGCGGCCTTCAAGGAAACTCCATGTTCCAATGTTTGCACTTGTGTTAGCATCATTACTGCTGATACCGTTAACTGGTAGTGCTCAGAAACAGGTAAATCTTGATGAAGCTATTTTATTAGCCAAACAGCACAACCCCTCGCTTCGCGCTGCACAATTAGGTGTTGAACGCGAAAAGGTAATGCTGAAAGGCAGCAACTATATTGGTGATACCGAACTGTCGGCAGGTGGCGAAGAAATAGGCAGAGGCAACGATGGAGTGTTCACTCTTGTGCAAGTACGACAAAATATAAATTTCCTTGGAAATAAGAGTCGTAACCGCTATCAGAAACAAAGCATTGCCACATCAAAGGCTGCTGCCAACCTTACATCTGCGCAATTATGCAAAGAGGTGAGTCTTGCCTATACCAACGCATACATTGCCTTTCAACGAATGAAGGTGTATCAGCGTATTGATTCGATATATCAACAGTTTGAACATGCTGCTCAGGTGAAATACAAGTCACGTGAGACTTCGTACCTCGAATATCTCACTACTCGCAATAAAGCAGCTGAAACAACTGAGAATCTTCGAGTAGCCACCGACGACTACCACATAGCCAACATAAAGCTGTCACAATGGGTTGGAATAGAATGTGTGCCCACAATAGCACCTTCTGTTGCATTTGCCGACAGCAGCAGTATTACAACAAATCCACAGATGCAATACATGGCTGAACAGGTGAAGTTGGCTGATACGAATATCTTAAAGGAAAAAGCCAATGCCCTACCCTCGTTCTTCGTTGAAGGCGGTACTCAGAAAATTGGCTCAAAAACTGGATATTGGATGTTTAATGTGGGCGTGTCAGTTCCATTATTCCGTACATCATTCAACGCACGCAATAAGGCTGCACACATTGACAAGGAGATAGCACAAGCTAATTACGACGTTATAAAACAACAAATTATATCGACACACAATAGTTTGAAGGCTGAACAGAAAAAATGGGAACGACAGCTGCTATACTTCACAGAAACGGCCCTTCCTACTGCCCGTCAACAGCAGCAAGGTGCCGAATCGGCCTATCGACTGGGTGCCACCGACTATATTGGCTTTATTCAAACCATGGGTGATGCCGTTCAAACAGAGTTCAACTATTGGAACGTATATGAGCAATGGCTCACTACTAATATAGAGTTACAATATATCAATATCGAAAAATAAATACACAATGAAAAAATACATTTTATATATGCTGTCAGCAATGATTATCACATCATGCACTAACAGCAATAAAAACAACGATAGCGAAACACAGGAAGAAACAAAAGAGATGACTACTGTAACGCTCACACAAGCTCAGGTTGATCAACTACACATCAACATTGGCAATATAACCACTCATTTCTTTGAAGGAACAATAAAAGCTAACGGCAAACTGGAAGTAAGTCCACAGAGCAAAGCTATCATAAGTTCGAAGACTGGTGCCAATATTGAAAGTATCCTCGTACATGAAGGACAACAAGTGAAAAAGGGACAGGTGGTTGCCTATCTGTCAAGTCCTGACCTCATTGACCTACAGTCACGATATGCAAGTGCTATGAGTCGTAAGAACTATCTTAGCAAGGAATACGAACGACAGCAGCAAATGATGAACGAACATGTGGGAGCAGGTAAAGATTATGACCGTGCAAAAGCCGACTATCAGAGCGTATGCAGCGAACTTCGTATGCTTACTGCCCAACTGCAGCTAATTGGCATTAGTACGTCTTCACTTAGAGCCGGGAAAACAATAACACATATTGCCATAACCTCACCCATTGCAGGAACTGTAGAGAATATAACTGTTCAAACTGGTCAATATGCCAATACTGATACTCCAATAATGCAGATTGTAAATACTAACGATATCTATGCCGACATTCTTGTATATCAACGTGATATCGCTCACATTCATTCAAACCAGGGTGTTCAACTGAATATCGGTGGAAAAAACTATAATGGAAAAGTATTATCTGTTGGCAAGGTTTTTGCCGATGATGCACAGGCCGTACATGTGCGTGTAAGCATAGAGGGCAACCACCAGAACCTCATCTCTGGTATGTATGTAGAAGCGCAAATTGCAACAAGCGCTAACCAAGTGCCAGCAGTAAACGAAGATGCTATTGTAGAAGAAGGTGGCAAAACATATCTCTTTACTGCAAAGCGCAATGCAAACACAATACTCTTCACTCCCATAGAAATAAAGAAAGGAACACAAGAAAACGGAATGGTACAGATAACAGCAACCTCTAATATTTCATCTATTGCTCTATCTGGCGCATACTATATCTTATCAGAAATGAAAAAGGGAGAAACAGGAGAAGAGGATTAAATGGGAAGAAGTAAGAAGATGGTAAAAAGAAAGAAGGGGTTTGCTTCTCAGCAGCCCCTTCTGGATTTATAATCATTAAAGATTTTCATGTAAAAAAGCGAAAATAAAAATTAACCCAAAAAAATGCGAATAACCACGAATAACCTAAATAAATGAAATTAACCAATATTATAATCTAATATATTATAGCGAAACAAATCTATTGTCTCTTTTTTATATCACAAATATACAAATGAAAACAATACGTGTCAAGAGGTAAAGGCCTTGTAAATTAAATTTATAGTTATTTTTTCTTCCGAAAAGCCCAAATACTTCCGTTTGGAACAAAAAAAATGCCCTCCCCTGCATTTTTGTCGCAGAGGAGAGCTGGGTGAGAGGTTGTTTCCTACTCAAAGAAATGGAAGAATGCGATGTTGCCAGTTGAGCTAAGAACCTGCTTTACTGTTTCTGTTGTAGGGTTATAGGCAAAGATGCCGGCTGCATCTACTCCGTATGAAGAGAAATAGACTTCACCATTATGGCATTCTATTGCTACACTGTGTCCATCGGTATATGGAATGCCTTCTATCTTCTTTATTGTCTTGTTCTTAAGATCAATGATTACTGGCAATGAGTTGCGGGCAGTATATGGATTGTCGGTCATCAGTTCCATTACACCAACATATGCCGCCACTTTGCTGTTGCCAAGATACTTGCAGTTATAGATTGAAACAGCCTTATATGGGCATCCTTCGATAGATGTCTTGCTTATATCCCATGTCTTGCTGGCATCGAAAGACTGACTTCCTGCTGGGATGCATACGAATCCTGTCTTTACATACTCTGGGTTGTAACCAAAATAACCTGCACATGCTATATAGATGTCGTTTTGTTCGTTCTGGAATATCATATCCTTCAGATGAGGACGTGTAGGGAAGCAAAGTGCTGTTTCTTTCTCTGATGCTATCTTTACTACTTTGTCTGTGTTGATATCAATGACTGCAACATCTATCTGGCGATAGTCGTCGTAAGGCATCCAGTTAGCACCTATCTGATCTAATGCAAGATAGAAATAGCCATCACGAATCAAACCTGCTGCCGGGTCGGCACTATTGTCACCGTGTGCATAAGGGGTAAGGTCGATCTCGCCTGTCTGCTGCATTGTAGTAGGATTGATAATCATTACCTTTCCTAAATTGTAGAGTGGTATATAGGCTTTGGTTGCAGACACCTGCACAAGGTTATATGGTGAGGAATTAGGGATTATCTGCATCTCGCCAACATACTTTATTCCCTTGGCTGTGTGCTGATACTTATAAATACATTGCTTGCCAGTTGTGCCTGTTTCAGGAAAGAGGTACACATCATTGCCTACGATGGAAAGAGTTGAACTGAAACCTGTTTGAATACCCTTGCTTAAATCAAGTGTTCCTGAGAGTTCAGAAATCTGCTGAAGATATGTCTGACCGCTTGCGCCATCAATATTCTTCAGGGTTGTTTCCAGCAGGATATTTCCTTCGCCACCAAGGACTTCCTCGGTAGAAGGATTATCGTTGTTGTTACTGTCACATGACGTGGCTAAAGCCACCATTACACTCATGGCAAGTACTTGCCAGTTTTTAATACTTACTTTCATCTTTTTGTTGTTTATTATTTAAAAATATATCGGATTTTCATACCGAAGCTGCGACCAGGAAGTGGGCGGTTGAACTCGGATATTACTTTGGCATCAGTTATGTTTTTTACTTTTCCTGAAATAAAGAGTCGCTGATTCATAAAGCTATGTTCGAATCCGAGGTCAAGTGTGGTGCTTCTTGGAATTCTACGCTTGGCATTTTCTGTTACCTCGAAGTCATAGTAATATTCATCAATAAACGAGAGGTCGGCAAAGAGTCGTGTGTTGTGTCCCTTACCGCCAAAGAGGTTTTCTTTATGGAATTCAAGTCCTGCATTTGCCATGAGATAAGGGATATTAGGTATTCGCATGTTCTTTGTTGGGTTGGCAATATTTGAGCCGTCACCATATTCACGTGTATCTCTCATATCCTGATAGGTGGCATTGAGATAGCCGTAAAGGAAAGGAAACATATCTGCCTTAATCTCGAACTCTACACCTAATGTGCGCATCTCTCCGAAGTTCTGATATTGTGCACCCAGGATTCCTGCTGTGAAGCGAATCATGTCTTTAAGATACATGTAATAGCCACTCAGCTCTATCTGAAGGTTACTTGGGTGTTTGCCTGTGAGATCGTATAACAATCCTGCATTAAAGCTGAGATTACGCTCTGGCAGCAGTTGTTCTGAAGGCGAAACGGTATAACCATCGCCAAGCAATTCGGTTTCTGTAGGGATGCGCACATCGTAACCGCCCGACAACTTTGCCATGAAAGCAGGAGTGAAACGATAGCGCATGGCTTCGCTGAAGCCTATACTCGTTTTGTTTAGTTTTATATCTTCAACTGGTGTATTGATATATATGTTTTGGTATTTTGTCTTCATTGAATACCAATAGAAACGAGTAGTCAATGAGTTCAGGAACTTATCGTTGGTGGTGCGGTAATCATAAGACAAGCCCCCTACCCAACTTCTCATTCGAGAATGGAAATCAACTTTCTTACCTATACTCTTCTCTTTGAGTGGATCAGAGGGGTCGCCATTAGCCATTGTGAATACTGAATTGAAACTCAAAGAATGGTTCTTGGTGATTAGGTATTCGAGATTGAGCTTATTGAGCAATGTAAACTTATGATTATCTGACTGTGAAGCATAACGTGTTTCGAGCTCTCCTCCATAAGGCGATGAAGAAGGATAGCTGTTACCATTCCAGTCGTACCATACTTTTGCTGTGTCTATAAGCTGGTATTGTGTATAAGCAACGGCTGTTGACATATCGAAGTCTAAACCCTCTAAAAGAAAATTGTCTTTCTTCAGTTTGTTGATAGCACCATACACACGTGAACGGGAATGTGCCTGACGAATATCAGTTTCTACACCTTGTATGTCTTTATAAGTGTCGATATATGTTGGTTCGAACTCTACTTCATCGAACCACCATTTATATGCCTTTAGGCTTCCACCACAAAGAATTTTCTTATATGTATCGTGGTCGCGTTTTATCTTTAAACCTTTCACATAAGGCGATTCCATTGTGTAGTTGTTGCCTGCATAGGTGTAGCCACCACCAACACCAAAGACCAAACCAGCATCTTTAAGATGACGCTTCAACACGGCTTGAACCTTATTGCTGTTGAACGACTCAAGAGAATAACTAATATCGGCATAACGGTCGGGATATTCCTTTAAGACAATATTTACGGCTCCACCCATTGATGAGCCACCAAACTTAGCAGGCACAATACCTTTGTATATTTCGATGCGGTCGATCATGTCAAGAGGAATGTCGTTAAGATCAACATAATCTGATTGGTCATTCATTGGTGTTTCATCAAGGAACAAACCAATGCGCTTGCCCTCAAGCCCACGCAACGATAATCTTGAGGCACTACCAACACCTCCAGTAGAACGAATGGCAACACCAACGGTCTTGGCAAGAATGTCTTGCACATTGCCGACAGTACCCTGCAGCTGTTTCATAGTGATGACCGTTACTGGCATAGCCTGCTCACGTATCTTTCGTGCCTCGCTCTTTGCTGTTACAACAACTTCTTTAAGCGATTGCGATTGTGCAGTAAGCCGTATTATCGACTTTTTATCGTTATCAGCACTTACACTGATCTTCTGTGTCTTACTTGTGTAACCAACGTAGTTAATGGTGATAGTGTAAGTGCCCACAGGAATATCAGGCACGGAGTATTCGCCATTGGCATCAGTAAGAACTGTTTTCTTCAGCTCTTCAATAAAGAGTGTTGCACCAGAAAGCGGTTCTTTACTTGCTGCATCTATAACCACTCCCTCTATATGTGCATTGGGTGTTTCGGCAGCCACAGCGCCTGTAATGCCAACACCCGTAAGCATAATTACTGAAAGGAAAATTTGAAATAATTGTTTCATATATTTGTAAGTTTTTGAGTTTTATAGTTTATGAGTTCATTAGTTCTTGAGTTTATATTTTTTAGAATTAAAGAAGATATCGCAACTATGAATTACGAATTTGGAATTTTGAATGTTGAATTAGTCGCACTTCGTGCGATGAAGAATTAAGAATTATTCAATTATGAATTTC
>R22__coassemble_1755_pt1 | contig 10335 bp, 11 predicted proteins | sample R22__metabat2_high_PE_007 | metagenome-assembled genome bin R22
GTTTTAATATGGTGTGAAACTGCAATTTTTCATTCATGTTTTTTTTCTTTTCAATATAAAATGTTATCTTTGCATAGTGTAAAGGAGATTAACGATTTTAATAACAATTTGAAATAGAAAGAATGAAACCATCTGCAATATTGCTTCTTCATTGTCCTGACAAACAGGGCATCATTTCTGAATTGACTAAATTCATCACTGATAACCACGGAAATATTATGTATCTTGACCAATATGTTGACCGCGAGGACGACATGTTCTTTATGCGTATAGAATGGGAACTGGAGAACTTCCTTATTCCACGCGACAAGATAAAAGACATCATAGACACCCTTTACACAGAGCGTTTTCAGATGCATTTCAATCTATACTTCAGCGATGTTAAACCACGCATGGCTATCTTCGTAAGTAAGATGAGTCATTGTCTATACGACCTTTTAGCACGTTGGAAGGCAGGAGAATTCAATGTGGATATTCCTTGCATCGTGAGCAATCACGAAAATCTACGATATGTAGCAGAACAGTTTGGAATACCATATCATGTATGGAGCATAAAGAAAGACCACAGCAACAAGGCTGAGGTTGAAGCAGCTGAAATGGAATTACTGAAAAAGGAAAAAGTTTCGTTCATCGTATTAGCTCGATATATGCAAATTATCAGCGACGAGATGATCAAGAGTTATCCCAATCACATCATAAACATTCACCACTCTTTCCTTCCTGCCTTCGTTGGTGCAAAACCTTACCATCAGGCATGGGAACGTGGAGTAAAGATTATAGGAGCAACAAGTCACTATGTAACAGCAGAACTGGATGCTGGTCCTATCATTGAACAGGATGTAACACGCATCAGTCATAAGGATACTCCCGAAAGTTTGGTACTGAAGGGAAAAGACCTGGAAAAAATTGTTCTTTCACGTGCAGTAACAAAACATATTCAACGTAAGGTGCTCACATATAAAAACAAAACTATCATCTTCCAGTAAGATGCAGTTTTAAAGAAAATAAAAGAAAATAAAAGAAGATAAAAGAAGATAGAAGCCAAATGCTTCACGACTGATAATTGAAAATTGAATAATTCTACATCGCACGTAGTGCGACTAATTCCACATTCCAAATTCCAAATTCGTAATTTAAATAGATGAATGTAGCTATTGTAAAATACAACGCAGGAAACATATACTCAGTTGTCAATGCACTAAGGCGATTGAACATAGAGCCTTTGCTTACTGATAACGCAGAAGAGTTGAGAAAAGCCGATAAAGTAATTTTTCCAGGACAGGGAAATGCGCGTGAAGCAATGGAATATCTGCATGAACATCATCTTGACGAGGTTATCAAAGGATTGAAGCAACCTGTCTTAGGTATATGCGTTGGACAACAGCTACTATGCAAACATAGCGAGGAGGGAGATGTTGACTGTCTTGGAATTTTCGATGTTGAGGTAAAGCGTTTTCAACCTCAACGACACGAAGACAAAGTTCCAGCAATGGGATGGAACAAGATAAAAACCAACGATAATCCTCTTCTTAAACATTTAGGAAATAATCCTTATGTGTATTTTGTGCATAGTTATTATGTACCAACATGCAAAGAAACAATAGCAGAAGCCGAGTATATACTGCCCTACTCTGCATGCCTGCATAAAGACAATTTCTATACATGTCAGTTTCATCCTGAGAAGAGTGGAAAAGTGGGCGAACAGATATTAAAAAACTTCCTTGAATTATGAATATAGAACTCATTCCAGCCATAGATATCATTAATGGTCAGTGTGTACGCTTGACCAAAGGTGACTATGAACAAAAGAAAATATACAACAATGATCCTGCCGAGGTGGCTCGTGAATTCGAGCGTCTCGGCTTCAAACGTCTTCATGTTGTGGATCTTGATGGTGCAAAGAGCAAGCATATTGTAAACGATGCAGTTCTTAAGGCTATCACATCTGCCACTAATCTGGTAGTTGACTTTGGAGGTGGAATAAAGAGCGAAGAAGACATCGAGAAAGCCTTTGCTGCTGGTGCTTCAATGGTGACTGTTGGAAGTATTGCTGTTACTCAGCCAGAACTGTTTATGCAGTGGCTTGATAAATATGGTGCTGAAAGAATGATCTTAGGAGCTGATGTGCGCAACGGCAAAATAAGCATCAATGGATGGAAAGAAGATTCTGTTGAAGATTTACTTCCTTTCTTAAAACAATATGTTGACAAGGGAGTAAAGAATGTTCTATGCACAGAGATAAGCAAAGACGGAACATTAGCTGGTCCAGCAACCGACCTATACAAGCAGATAATGAATGAATACCCACACTTGCATCTTATCGCTTCTGGCGGAATAAGCTGCAATGAGGATATAGAGGAATTAAACAGCTATAATATTCCTGCTGTAGTGTTTGGAAAAGCTTTCTATGAAGGAAAGATAGATATTAACAAACTGTTGAAGTGATTATGGGATTAGCAAAAAGAATCGTACCTTGTCTTGATGTCAAAAACGGAGAGACTGTTAAAGGTACTAACTTCATAAACCTCCGTAGTGCTGGCGACCCTGTAGAACTGGGAAAAGCGTATAGCGATGCTGGAGCCGACGAGTTGGTATTCCTAGATATCACGGCAAGTTATGAAGGCAGAAAGACTTTCACGGATATGGTAACTCGTGTAGCTGAAACCATAAATATTCCTTTCACCGTTGGAGGAGGTATCAACGAACTTGATGACGTTAAACGCCTTCTTGATGCAGGAGCTGACAAAGTGAGTATAAACTCTTCTGCCATTCGTAACCCAAAACTTATTGACGAGATAAGTAGCCACTATGGTTCACAGGTATGCGTATGTGCTATTGATGCACGCAATGATGAGGATGGATGGCATTGCTATGTAAAAGGAGGAAGAGAACGTGTTGAATTACGTCTCTTTGACTGGGCACGTGAGGTTGCCGATAGAGGTGCGGGCGAGATTCTCTTCACTTCTATGGATCATGATGGTGTGAAACAGGGCTTTGCCAACGAAGCATTAGCACAATTAGCTGAGGATGTAAGCATACCTATCATTGCAAGCGGCGGTGCTGGAAAGAAAGAACATTTCCGCGATACTTTTACATTAGGAAAAGCTGATGCTGCTCTTGCTGCCAGTGTATTCCACTTCGGGGAGATTGGTATTCCAGAACTAAAGAACTATCTCAAAGAAGAAGGTATAAACGTGAGAATATAAAGTACGAGATTATAAACAGAAAACAAAAAACAGAATGAAAATAGATTTTGAAAAGATGGGCGGACTTGTTCCTGCAATAATCCAGGACGCAAAGACACGAAAAGTGTTGATGCTTGGATTTATGAACGAAGAAGCCTACGAAAAGACTATAGAAACTAAAAGGGTGACCTTCTGGAGTCGCTCTCGACAATGTCTTTGGACAAAGGGAGAAACAAGTGGCAACTTCTTGAACATGGTGAGTATGCAGATTGATTGCGATAACGACACTCTGCTTATTCAGGTTAATCCTATGGGACCAACATGTCATAAAGGAACTGACACATGCTGGGGAGAAGAAAACGACTACAACCCTATCCTATTCCTTACAGAACTGCAAGACTTCATCAACAAACGCAAAGAGGATATGCCAGAAGGAAGCTATACCACTGCCTTATTCAACAAAGGCACCAAAAGAATAGCGCAAAAGGTTGGAGAAGAAGCTCTTGAGACTGTTATCGAAGCTGTTTCTGGAACAAACGAGAAATTAGTTTACGAAGCCAGCGACATTTTGTACCATCTCATCGTACTGCTTGCCGACAAGGGCTTAAGAATTGAAGATGTGTCTGCCGAACTATTGAAACGACATGACCCCAACTGGGACAAAGACCGTCGCTTGGCAAAGTTCAATGGAACATATAAGAAATGAGTAATGAGGAGTTAATAATGAGTGATGAGTGTGGATAATGCATACATAGGCTTTTCAACTTCTAACTCCTAACTTCTAACTCCTAACTACTAACTCCTAACTTAAAATTAAAATTATGCTGATTGATTATAAAAACATAGACGTTTACCAGGGCGAAAGCAAAGTGCTTGAAAGCGTAAACTTTCATGCCGATGAGGGCGAGTTCATCTATATCATCGGAAAAGTGGGCTCAGGAAAAAGCTCTCTTCTGAAAACATTCTATTGTGAACTCGATATTGATGGTGGCGAAAACTGTACTGCAACTGTATTAGGCAGAGATATCCCTACGCTCAAGCGTAAGGATGTGCCTGCATTACGCAAGGAGATGGGAATCATCTTTCAGGATTTCCAGCTTCTTCACGATCGAAGCGTAAGAAAAAACCTGCAGTTTGTGCTAAAAGCCACAGGATGGAAGGACAAAAAAGAAATTGATGAACGCATTGAAGCTGTTCTCACTGAAGTGGGAATGATAGACAAGATAGATAAAATGCCTCATGAACTTTCTGGTGGCGAACAGCAACGTATAGCCATCTCACGAGCAATTCTCAATAATCCTAAGGTGATTATTGCTGATGAACCAACAGGAAATCTTGACCCAGAGACAGCAAGCAATATTGTGGAACTGCTGAAGAACATCACATCAACAGGCACAGCCGTAGTAATGACTACCCACAATATCCCTATGCTCGACAAGTTCCCTGGCATCGTATACCGTTGCAAAGATGGAAATATCAGCGATGTAACAGCAGAATATAATCATCTTGACCTAACAGAAGACGGAGAAGAATAAATATTCCCGTTGAAAGGTTTATAAAAAAAGAAACAATAACGACTAAATACTTACAATTATGAAGGTAATGAAATTTGGAGGTACTTCAGTTGGCTCGCCTGAGCGCATGAAGAACGTTGCCTCATTGATTACAGAGTCTGGCGAACCTACATTCGTTGTACTTTCTGCCATGAGTGGAACAACAAACTCTCTTGTTGAGATTTCAGACTATCTCTACAAGAAGAACCCTGAAGGTGCTAACGAGATAGTAAACAAGCTTGAAAAGAAATATGAGCAGCATGTAGAAGAACTATACGCTACCGACGAAATGAAGAAGAAAACTGCCGAATTCCTACATAGCGAATTCGATTATCTTCGTTCATTCACCAAAGATCTCTTCACAAGCTTTGAAGAGAAAAGCATTGTTGCTCAGGGCGAGGTAATGTCAACCAACATGGTTGTAAACTACTTGCAGGAGTGTGGTATCAAAGCCGTTCTCGTAAATGCTCTTGATTTCATGCGTACTGACAAGAATGCAGAACCCGACACGCAATATATCAAAGAGAAATTGGCTGAGGTGATGAAGGCCAACGAAGGTTATCAGATTTATATCACTCAGGGATTCATCTGCCGCAATGCTTATGGCGAGATCGACAATCTACAGCGTGGTGGCTCTGACTATACCGCTTCATTGATAGGTGCTGCTCTTCCTGCTGACGAGATTCAGATTTGGACTGACATTGACGGTATGCACAACAACGATCCTCGTATCGTTGAGAAGACAGAAGCTGTGCGTCAGCTCAACTTTGAAGAGGCTGCCGAGCTTGCTTATTTCGGTGCTAAAATCCTCCACCCTACATGTGTTCAGCCGGCTAAATACACAGGTATTCCTGTACGCTTGAAGAACACAATGGATCCAAAAGCCGACGGAACAATCATCGATAATGTTCTCGTTCGTGGAAAGATCAAGGCTGTAGCTGCAAAAGATAATATCACAGCCATCAAAATCAAGTCTTCACGCATGCTCCTGGCTACGGGATTCCTTCGAAAAGTGTTCGAGATCTTCGAAAGCTATCAAACACCCATAGATATGATTGCCACTTCAGAGGTTGGAGTAAGCATGAGCATTGACAATGATAGTCATCTGAACGAAATTGTTGACGAACTGAAGAAATACGGTACTGTCACCGTCGACAGCGACATGTGTATTATATGCGTTGTTGGCGACCTCGATTGGAGTAATCTTGGTTTCGAATCTATTGCTCTTGAGGCTCTTAAGAATATCCCTGTAAGGATGATATCTTATGGCGGCAGCAACTACAATATCTCTTTCCTTATTCGTGAAAGCGATAAGAAAGAAGCATTGCAAAGTCTCAGCAATACATTATTCAGCAAATAACAACACACAACAACACAACACATACTACAAATATTGATTATGAAAGGTAATTTTCCTGTAGAAAAGTTTCAAAACATAGAGACTCCATTCTACTACTACGATACAGACTTGCTTCGCCAGACGCTTCAAACTATTAATGCAGAGGCTGGCAAACACGAGAACTTCGTGGTACACTACGCTATCAAGGCCAATGCCAACCCAAAGATACTAAATATCATCAACCAGGCTGGTATAGGTGCAGACTGCGTAAGTGGCGGTGAAGTTCAACGCTCTTTAGAGTCTGGTTTTCCAGCTGAGCGTATTGTCTTTGCAGGTGTAGGCAAGGCTGACTGGGAAATAAATCTTGCTCTTGATGCTGATATCTTCTGCTTCAATGTAGAGAGTATCCCTGAACTGCAGGTTATCAACGAACTGGCCAGCAAGAAAGGTAAAAAAGCTAATGTGGCTTTCCGCATCAATCCTGATGTAGGCGCCCACACTCACGCTAATATCACTACCGGTCTGGCTGAAAACAAATTTGGTATCTCACTACAAGACATAGACAAAGTGATTGATATTGCTCAAGACTTAGAAAATATCAACTTTGTTGGCCTTCATTTTCATATTGGTAGTCAGATACTTGACATGGGTGACTTCGAGGCTCTCTGTAACCGCATAAACGAACTGCAGGATGCCTTTGAACGCAAACATGTTCGTATAGAAAACATCAATGTCGGTGGTGGATTAGGCGTTAGCTATGATCATCCTAACAGAGTACCTATCCCTGACTTCAAAGAGTTCTTCAACACTTACGCACATCATCTTAAGCTGCGTCCTTGGCAGAAACTACACTTTGAGTTAGGTCGTGCCGTAGTTGCACAAATGGGTACACTCGTAACTCGCTGTCTATACGTAAAGCAAGGAAATCACAAGCAATTTGCTATTGTTGATGCTGGCATGAGCGATCTCATCCGCCCTGCTCTCTATCAGGCAGTTCACAAGATTGAAAACATCTCAAGTGAAGAACCTACAGAAACATACGACGTTGTTGGTCCTATTTGCGAATCAAGTGATGTATTTGCCAAAGCTATTGATTTGAACAAAACAAAACGCGGTGACCTCATAGCTATACGCTCTGCAGGTGCCTATGGTGAAATCATGGCCAGTCAATACAATTGCCGAAGACTGCCCATAGGATATATCAAGGAGGAGTTGCGATAAGCAACCTCTTCCTTCAACAATTGTAACGAGAAAATGATTATTGATAATATAAGTATTATAATCGCAACCGTTCTTGTTGTACTCGCAATACTATCAGTACTAACAAGTCCATTTATCAAGGCTCGCAAAGCCCTGAGCGACACTTCTTATGAAGATGATGACGAAAAAACTGAATCGGAAAAGCTGTCATCTCCCAACATAAGCATTATCATTCCTGCTCACGACAATAGTTATGAGCTTGAACACAATCTACCTTCTTTTCTTTCACAACAATATGATGCCAACTATAAGGTTATTGTTGTTGCCGACAAAGGAGATACAGAAACAGAGGATTTGCTGAAGCGTATGGCTTCACCTCACCTATACACTACCTATCTCCCACTGTCATCACGCTATATGAGTCGCACCAAACTGGCTATAACCATTGGCGTCAAAGCTGCTGAAACAGAATGGGTAATAGTAACAAGTCCGTACTGCAAACCAACAGACAATAACTGGTTGCAGACTGTGGCATCACAACTCGGACAAGAAGATCTTGCTATGGGATATGTGAAGATGAACGAGGAAAACAAAGCTTACCGACGCTTTGAACATATCTTCATGGCACATATCATGTTCAATAGTGCCATGAAACAAAAAGCATGGGGCACTAATATGGCATTGGTAGCCATACGAAAGAAAGTTTTCATTGAAAACAATGGCTTCTTAGGTAACCTGCAACTATTACGTGGAGAATACGACTTCTTAGTCAACAAATATGGTACGTCAGCAAAAACAATCCTCTCACCTTCATCATGGTTACAAGAGGAAGAACTGACAGACAGAGAATGGAAAAATCGTCATAGCTATTTCCAGGCATCACGGAAGTTGCTGAAACGCATGACTGTATCTCGAACAAAACTGTTCTTTTTCCACCTTTTGCTTCACACATCACTACTCGCTTCTATTGCCATAGGAACCATAGCAGGATTACAGCAAAACTGGATATTGTTAGGAGCTGCAGGATTAGGATTATTGATAAACATCATTGGGCACACTTGTCTGGCCGCACGCGAAGTACATCGTGTTGACAACGACATAGCAATACCAATGCTTTACTTCTATCAGCTAAGCCTACTCTGGCACAGCATAGGTTATCGCATTCATTATATCATGGCAGACAAGACTGATTTTACCAGTCATAAACTATAATAACAATGAAAATAAGATTCTTCATCTCCTCCCCCAACGACTTTGTAGAGTTGCTGCAACAGCAACTTGAAGAGGCTGGTCATACCGTTGTGTATGAGGGTAGCGATGTTGATTTGATACATATCCTTGGAGCACCAACATACAGGGCAAAGAAAATAATGGGAGGAGCACGCTCTCGACTTATACCTGTTGTATGGTCGCCTATGCGAACTGTTAACAAATGGATGCTTCATCATGCAACTGCTGTTCACGTATGGGGACGTCATGAACAAGAGCATTTACAGAAACTTGCAAAGAACACAACTGTGTTTTTAATAAAAAACCCAATTGTCACCAACGACATAACAAAACAAGGGTTGCTTGCAGGTATCATCCAACTGTATGATAACATACTGAAGAAGCACGACACACAAATACGTTCAAACATAGAAGAACGCATAACAAAGATGGGAGAAACAGAAGAGGTTCTGCATCAAGTGCTCTTTGAATTTCTATATATACGTTATCTTTTCCAACGTCATGCCATCCCTGTTGATGCACTTAGAAATCTAAGGAACATCATGACATCAAACAATTACAACGAGGATGATATGGAAACTCTTCTAAAGCGACTGAAGCTACATGATTTCATAGCATCACTTGAAAAGGTAATAGAAGAAGAGGCTTCACTTACCGAAGGGTTTGAGCCTGTTCCTGCTCTCGACAACCGTCTTACAAAGAAAATAAGAAAAGTAATAATAAAAGAAGACATCAACAATGAAAATCCTACAACCTAATTTTGAAATTTGGGCACAGCCCGATGGTCTTGATGCCGTATATCGACAAATAGAACGCGCTGGCCGTGTATGCTACAAGAGCGAACAGAACACCACAGAAACATCCGCTCGTCCTTTTGTCGAGAGAATGATTGCTTCTGAGCATTTCGCTATGCTCGAACACGGTACCGTTTACCTACACTCTACCGACGAAGCATTCATCGACCGTTATGAGCGCAACCGTTTCTCACATGTTAACCGCAAAGGCAATGAGGCTTTTATCACAACAAACATGCGTGTGCTTGCTGAAAACAAATGGCTTGATGATATTGAGTTTATTAGCCCATACACACATGACTTCGAACGTAGAATAACTGTTCATTTCACTACCCAGGTTGGTGTCACACGTGAATACAACCGCCATCGTGCTAACTCTATGGCTGAACAGTCAACAAGATATTGCAACTATAGCAAAGATAAGTTTGGGGGTGAAATAAGCATTAACATGCCAACATGGATTGCTGCCGAAGAGGATGTTAACAAGGTTGAAGATGCTTCTAGAAATACTCTTATCAATCTTTGTCAGCAGATCATCTCAAATACTGACAAGGACTGGACTGCCATTGACAACTGGCTCTTTGCCAATCTTGCAGCTGAAGCAGCATATATGAATATGATAGCTATGGGGCACAAACCTCAAGAGGCTCGTGTGGTATTACCTCTCGACATCAACACCGAACTCGTTCACACCGGCTTCGTTAGCGACAGCAAACATTTCTTTGATCTACGTGCTATTGGTACCACAGGTGCTCCTCATCCTGATGCAAAAGTGTTGGCCCTTCCTCTATTTGAAGAATTCAAAAAACTTGGGTACGTAAAGAGTTAGAAGTTAGGAGTTAGAAGTTAGGAGTTAAAAGTTAGCGCAAGCGCTTTGCGCTATGCTAAATGATAAACGATAAAAAAGCCTCTTGCAAAATTTTCTGCAAGAGGCTTTTAAAACTTCTTTAGCGGCGAAGCCTACTAACTCCTAACTTCTAACTCCTAACTTCTAACTACTAACTTCTAACTCCTAACTTCTAACTCCTAACTTC